>Ga0315534_1002723_pt1:7500-11668 | contig 11668 bp, 2 predicted proteins | sample SalMarSW160240MG_FD_203094 | JGI IMG/M metagenome (GOLD analysis project Ga0315534, IMG submission 203094) | Salt marsh sediment microbial communities from the Plum Island Ecosystem LTER, Massachusetts, United States - Salt Marsh Sediment SW1602-40 ... | reverse complement strand
CATCTTGGTGTAGCCGAGGATCGGATGTTTTCGTACGCCGAAGCCGGAACGCATCAATCCATCGGTGACAGGCTTGCGCACGAGGAATTTCTTCGCGCTCTTCCCGGTCTCATCGTAGTAGTCGACAAGTCCGTCGTCCGACGATTTAAAGCGATAGAACCGCTTGACCTCGCCGCCAACGCTCAATCCGGCGAATAGCACGTCCTGCCTTCCGCTCGCGGTTTCGTTGTCGCCGGCATAGATCACCTCAAATGAATCGCCCGCCTGCGCCTTCCGTTGGAAATCGACGTCGTAGGAGTAAATCCGGATAAGGTCATCGATCACCGGCCGTGGGATCTTGTTGCGCAGCGCAGTCTCATAGAGACTCTGGTAGAGCCGCACACCGGTTCCGTCGTCGTCCTCATCGTCTGTATCGGCGATCTGAGTCTCGGCGCTTTGCACGTCAACTGAAACGTACTTACCGAGGTCGGAAAGCGCGACAATCGCTTCCGTTCCGGCGTCGCCGACCAAGATCACGCGCGCCGGCTGCGTGCGATCGTCGCCGGGAACGGGCGTGAGCAGCACGCGCAGCTTGTACCCTTCCTTCAGGCCGCCGTCGCGCCCGCGCGCGCCGAGCAGACCCGCAATCGCCTTGATCTCGTCCTGAGTGGCGCCAAGGTCACCCAGAACGGTGCGGACCGAGTCGCCCTTCTTGATGGTGATGGTTCGCTCATCGGCGCTGGCGCCGCCGCCGGTTGCTTCCTTCGCAGTCTTGGGGAGCAAGGTTACATTTTCGGGGATGATGCGCGCCTCGAACCCCACGTAGGGGTCCACGTTACCCTCGGCGGCATAAGCAAGCCGGATCGTACCGGGAAAATCCGCGGATGCGTATTGCGCCGAGCTTGCGCCGGTCCAATTCGCCGCTTCGCGCACGCGTGCCACGACTTGGTCCAGCGGGATCGTCAGCGCGATTTTCTCGCGCGGCAGCAGGCCTCCGAGATCGCGGGTAATAAAGGAGACGGCGGCGTCAGGCGCTGCCCGCGGCGTCTCTTGGTTTGTCCCCGCGTTCGCCGCAGGGTTGGCGAGGAGTTTCTGCGGATTGAACGGAGGAAGGTGGGCCGAGATCTCGGTCACCGAGAGCGACAGGTTGGCGGAAACGCGCACATAGGGCCGCACGCGGACCAACTCGCGATCGCCCACGCGGCTGGTGGTCGATATCCGGATCAACTTGCGGGCGGCGACGCTTTCGCTCGGCGCGGGAAGCCGATCGGCCTTGCGGACCGCCCCGCGCTCGGCCTGGCTGAGCGTGCCGCGCAAATCCGCCTCATAAATTTCGGGGCTCGTTGCGAAATTGGCCTCGCCGTCAAGCGCTGCAAAAACGGCGCCCCCCATCAAGGCGGCGCCGCACAGTCCGGTCAGGATCGTCGCGCTGAACCATTGCACCGAGATGCGGCGATGGTCGAGCTCGCCGACCTCGCCGTCGACCGAGAGCGGCGGCTCGTTGCCGAGGTCCGGAACTGCCGATGCATGTCCGGGTTCGTACGAGCCCTGCGTCCTGCTTTGAACCAAAGTCCCCATTCCCCACGTCGAGCGATCACGGACGGATCGCTCCACCACCCCCTGCTCAGCCTCACAACATCACGCGCCGCAGGCGCACTGTCCGACGCCCGCGCGGTTAAATTGTGGGAAGCAAATCTGGATGGTACCCCCTGTCCCTGGCGGTTATAAAGTGCGTGTCATTGTGGCGGCAGTACGACCCTAGGCCTTGAAATTAGTGAAGATCTTACCATATCTGCTTGAGTGTGGCCGGCCTGCAATGGTCGCTCCCAATCATGCAACATTAATTCAGTCGGACCGCGCGGCGAGTTATCCACGGCGCGCGATTTTGGCGCGGAATCGAGTTGACAATTGGGGGCGAGGGGGCATATAAAGGCCGACACGGTGCGCCGCCGTCTCGGTGCGATGGCGTGCCTCTGAAGCTCATCAACGATGTTCGGCGAACGGCGCACCCGAAACCGATCGGGGGCGGAAGGTTCCATCGCCGAATTGCATAGGTTGGGGGACATTGTTCTGTTCTCCGGGCTCTTTGACAAGTGAATCGGAAGAAAGAGAAACGTGGACGGCGGAGTCCTTGCGGGCCGCTTTTCGCGAAGGAGCAATTCTTCGGGAGAGGCGGCCGGACGAGACTTCGGCGGTACGCGTTTCAGGTCAACACTGTGGCTTTGCAGGCGGACACCCGCTTGCACGGTCAGAGTGGGACCTCGTCAAACGTGAGTGACCAGCCGGAAAAAGTTCTCATCCAACTTGAGAGTTTGATCCTGGCTCAGAGCGAACGCTGGCGGCAGGCTTAACACATGCAAGTCTAACGGACGCAGCAATGCGTCAGTGGCAGACGGGTGAGTAACACGTGGGAACGTACCCTTCGGTTCGGAACAACCCAGGGAAACTTGGGCTAATACCGGATACGTCCGCAAGGAGAAAGATTTATCGCCGAAGGATCGGCCCGCGTCTGATTAGCTTGTTGGTGAGGTAACGGCTCACCAAGGCGACGATCAGTAGCTGGTCTGAGAGGATGATCAGCCACACTGGGACTGAGACACGGCCCAGACTCCTACGGGAGGCAGCAGTGGGGAATATTGGACAATGGGCGCAAGCCTGATCCAGCCATGCCGCGTGGGTGATGAAGGCCTTAGGGTTGTAAAGCCCTTTCGGCGGGGAAGATAATGACGGTACCCGCAGAAGAAGCCCCGGCTAACTTCGTGCCAGCAGCCGCGGTAATACGAAGGGGGTTAGCGTTGCTCGGAATCACTGGGCGTAAAGCGCACGTAGGCGGATTGCTAAGTCAGGGGTGAAATCCTGGAGCTCAACTCCAGAACTGCCCTTGATACTGGCGACCTTGAGTCCGGGAGAGGTGAGTGGAACTGCGAGTGTAGAGGTGAAATTCGTAGATATTCGCAAGAACACCAGTGGCGAAGGCGGCTCACTGGCCCGGTACTGACGCTGAGGTGCGAAAGCGTGGGGAGCAAACAGGATTAGATACCCTGGTAGTCCACGCCGTAAACTATGGATGCTAGCCGTTGGCGAGCTTGCTCGTCAGTGGCGCAGCTAACGCTTTAAGCATCCCGCCTGGGGAGTACGGTCGCAAGATTAAAACTCAAAGGAATTGACGGGGGCCCGCACAAGCGGTGGAGCATGTGGTTCAATTCGAAGCAACGCGCAGAACCTTACCAGCCCTTGACATGCCACGACGGTTCTCAGAGATGGGTTCCTCCCCGCAAGGGGCGTGGACACAGGTGCTGCATGGCTGTCGTCAGCTCGTGTCGTGAGATGTTGGGTTAAGTCCCGCAACGAGCGCAACCCTCGCCCTTAGTTGCCATCATTCAGTTGGGCACTCTAAGGGGACTGCCGGTGATAAGCCGCGAGGAAGGTGGGGATGACGTCAAGTCCTCATGGCCCTTACGGGCTGGGCTACACACGTGCTACAATGGCGGTGACAATGGGATGCGATGGGGCAACCCTTAGCAAATCTCAAAAAACCGTCTCAGTTCGGATTGTGCTCTGCAACCCGAGCACATGAAGTCGGAATCGCTAGTAATCGCAGATCAGCACGCTGCGGTGAATACGTTCCCGGGCCTTGTACACACCGCCCGTCACACCATGGGAGTTGGCTTTACCTGAAGACGGTGCGCTAACCGCAAGGAGGCAGCCGGCCACGGTAGGGTCAGCGACTGGGGTGAAGTCGTAACAAGGTAGCCGTAGGGGAACCTGCGGCTGGATCACCTCCTTTCTAAGGATGATCCCTCAGAGGCGCACTCACGTGTCCTCTATCGGATCTCTTGGAAACATCAGGGCGGTTCGATCTCGATCGAACGCAGCCTATTGGCGGGACACCGCCGTCTTCGTTTCTCTTTCTTCGTGGACGAGCTCGTGCCGCTCGACCGATCGTGCTTGATCGGCTTTTGCGAGCGGCCGGCCGGGGGCTTGTAGCTCAGCTGGTTAGAGCGCGCGCTTGATAAGCGTGAGGTCGGAAGTTCAAATCTTCCCAGGCCCACCAGTCTGAAACCAGAAAAACCTCAAAGCAGAAAACCAAACCGTCGAAGCGGACGCGCACGCAACCGCAGTTGTCGCGTCAACCGTTCGAGTTTGGGTTCCGCCTTCTGGCTTTCTGGCGGAGGGGCCATAGCTCAGT
>Ga0315534_1002723_pt1:0-2500 | contig 11668 bp, 2 predicted proteins | sample SalMarSW160240MG_FD_203094 | JGI IMG/M metagenome (GOLD analysis project Ga0315534, IMG submission 203094) | Salt marsh sediment microbial communities from the Plum Island Ecosystem LTER, Massachusetts, United States - Salt Marsh Sediment SW1602-40 ... | reverse complement strand
ATCGACGCCGCAAGGATCATGGAGCGCATACGCGCAGCGCCCGCCCCCATCTACCGTGCAGGGCCCGCGGCGTTGAACGAATTCTCCTATCTGCCGGTGCGCGTCGCCACCGCGAACATGCGGACGCTCGAGGCCCTTCACGGTCCCGCCTGGATCGTCGCGCAGACGCCGGAGGCCGACGAGCTTCTCGCCAAGCGCAAGGGAGTTCTTCATCTCGTGTTGGCGTTTGGCCGCCCCCAGCAATTGCGGCTGCTCCGGCTCGACGATTGACCGCCGCTGATCCCGGGCGAGAGCAAGGCTGGACGGTTAGACGTTTTCCAGCCGTGGGCCGGCACAGATCCGAACATGCGCGTTGAATGCGGCCAGTGTCCGCGATAACAGTCAGCGGGATCGACGGTTGCTTGGAGTGAGCGGAAGAGGGGAACCATGACTGCCGCGCTCGCCACGAACGCGAGTCTCCAGGATCACCCTGATTCTGCCGCCGTATCCGTCACCGCGGCGCCCGAGATTACGATTGTCGTCCCTACCCTCAACGAGCGAGCGAATATTCCCATTCTCGTAGCGCGGTTGCAGCGCCTCCTGGCCGGTATCCATTGGGAAATCGCTTTCGTCGATGACAACTCCACCGACGGCACAGCGGCCGTCGCCCGCACCATCGGCGAAGCCGACAGCCGCGTCCGCTGCATCCGGCGCATCGGCCGCCGCGGCCTCTCCGGCGCCTTGCTCGAAGGCATGCTGGCGAGCCAGGCACGCTACGTGGCGGCGCTCGACGCCGACCTGCAGCACGATGAAGGCTTGCTGGTGGCGATGGTCGAGCGGCTTCGTCAGGGCGACGTCGATCTCGTCGTCGCCAGCCGCTACATGGAGGGGAATGCGACGGCCGGTTTCGACCCGCATCGGGCGCGCGCGAGCCGTTGGTCCTCGACGATCGCCCGCCGTTTTCTCAGCGTGGAGCTGACCGATCCGATGAGCGGCTTCTTCATGATCCGCCGCGATCTGGTCGAAGAGCTCGCCCCGTCGCTCTCATCGCAAGGCTTCAAACTTCTGCTCGACATCGTCGCGACCGCGCACGGCAGGATTCGGGTGGCCGAACTGCCTTACGTCTTCCGCGAGCGCCAGCATGGGCTGAGCAAACTCGATACGCGCGTGATTCTCGATTTCGCCGCGCTTGTGATCGCCAAGCTGACGGACGATGCCGTATCGCTGCGCTTTCTTCTGTTCTGCGCCGTCGGCCTCACCGGCGTCGTCGTCCATATGGCGGTGCTCGCGCTGGCGCTGGATGCGGCCGAATTGCGCTTCAGCGCCGCGCAGGCCGTGGCTACGATCGCCGCCATCACCTGGAACTTCGTGCTCAACAATCGTCTGACCTACAGCGACCAGCGCCTTACGGGATGGCGGTTCTTCAAAGGGCTGCTGTGGTTCCAGGTGATCTGCTCGGTCGGGGCGGTTTCCAATGTCGGCGCGGCGACCTGGATCTACAACAGCGGTCCCGGTTGGTGGGTCGCCGGCCTCGGCGGCGCGTTGATGGGAGCGGTGTGGAACTACGTGGTGAGCGCCGCCTTCGTCTGGCGCCAGCGCTGAGCGCCCCGCGGAGGTCGCAGCCATTGAATCGGCTATGTTTTCTGTTTCTTGCCCCTCGCAAACGCCGCTATACTTGCAAACGCCGCTATACTTGTCCGGTTTGAGTCGGGGGGCGAAGCATGCCTCTGTGGAGGGAGGCACCTCATGTGCCGCTGGATCGCCTATCGGGGTGATACGATTGCCCTGGAACACTACGTCACCGCACCGGCGCATTCGCTGATCGCGCAGAGCATCGAAGCGCTGGAAACCACGGCGAGAACCAATGGCGACGGTTTTGGCCTGGGCTGGTACGGGGATCACCCCGAGCCCGGCCTTTATCGCGAAGTGCGCCCGGCCTGGTCGGACGAGAACCTGCGTTATCTGTGCCGGCACATCCAATCGCATTTGTTCTTCGCGCATGTGCGGTCGGCGACCGGCACGCCGACGACTCGCCCCAACTGCCATCCCTTCGCCTGCCGGCGGTGGCTGTTCATGCATAACGGCGTGATCGGTCACTGGCCGCGCGTGCGCCGGCAGGTCGAGGGGCTCATTCCGGATGCGCTCTATGGCTCGCGAGTCGGAACCACCGATTCGGAGGCGGTGTTCCTTGCCATCATGGGCGCGGGCGCCGAGAGCGACCCGATCAGCGCGACGCTGCGCACGCTCGAAACGCTGACCCGGATGGTCAACGAAGACGGGCAGCACGAGATGCTGCGCTTCACTTCGGCGCTTGCCAACGGCCGCGACCTCTACGCCTTCCGCTATGCCGCTAACTGCGAAGGCCATACGCTGTATTACCGCACCGCGGGATCCGACGTGGTGATCGTGTCCGAGCCGCTCGACCACGATCATTCCGGCTGGATCGAAGTGCCCGAGAACCACATGGTTATCGCGCGCGACGGCCGGCCGGTCGGGCTCGTGCCGTTCGAGATCGGCCAGT
>Ga0315534_1002722_pt1 | contig 11673 bp, 8 predicted proteins | sample SalMarSW160240MG_FD_203094 | JGI IMG/M metagenome (GOLD analysis project Ga0315534, IMG submission 203094) | Salt marsh sediment microbial communities from the Plum Island Ecosystem LTER, Massachusetts, United States - Salt Marsh Sediment SW1602-40 ... | reverse complement strand
GACTTGCCAGACATTTTCGGGTTCATGGGGATATTACAGGGATGAGACTTCATGGAAAAGTCCTGCTCAGCTTCTCGAACTGCTTATCGAATCAGTGAGTAAGGGAGGGAATCTTCTTCTTAATGTCGGACCTACAGCCAGAGGTGCTTTTGATTATCGTGCCCGGGAAAGGCTTAAAGCAATGGGCGATTGGATGAGTGTCAACAGTCGTTCAATATATGGATGTACCGAAGCTCCATCCGACTTCCCTGTTCCTCCTAATTGCCTGCTTACATATAATCCTGTGACCAAAAGGTTATATGTCCATCTGCTGGCTTATCCGCTAAACAGACTAACAATTAATAATATAGCCGATAAAGTCAAATATGTTCAGTTCCTTCATGATGCCTCGGAGATAAGAATGACAACAGGCCGTAACGATGCCGCTAACGATCTGATTCTGTCGCTGCCGGTTCAGAAACCACCTGTTGAGATTCCCGTTCTGGAAGTTTATCTGAAATAGAAATAAAAAGACATCAATTAAGAAACCCACCCCTTTCCCCTCCCAGGAGGGGAGCTTGGCGGACGATTCTCCCAATACCCACTTTGTCCGCCGTAGTCCCGAGTACTCGGGACGAAGGTGGAGTACACAGTACCCTTTATATTTCGATTACCAGGATGGTATCTGTTTCATCAATCGCCTCCTGGGGTACTGATATCACAATACCAAAAGCATCCTGTTTGTATTTCAGCTTTGTCCCGGTTTTGAACAGGGTAATACCTTTAACCTTTTTTCCGAAATCCGGAATTAGAAGGTTATTATCTTCAGGATTAAGGATGTGAACATATACCTTATTCCCTTTATATGTTGTTACACCCCATGACTTTGGCGGGATTGGCCCTCCACGGGTTCCATAGACTGTCTCCCCGTTTTTCTCGAGCCAGGCACCCATTTCTTTCAATGTTGAGACAAATTCCGGCTGGATCTTTCCGTTTGGCATAGGTCCCACATTAAGAAGAAAGTTAGAGTTAAAACCTGCTGCTTTTACAAGATACTGTATCAGGCTTTTTGTTGATTTGTAGCTTTTATCCTGCAGGTTAAATCCCCATGAATTATTCATTGTCTCACAAGTTTCAAGAGGAAGAGCTCCAATGGTCTGATCAGGATTAAAGCCCGTCGTTTTTTGTCCCGGAAGGTCTTTTTCAAACATCTGAAAATCTTCACCCGGAAAGGGTGCCAGATGATGGTTGCTGCCTATGAGACATGCAGGCTGCAGGCTGTGTATCAAGCTGTAAGTTTTATCGAGACGCCAGTCGGCATCTCTTTTGTCCCAGAAACCGTCAAACCATATACCTCCTATCTCACCATAGTTTGTAAGCAGTTCGCTGAGCTGTCCATCCATAAAATCAAGGTATTTGTACCAGTCTCCTTTGTCAGATCTTCCGGCTGTCTGCCCGGTATTTCCGTGGGGGTAATAGTTATCCTGGTACCAGTCGAGCTGAGAATGGTAGAAGAATAGTTTTATTCCCTCTTTTCTGCACTCTTCGGCAAGCATTTTGAGCACATCCTTCTTGTATGGCGTGCGGTCGACAATATCCCAGTCGGTGAGCTTTGAATCGAACATCGCAAATCCATCATGATGCTTGCTTGTAATGGTTATATATTTCATACCTGCAGCTTTTGCTATGGCAACCCATTCTTTAGGATCATAATCGACCGGGTTGAAAAAAGCAGGAAGCTTTTCATAGGTCCTTTTATCGATTCTCTGGTTGTTCATAACCCACTCTCCGTCTCCGAGAACGCTGTATACTCCCCAGTGAACAAACAGACCGAATTTAGCATCCTGCAACCATTGACGGTTTTTCAGGTTTTCAGCAGTAGGTGTGTAGTTAGTCTGGCTGTTGGCAGTGACTGTAATAAATAAAGCTAAGAAAATCAAGACTTTCCGTAACATGACATGATATTTTGGTTAATAAGTAAATATAATGAATAAATAAGTAACATTCATTCAAGAGAACCTACCTCTTTTTCAACTTCATGAAGGATATCACATGACCTCACAAGCTCTCTCATTACGGTATGATCCGGATAAAGTGGTCTGTCAATATCCAGGAATTTCACATGTTTCCTGATGACATCCTTGGCTTTTTGTACTCCCTTGCCGAATTTGTATTCTTCCTTTCTGAAGTCAAGAGCCTGGGCTGCTGCCATAAATTCAATCCCAAGAATGCCATAGGCATTTTCAATTATCTGGTTATTTTTAATTGCTGTATTCATTCCCATTGAAACAAAATCCTCCTGGTCAGCTGCTGCAGGTATCGATTGTATTGAGGCCGGCATTGACAAAATCCTTTGCTCAACTATCATCATATCGGCGGTATACTGGCTCAGCATCATACCTGAAAACATTCCGGCACCTTTTGTCAGGAAGTCAGGTAATCCTACACTGAGTGCCCTGTTATTAAGCCTGTTCATCCTTCTTTCCGACATCACGCTTACCATTGTAATACTGGCACCTGCCATATCCATGGGAACAGAAACTGGTGAACCCTGGAAATTTGCACCGGACAGTGTGAGATTTTTATCAGGGAAGAATATCGGATTATCGCCGACTCCGTTCAGTTCTATTTCAACCTGACTTCGTGCAAAGGCAAGCATATCATGAGCAGAGCCAATGACCTGTGGTGTTGACCTCATAGAATAAGCATCCTGCACCTTCGATTTCACCTTACCCTCTTTCAGGTCACCCCCGGCGACACATTTATTTATCGCGTTGGCGCTTCTTACAGCTCCTTTGAATCCTCTTACCTCATGAAGGAGTGGTGTATAGGGCTTCATGTTTGCTTTAAGTGCCTCGAGTGACATAGATGCAGCTATTTCTGCCTGTTTGAGCCAGTTATTGGCATCTACAAGCCATATTGCGCTCATAGCTGTCAGCATGTTTGATCCGTTGATAGCTGCCAGCCCATCGCGGGCAAGAAGTCCCGGAACAGGAATGCCGGCCCTCTCCATGGCAACATTACCATCGAGAAGCTCTCCTTTATAATAAGCCTGGCCCTCGCCCATAAGAAGAAGTGCTATTTGTGACATTGGCGCCAGATCTCCGGATGCGCCTACTGATCCTTTCTGGCATACATAAGGAGTGACACCTTTATTCAGCATTTCCACCAATGTTTCGGTAATTACCAGACGGTTTCCTGAATTTCCATGTGCATGAACGTTAATCCTGCCAAGCATTGAGCCCCGGACTATTTCAATTGAAGCAGGTTCACCTATGCCTGCAGCATGGTTGTAGACAAGGTATCGCTGAAAGTCCTTTATCTGGTCATCATTCAGAACGATTTCTGAAAATTCCCCGATACCAGTGTTCACCCCATACATAATTTCGTGTGCAACAATCTTTTTTTCAAGCATTGCGCGGCACTCGTTTATTCTCTTGCGGGCATCAGGGTGGAGTTCTACTTTCTGCCCGTACCGTGCCACATTGACAACATCATAAATTGTCAGGCCGGATCCTTTTATTATCAATTTTTCCATATGTGTTATGTTTTAAATAAGTACTAATAGCTGTTTGTCGTTTTATGGTTTTAATTCTTCCCTGAGAATTATTATCTTTTGATAATGATTCTCAAATGAGAATAATTCTCTTTTAAGAATGATTCTGAATAGAATTATATAAAGGAGATTCTGCCTCCTGATCAGCAGAGCCCTGACCGATTGATCTTTATTTTATATTCGAGTACCCAGCTGTGATGCATGGAGTAGGTTTATGATCTCAAAATTAGAATTTTTATTCTAATTGAAAAGTGTAATTTAGCAAAAACATCAAATAAATATGACAATGAAAAAAATGGTATTCATTTTTTTACTTTTTACTTTAGCGCTTTTTAATGAGATAGTTGCTCAGGTAGCGGATAAAGCTTCTCTTTCAAAAGGATTGAACTTCATCGAAACAAGTGTTTATTCATCTGAGGATGATGAAAGGATACTTGAGCTTTATAAAGATCTTCGGGTAGCTGATGTCTCTGACGGGATGGATATGGTGGGGCTTCCCGGCACCGGACTTGTCAATCCTGAAATACATGCCTCGTGGATTGATCCGGTAGATTTTAAACATGTTTTCAGGGGAATTGCCATTACAGTGCGGTATGTGCCAACCCAACGACCGGCCTTACCTGCCCCGGGGGAAGACTTCAAAAAATGGGAAAGTAACTTCTACAGTACAATTTCAACAGAAGCATTTACACAACTTATAAGACCGGGAACTGCAATAGTAATTGATGATGTTGAGGATAAGGATATCGGATCGATAGGTTCAAATAATATTCTGAACTGGTTCAGAATGGGAGCTGTAGGGGTCATTACAGATGCAGGGGCAAGAGATACTGATGAAGTTGGTCTCGAAAAAGTGCCTCTTTACCTGAGAAAAAAGGGAAGGGGAATCCGTCCCGGGAGAAATGAAATAGAATCGGTCAACCGGCCGGTATCAATAGGAGGAGTGCTGGTGTGTCCCGGAGATGTTGTAATTGCTGATGGTGACGGCGTAGTAATTGTACCGCGGGCAGTCGCAGAACAGGTAGCAGTTTATGCAAATGAGATACTGAAAAATGATAAGGCAGGAAGAAGAGGTCTTTATGAAAGCCTTGACCGGCCCCTTGATAAAACTGTAAAGTAACCTTCCGGATGAAAATTATTCCCGTCAACTCCTCATCTGATTTCAAAAGATTTATCAGATTCCCATACCAGCTTTATAAAAATGACAGGGTATGGGTGCCTCCATTAATTGGCGAAGTATCCGGACAGTTCAGTAAAAAGAAGAATCCCTCGCTTGAACATATTGATTATAAGCTTTTTATCCTTAGTCAGGATGACAGAATTATCGGACGAATTGCTGCATTCATCGACACAATTGCACTGGAAACATGGAAAGAACCCATCGGTTTGTATGGATACTATGATTGTATTGACAATCAGGAAGCATCAAAAATTCTTTTCGAGACAGCTGCAGAATGGCTTGTAGGCAAAGGGATGAAATTTGTGCGGGGACCCTGGAGCTTTGTTTCCCAGGAATGGGGTCTTGTAATAGAAGGATTCACTCCTTCGCCGACAATAATGGCACCATATAATCCTGAATACTATATCAACCACATGGAATCATTTAATTTACAGAAAGTTAAAGATCTACTTGTATACTACATATCAGTTGAGGAGGGATATACGATTCCCGACAGGATAATGACGCTTACAGATGATGTCAGAAAAAGGTATGATATACGTATACGTCAGGTTGACATGAAACACTATGATGAAGAGGTGCTTAGAATAATTGAGCTTTCGAATCTGAGCCTGATTGATAACTGGGGATTTACAAGGGTGACAAAGAGAGAAGCTGAGGCAATAGCCAGTGACCTTAAGCAAATAATTCATCCCAAAGGTGTTTTGTTTGCTGAAGATAAACAGGGTAAACCTGTCGGATTTGCCATAACAATTCCTGATATAAACACTTTGATCAAAAACCTGAAGGGGCGGCTTCTTCCATTCGGATGGCTTAAACTGCTTCTTGGTTTACCCGGGTTGAGAAGATACCGTATGTTTGCACTGGGTGTAATTCCTGAATACCAGCGTAAAGGTATTGACAGCCTCTTATATCGTGCATTATGCGAATCGCTTTACACACCTGAAACATGGATGGAAATAAATTATGTGCTTGAGGATAATGCTCCTATGAATAATGCAATCAGGAAGCTTAATGCAAAACCGCTCAGAAGATACAGAATTTATCAAAAGGCGATAGGATAATTATTAAAAAACCAGAACCAGAACCAGCAACCAGCAACCAGCAACCAGCAACCAGAATGCTCTACCATATACTCGACATCTTCTTTGTTGTTTTCCACTCCACCCTGATAATATTTAACCTTTTCGGCTGGATATGGAAAAAGACAAGACTCCTGAATCTGATTACGCTTGCACTTACAGGAGCCTCATGGTTGTTCCTTGGATTATTAGTGGGTACACTGGGTTATTGTCCGCTTACCGACTGGCATTTTAATATACTCTATAAGCTTGGCAAAACTGATCTTCCGGTTTCTTATATAAAATACCTTGCTGACAGGATAACCGGACAAAACTTCAATGCATCGCTCGTAGACAACCTTACATTATACTGTTTCCTGGCAGCATTTATTATTTCCATCATACTTAATTCCCGTGATTATTTCAGGAAGAGAAGGAGGAAGTGATTCTTAAAATATTTTTCCTGTTTGTTGCACCTTTCACATAACCAGGGTTTGTATTGAATGGGGCAGCAGGGTGATTTTAGCACTCTTAAGGCCGAAGCATAAATTATATGTTATTTCTCTGTCCCCAGGATTCATTACGACTATTGCCACGCTACCGTCATTATTTATAAATCCTGTAGTAAGTACGAAACTTCGGTTTGAAACACACATTATCCTCTTAGCGCCGGGACGTATAAATTTTGAGAAGTGGCCGATATAATAATATGAGTTGGTATATATCAGCTCACCGGTTCTTGTATCACCATGAATGGGTGCAAAGCAAAAATTCCTGACATGGTTTGGCCCTCCGGTCTCATCCAGGAGAATGTTCCAGTCGGTCCATCCTTCTGTGCCATTATTAAAATCATTTATCATTGATATGCCATACTTTTCACCAAGTCGCCACGAATAATACCTGTCACTGTTAAAAGGCCCGTTGCAACCTTCGGTGAACAGCAAATGCTTATAAGGATAGGCACTGTTGACAAGCCCTAAATTATCGTACATCTGCTGGCCGCCGGTCCAGTCCTCATACCAGTGAAATCCCATACCCCAGGCATATTTTGATGCTTCAGGATCGTTATAGATTGCAAGTGCTCTTTGTACCATCAGGTCACGGTTATGATCCCAGACAATAATGTTTACATCGGAGAGCCCTTCTTTTTCCATTGTTGGGCCAAGATAATTTTTAAGAAAATCTCTCTCTTCCTCCGCAAAATAGATGCATGATTCCCAGGTCTGTGTTGCCATCGGTTCATTCTGAATAGTGATAGCCCATACCGGTATTCCTTCCTCTTCATAGCTCTTGATGAACTTTGTATAGTATGTTGCCCACGACTGGTAGAATTCAGGTAACAGTTTCCCTCCGCGAAGCATATTGTTGTTATCCTTCATAAATGCCGGCGGACTCCATGGACTCGCAAACAATGTAAGTTTTCCGCCTGTGGCATCCAGTGCTCTCTTTATCAAAGGTATCTTATACTGCCTGTCGTGATCAATATTGAATGATGTTAGCTCCTTGTCACCTTCATCAATATAGGTATAGCTTCCGCTTGAGAAATCACAGCTGTTTATGTTGGTCCTGGCAAGGGTGTAGCCGATTCCCTTTTCCGGATCATAATATGCCTGTATCAGTTCGTCCTGTTTTTCCTCAGGGAGTTTTGCTAATGTCTCGGCAGCTGCATCAGTAAGCGCACCGCCTATTCCAAGCATGGTTTGAAATGTTTTGGAAGGATCGGCAAAAATGTAAATATCTCTTTCTGAGGTACTTTCTAGTTGAGAGAACTCTAATACGTCTGTTTGTGTCAGCCTGTATGAAGTACTGTCGGCTGTGGTATAAACTGTAACATTTTTACCTTCAGTTGTGAAATCATTAACAAGATCTGTCGTCTGAGGCTTCTGCTGACTGCATGATACAAACACAGCCAGCGAAAAAATAAAAAGTATTTTTTTCATATACATTGAGTTTTGTTTACTAAATATTCCAATATTCAAATTTACTAATGCTAATGCATATTACAAAACAGGGGGAGGAAACCAGGACCCAGGACCCAGGACCCAGGACCCAGATCCTACCTCATAAACCATTTAAAAGCTTTTTCTTTTAGCTTGTTGTAAGGCGGGTACCTGAGGAACAAATCAATAAGATTTGATTTCACCATTACTGCCCTCATATTTGAGAAGGTCTCAAATGATTCTTTCCCATGATATCTGCCAATGCCGCTCGGGCCCACACCGCCAAAAGGAAGATGAGGTGATGCAAATTGTACAACTGTATCATTGATTGCTGCCGAACCGCACCTTATCTTTGCCAGGAATTCATGTGCATGTTTTTTATTCCTGGTGAATATATAAATAGCAAGCGGTTTGGGATTTCGTTCGATAATCTCATATACATCTTCTAAATTTTCAAAATCGATAAACGGCAGCACCGGGCCAAAGATCTCTTCCTTCATTATTGGATCATCAGGCTTAATATCCTTGATTATTGTCGGAGCCACATAATGGGTTTTCGGATCAACAGTACCTCCGGTGACAATTTGCCCTGTTGTTATCAACGATGCCAATCTTGAAGCACTCTTTTCATCTATTACACGGGGAAAATCATTACTCTGTTCCGGGTTATCTCCATAGAACGACCTGATCTCCTTTGTGATAAGATCCAGGAATTGATCCCTTATCTTCCTGTCAATCAATACGTAATCAGGGGCCACACATGTCTGTCCTGCATTGTAGAATTTTCCCCAGGCAATCCTTTTTACGGCAAAGTCAAGCCGGGCATCAGCAGTAACGACACAAGGATTTTTCCCTCCAAGTTCAAGAGTGACTGGTGTTATATTGAGAGCAGCTTTCCCCATTACGTGTCTGCCCACTCTGCTGCTCCCGGTGAAGAAGATATAGTCGAACTTGTAATCAAGAAGGTATTCGCTTATTGAATGATCTCCTTTTATTACTATAATCAGATATCCAGGGAAATTATTTAATATTTTTTCGATAACTTCAGTAATAGCAGGGACCCGCTGCGATACTTTTAAAACAACACAGTTACCTGCGGCAAGAGCACTCATGGCAGGTAATACGGAAAGCTGGAAAGGGAAGTTCCATGGTGAGAGTACCAGTACCTGGCCATAGGGTTGCGGAGAAATATAGCTTCTTGCGATAAAATGAACAATTGGAGTCCTGACTCTCTTTGGTTTTACCCAGTCTTTTAATTTTCTGATTGTCAGTTTCAGCTCTTTTAAAACAAATTGGATCTCCGAAGAAATTACCTCACACTCAGGCTTATGAAAATCTTGCCATAATGCATCTTTTATTTCCTGTTCATGCTTGATAATCAGTGATTCTAGTTTCTTAAGATTTTCAAGCCGGAACCTCACATCAAGAGTTTGGCCTGTTGTAAAAAAACTCTTCTGGCTTTCAAGTATTAATCTGATCTCCTCTTTTTCCATTCGTTTTCAAGAACTAAAAGTTGTTTTGATATATCAGTCGTTAAAGCATTTTCTTTCCCGGAATTTTACTCATTGCATATCTTTCCATGACCTCCTGGCCTACAGGAATATATGCCGGCACCTTTTTCTGTCCGCTGTTGTCGATCTTCATTTTCCCACCGAACATTCCATTTCTCCACACCATCCGCATTGCGTTGTCCACTGTCTGCATGGTGAGGAATATAACCATACGTGACGACCATCTGAAATTAAAAACGGTTCTTAGAAACTTCACAGGATGCTTAAATGTGATTTTTTCTGCTTTAGTTTCGGGAATTATTTCAAGTCCCAGTTTTTCTGCGAACCAGAGATAATTCCTGTCAAGGGTGTTTTTTGCATTTTCACGGCATCCTACCATGCAGCCACCGCATTCGGTACATCCTTTCCGCATGGGACCAAGTCCCCCGAAATAGGGATCACACTCTTCTTCACCGCCATCGAGGTTAACACCAACATATACTGTTTCAAAGGTGTCATGTGCATTCATCTCTTTTGATACGGCCTCAAGTGCGAGGTCTTCAACATTGAGTCTGGTATATTTTTTCCTTCCAAGCATGAATGAAGCCCTCGTGTAAAAAGGTTCAAGTATCTTTTTCCAATTTCCGAAACGTGCCCATGACGAATTGCTGAAGAACTCATCTTTAGGGATATACAGAGTATTTGCATAAACCAGACTTCCACCGCCGACACCTGTACCGCTAAGAATACTTGCAGTTGTATAGAATGAGAGCTTCTGGAATCCGAAAAACCTTAATGATGGCACCCAGAGGTATTTTGGCAGGTTCCAGTTTGTCTTAGGGAAATCAGAGGGATTGTAGCGTTTACCCTGTTCAATGGTCAGCACCTTATACCCTTTTTCCACAAGCCTCAGGCTTGCAACACTTCCCCCGAATCCGGACCCGATAACAATATAGTCATATGCCATACAGGCAGATTACATAATAAGAAATACTATAATTATTTTTCATTACATTTAAAAACCCACCCCATTCCCTCCGCTATCACGGAGCAGGCTCTCCCGGGAGGGGATTTTTTGTTTTACCCAGCAACCAGCAACTATTCTAACACCTTCTCCAGTGCTTTCAGTAGCGGCTCAGTCGAGATATTTGATCCTACTGCTCCCATAATCCATTGCTGCGGTGTCAGCCGGCCCTGTTTAAAAATCCGGTCAAGTTCAGCGGTTAGATCCTTGCCTTTCAGGTATTCTTCAATCTGGAACTGAATCACATGTCCGTATGAATAATTTGGCAGGTAAAGCGGATCATTTACTGTATGTGAATAGATTGCCAGCAGGGGAGAATCTTTCACTCCGATTACTGGAGTAAAATATTTGTTCCAGGTTTCAAGGGCGTTGTTTATCACAGCCTCTTTAAACTGTGAAGCTGAGGCTTCCGGATTTTCGTACAGCCAGATCCAGTTTTTCATTTCAACCATACCTACACCCATGATTTCCATAAGCGACCAGGCTGCATCCAGTATTTCCATTTTCTCTTTATCAGGATTTTCATCTTTCATTCCAAGCAGCATAAGATCGCGGCTCTGGAACACGTAAGCCATAGCTTCGGTGAATGCTGTGTTTGGCACACCTGACATCATGTAATTATCGACATCATAGAGAGTAATTGTCTGTTCAACATTATGGCCAAATTCGTGAACCGCAATATTATAGCCTTTATAATCCATCCCTTTTTCTGAAATACGTGTACGAAGGTGTGAAACAGCTCCTTTCATTCCTGCACCCCAGGCATGACCTGATCCGCGTGCCGGGTCAACTACTATTTTGTCCGCCAGATATTTTGCCCTGTCAGCGCTCCATCCCAGTTTCATAAGCATCACGGGCATATCTGCCCTAAAAGCAGAAGGATCCGGATAGCGTGCTGAAGTTTTTGAAGTGAGCAGATCTTCAGGAATACTGCTGCGCGTCTTAAATCCATCATACCATATATCATATGGTTTAAGGTCACGTCCAAGCCTCTCCTTTATCAACGAAGCAACCTTAATTAGCTGTGGGGAGCTCATGTAGGAATCAAAAAGTTCTTCAACCTCCTCTTCCGAAATCTCCATTTCCCAGGAGAATTTCCTGAGAATAGCTGTATTCATCTCCGGATTATAGGCATCAATATCTTTCATTGCCCTGAATGAATTCAATATCAGCTGGTAGCGCGTGTCAGGTTCATCTGCAGCTTCAATAACAGCTCCTGTCTGTGTCACCCTGTTTTCGAATGGTTCCCATTCATAATCAGGACTATTGATCACTGCTTCTGGAATGTCCTGTTTTACAATGTGTTCCATAACCTTGGCTATCATTTCCTGTTTCTCGGGACCATTTTCCTTATCGGCATAGTCTGCTTTAAGTTCATCTCTCAGGTTCCAGTGGGAGAGAAGAACCATATCATCAGGAAATATCTGCCGGCCGTCAGCTGTT
>Ga0315534_1002721_pt1 | contig 11673 bp, 7 predicted proteins | sample SalMarSW160240MG_FD_203094 | JGI IMG/M metagenome (GOLD analysis project Ga0315534, IMG submission 203094) | Salt marsh sediment microbial communities from the Plum Island Ecosystem LTER, Massachusetts, United States - Salt Marsh Sediment SW1602-40 ... | reverse complement strand
CGTGGCCGTGTGAGGATCGAACTGGCCGGCTTGCGTGCCACCGCGGAAAACAACCACGCGGTCGGAATGCTGCATGATTTCCGGCAGCTCCGAACTGATCAACACGACGGCGCATCCGTTGCGCGCGAGGGATTTCAGCATGGCGTGGATTTCGCGTTTGCTTCCCACGTCGACGCCCCGTGTCGGCTCGTCAAGAATCAAAACTTTGGGTCGAGTCAACAGTGATCTTCCCAGAACGACCTTCTGCTGGTTCCCGCCGGAGAGCTGCGCCAAAGGCTGCTCGATCGAACGATACCGCACGTGCAGTCGTTCGAAAATATCACGGCTCGCCTGCCGCTCGGCGGCCGAGTTCGACAGCGGTCCGCGCGTCCACTGCTCGAGACTGGACAGTACGGCATTGGCACGCAGCGACAACCCGCCGCAGACGCCCTGGCGCAAACGATCTTCGGGCAGGTAGGCGATTCCGGCCCGAACCGCGTCGCGGGGGTTGTTGATGCGACACAGCCGGCCGTCCCGATAGACCCGGCCTCGCAGCGGCGATTGGCAGCCGAAGACGGCCTGTGCCAATTCGCTCCGTCCCGAACCAACGAGCCCGAAAATCCCAACGACCTGCCCGGCATGGCTTTCGAGATGGATGTCGCGGAAACGGCCCTGGGCGTCGGTGAATCCTTCCACCCGCAGTGCGGGCTGGCCCGCGTGTCGCCGCGCGGCCGCGCCAACATGTGTTTTCTCCACCGCTTGATCTGCCGCTGCGATGTCTGGCGACTGGCGACCGACCATGGCCTGAATCAACCCCGCCGGCGTCACGTCCGACCGAGCCTTTGTCCACACCAGCGCTCCATCGCGCAATACGGTCATCCGGTCGGCCAGCCGGAATATTTCATCCTGCCGATGCGAAACGTAAAGAATGCCCGCGCCGTTCTCGCGCAACCGCTCGATCTGACGGAACAACCACTCCGCTTCGACCTGGCTCAGCGCGCTGGTCGGTTCATCCAGAACGACAACCCTGGCCCGCTGGGCCAGCGCGGCGGCCACTTGCGTCATATGTCGATGAGCGATGCTCAGCCGAGCCGCCGGGATCCGCACATCGATCGCCTCACCGATGTGCGCGACGGCTTTCCGGGCCGCCGATTCCACTTTTGCCCAGGCCACGCACCCCAATTTCGTCGCGGGCAATCCCTGCCCCAAGGCCATATTTTCCGCGACCGAAAGCGTGGGAAAAAGTTCGGCTTCCTGGTGGACCGTGATGATGCCCCGGGTTCGAGCGGCGACAGGGTTGGAAAACCGCACCGGTTGTCCCTGGAGCAACAGTTCACCGGAATGGGGCGGCAAAACTCCGGACACGATGTTGATCAGGGTGCTCTTACCGGCGCCGTTCTCCCCGACAAGTGCATGAACTTCTCCGGTTCGCACATCGAAGTTCACGTTGCGCAGGGCCAAGACGCCGGGAAAACTGCGTGAGACATCGATCAGTTGGAGCACGGGCATGGGCGGCGGCAGCCTCCTGCGTGCGGTACCTGGAGCGAAAACCGATTCACGCACGGCAATCCGCTACCGTGCCGCTCGCAAACGCGGACCTTATCCAGGATCAACCGCGAACAAACGATTCCGGGCAGCCATACTGAACGGCTTCGAATAGTGGTAAATCTCGCACACGGCCGTTCCGTCCTGGATCACCGACGTGGGTTGTTCCACGACGAAGTCCGCGAAATTCTGGGTGTTGAAGGCGACAAACGCCAGGCGCAGCGATGCGATGGCGGGTTCGTGGCGCCGCGACAAGTCAGGCAACGCTACGGGACCGGTGTCCACCTGGTACTTTCGCTGATCCAGACTGATATTCATTGTCTTGATGGGGCATTCGATGACGGCCCTTAGCCCGGTATCCGGGTGGTGAATCTCCGTCTGGCTCACAAGCGGAACACCAGCCGCGGTCCGGTCGCGAATCTGCTCCCACCGAGTCAGCAATTCGATGTGCCGGCACGGGCGCAGCTTGAACCGGGGTTCACCCCATACGTCCTCGGCTTTGCTGATTTGTCGATACGTGTTGCTGAGCCCCGCGGGTCGACGGAAAATCAGCAAATCTCCGCCGCCATAGATGGGCAAGAAATCGTAGTTGCCTTTGTGGAACAGATTTTTCTCCGCGAATGTGTTTTCACTTTTGCACGAACCGCACTGATAGAACTCCGTTTGGCTGTTCCGCTGCGGGTCGATCAACACCGTGCGGCTTTCGATCCAGAATCGCACGGCGTTGAACGAAGCCGTGTTACAAATAAAACTCCGGCTGTAGTCCAGACAGACAATTCCGTGGCCACTCGCTGCGGTGCCTTTTTTTCGCGTTGCGCCTCTGCCGGGCCGCACGCACTTGAATGTAGCGTACAGCGAGGCAAGACCGCCCGCAAAAAACACCCGGCGACTGGTACGCATGGATCGCGACTCCCATCATCGTGCACGCGGCGCAATACGCATCACGGTTGCTGTTGGCCATCACCATACTGTCGGACGATGGGCAGCAAAAGGCGTGAAGGGTGTTCGGAACTGAAATGAAGCGTGTTCGTGGCCACCTGCTGCTGGTCATCGGCGCGCTGGGCATGTCCCGTATTGGAATTCGGATCGAAACGCGGATCGTTGCTGCTGGATACGTGCAGTCCGATCCGATGTCCTTTGTTGAAAACCAGGGCAGTTGACCACAAGTCGATCGTCACGCGGACGACATCCTCTGGTTCGAGCATCACTTCGCGTTCCAGACCGTCGCGATAGCGCGTGCGGATAATCGAGTCGAGAATCAATGCTTCGTAGCCGTCCGGATAAACATCGACCAGTTTCGCGACAAAATCGGTGTCAGGCGCGTCGGACTGGATATACAGATCGGCCGTGACGCGGCCGACTACCTCCAGCGGCGCGTCGAGCGGGTCCGTGTGAAATCGGAGGTAGTCCTCGCGGTCCTTGATCCGACGCTGATCCTTCGGTCCCTTGCCGCCCAAAATCAGGTTGGCACCTCCCACTGTCGGCACCGGCTTGCCGGGATCATAACGGTACGAGATGGAACCGCTTTTTTCAGGCAGAGTGTTGCGGACCAGGCGGCGTTCGGCGTGAATAAAATACGACGCGGGACGCGACGGAGGCGGCCATGCGTCGGCGTCCCGCCACGCGTTGCCCGGGGCCTCCGGATCCTGTGTGTCGCCCATCAGGTAGTATCGAACCGGGGGCTCACGGTCGATTCCGTTGTCGGTGTCTTTCATCCAGCGATCGAACCAGCGCAGCTGCTCGTCAAACCCCATGGCGTCCGATTCACTGCCGGGAAACTCCAGGCGCCCCTCCAGTTTTCCGTGCGCGTAGGGGCCCATGAGCAGTTTCTGGTTGCCGGCTGCAAGTCCCGCTCCGCGGCGCTGCAGCCCGACGAAATTGTCCAGCGTGCCCTGCGCAAAAATGTCGAACCAACCGCCCACGTTGTAGATGGGTATTCTGATACGGTCGTGGAAATCGGGGATCTCACGCCAGTCCCAATGGTCGTCTCCCGCCGGGTGCTGCATCGTCGCTTCGATGGCTTCCGGGGCTCCCTGCAGTTGCAGCCACCCGTCGTTCATCTCCTTGCGATAAACACCCCCCATATAGACCGTGTTTCGCCGTGCGCTGGCCGAGGCCACGATCACGAAGCCGCACACCAGGTGCGGCGGCACCTGTGTCGCGGCCAGATTCGTCGTGATGCCCAGCGCCGAACCGCCGAGCATGCCGACCTTGCCGTCGGACCATGGCTGCGCGGCAACCCATTCCACGGTGTCGTACCCGTCGACATGATCGGTGCGGAAGGGATCATAGTCGCCCTGCGACGCGAACCGGCCGCGGCAATCTTGCGAGACGAAGACGTAACCGTGTTGGCAGAAACGCTCGGCGGCGCTGCGGTTGCCCAGCTTGTTGTACGGAGTTCGCGCGAGGATTGTTGGCCACGGTGGTTCGCCTTCGGGAAGATAAACGTCCGTCGAGAGTTCTATCCCGTCGCGCATCGCGACCATCGACGTTTCGGGCTGAATCGGTTCTGCGACGAATGCGGGACTCGCCAGAACCGTGCCCAGCAGACTCATCACGAGCACTATTAAATGCATGGCGGACTCCAACACTTCTAAGGCATGCGGCGGGGAAGCGGTACTACTCTAAGCCGGATGGCGCGGCATTGGCAAGCCTGGGATCCATAATCCCGTCCTCGCGCTTCGCTCCCTCGGAAATTCCACTGGCCGGACGTCCCTTTCAGCGCCTCCCACCGTTTCTGTACGGGCCGTCTCCGTCCTGCTACACTGGGCGGCTGCTCCTCGTGCCGCCGCTGAATGTCTCGGTGCTGTTTTCGACGTGGCTCGTCGAGACTCTTGACATGCGCAACGTGATGTACGCCGCATAACTGGCGGACCGTCCGCGGCACGACTGTTGAAAACACGACTGTTGAAAAGTTGAAACACGGAGTGGCGACGTGCCCATCAAGAGACGACAGGCGCCGTTTCGTCGGCTGGCTGGTTCGCGGTATTTGATGCTCGCCGCGGTGGCCACGATGTGCGCCCGCCACGGCGGCGCGGAAGAAGAATGGCCGCAGTTCCGCGGACCGCACGCCCAAGGCCATGCCTCCGGGACCCATCTGCCGATCACGTGGAGCGAATCGGAAAACATCGCGTGGAAAGTCGCGGTGGACGGCCGTGGCTGGTCGTCCCCGGTCATCCGCTCGAACCAGATCTGGATGACCGCCGCCACAGACGAAGGCCGATCGCTGCGCGCTGTCTGCCGGGATACCGATACCGGGCGACTGAAGCACAACGTCGAAATCTTTCGGCTCGAGGATCCAGGCTCAATCCATTCCAAGAACAGCCATGCGTCACCCACTCCCGTGCTGCAAGACGATCGTGTTTACGTGCACTTCGGCGCGCACGGCACGGCGTGCCTGTCCTCCAGCGGCCAAATTCTCTGGCGGACCGAACCGTGGCCGTATAACCACCGGCACGGACCCGCCGGTTCGCCTGTGCTGCAAGACGACTTGTTGATTTTCAGTTGCGACGGCACCGATGTGCAATTTGTGGTGGCCCTGGACAAGCGGACTGGCCAGGTCTGTTGGAAGACCGATCGCGAGGGCCCCATGGCGTATTCGACGCCACTGGTGATTCGCGCGGCCGGCGTCCTTCAGCTCGTTAGCCCCGGCGGTGATCAAATCGTGTCGTACGATCCGCTGACCGGAGACGTCATCTGGCGTTTCCGATACACGGGCTACTCGGTCGTACCGCGTCCGGTATTTGGACACGGGTTGATCTATTTTTCTTCTGGTTTCAACGATGCCGTGTTGTATGCCATCCGCGCGGGCGGCCGCGGGGATGTCACCGACACGCATCTGGCATGGGAGCGGTCGCGCGGCGCGCCGCATACGCCGTCGCCTCTACTTGTGGGCGGCGAGCTGTATATCGTGAGCGACAACGGCGTGGCCACGTGCCTCGACGCCGTTCATGGTTCGGAACATTGGCGGAAACGAATTGGCGGCAATTTCTCCTCCTCGCCCGTACTGGCCGACGGGCACATCTATCTGCTCAACGAAGAGGGCGTCATGACGGTCATCACGCCGGGCACGGAGTATCAAGAGCTGGCGAAAAACCGATTGGAGGGGCGGACTCTGGCGTCCCCGGCCGTCGTGGGCCGGGCGATGTTTCTGCGCAGCGAGACGCATCTCTATCGGATCCAGCGCGATCCGGCCGCGGCGAGCCACGGGTCGCGGCCCATCCCGTCCCTCGTGAACGCGCGCCGCTGACGCCGTGCCCGCTGCAGCTATTGACCGCTGCGCAGACAATGGCCCCCGGAACTGCCTTCCAACGGCCCGTTCGCCGGGCGTCCGTTGGTCGCCCCGGGTCCATTGGCAGCGCCGTCTTGCATAAGAGGCAGGGGACCGTTCATCGTCCAACGGCGCAGCGCCGGGCAGGGGAGTGGGATCTCCAGCGCAGGCAGGCTAGAATGCAGGCACACGCAAACGCTTTTTTGCGCGTCCGTGCTATGCCTGGTCCGCGAATTCGCCGGGATGATATCCATGCCCGACTGGTGGCTCGATTATTCTCTGGCTCTTCCCGGGCGCTCCATCGATTCAGAAGTCGCCCGAGCGACCCAGTCGTCTGATTTCACAGGAGGTTGACTATGCTCCGCGACGCTCATCGCGATCGACGTGATTTTCTCGCCGCATCCGTCGCCGGCGCCGTGGCAGGATTGGCCACCGGCGGGTTCGCGGCGGACGAAGATTCTTCCGGCGACAACGGGATACCCTTGCGCGCTTTGGGCAATACCGGACAGCAGGTGTCGTGCCTGTGTATGGGAGGTTTTCATATCGGAACGGTCCAGGAAGAAAAGGAAGCCGTCCGCATTCTGCACGCAGCCGTTGATGAAGGAGTTACCTTCTGGGACAACGCCTGGGACTACCACCAGGGACGCAGCGAAGAGATCATGGGCCAGGCGCTGGTCGGACGCCGCGACAAAGTGTTCTTGATGACGAAGAACTGCGGCCGGGATCGCAAAACCTCCCAACAGCATCTCGACGACAGTCTGCGGAGATTGAATACGGATCATCTCGACTTGTGGCAGTTTCACGAAATCAACTACGACAACGATCCGGATTGGATCTTCCAGCGGGGCGCCATCGACGTGGCGGTCAAGGCGCGCGAGCAGGGAAAAGTCCGGTTCATCGGATTCACCGGGCACAAAGATCCGCGCATCCATTTGAAGATGCTCGACCAGGATTTTGCCTGGGACACCGTACAGATGCCACTGAACGTGATGGACGCACATTTTCGCAGCTTCCAGCAGCGGGTTTTGCCCGTGCTTCTGGAGAGAGGCATCGGGCCTGTCGCCATGAAGAGCCTGGCCGGCGGCGCCATCCCCGACGAAGCGCGGATTCCCGTTAGCGACGCCATGCGCTACACGCTGTCACTGCCCGTCAGTACACTTGTTTCCGGCATCCGCAGTATGGAGGAGCTGAAAGAAAATGCATCCACCGCGCGGCGCGGGCCGTTGCCTCCGGAAGCCATCCAGCAGGTCCTCGCTCGTGCCAAACCGGTTGCCGGCGACGGCCGCTACGAACGGTTCAAAACCACGCAGCAGTTCGACGGGTCCTACCACCGCCGCCAGCACGGTTTCGGTTAAGCGGAGCAAAGGTCCAATCGGAAATTGTCAAGCAACACATTCTGCCCGCGGGAGTTGACGATGGCATGTCCATTTCGGTTCGTTACGCGTGCCGCGCGCGTCGGTGCATTGGTGGTGCTGTTGATCGTTACCGGCGCGCCGATAGTCCGGACGGCACGCGGGCACGACGTTGGGCAGCAAATGGTCGACGGAGCCGTGGCACTGTTGGCGTCTCTTGACGAAGCGCAGCGCGATCAGGCCCAATTCAATTTCGCCGACGATGAACGCTCCAATTGGCATTTTATTCCGCGCCAGCGGGAAGGGCTTTCACTGAAACAGATGAAGCCCGAGCAGCGCCAACTGGCCTACGGCTTGCTGGCTTCCGCGTTGAGTCACGAGGGAATGGTCAAGTCGCTCCAGATCATGTCCCTCGAACAGATCCTTCACGACATGGAAGATCAGAGCCCCCGGCGCGACCCGCTGTTGTATTACGTGTCGATATTCGGTGAACCGTCCAATGACACGCGGTGGGGTTGGCGCGTGGAAGGTCATCATCTCTCGGTCAACTTCACGCTGGTGCCGGACGGAGCCGTTGCACCAACGCCTTCATTCTTCGGCAGCAATCCCGCTGAAGTGCTGACGGGGCCGCGAAAGGGATTGCGAGTGCTGGCCGCCGAAGAGGATCTGGGGCGCGCGCTGGTGTCGTCTTTAACCGCAGGGCAGCGCCAGACGGCCATCATCGACGCCGAAGCGCCGCGCGACGTGATCAACGGCCCGGGCAGGCAAGCGCAACTGCTCGATCCTCCGGGGCTTCCCGCCCGAGAGATGAACAAGCAACAGGTGGCCCTGTTGCGGCAATTGGTAAAGGAATACGTCGTGCGACTGAGGCCGGCGCTGGCCCGCGAAGAAATGCAGCACATCAGGCAGAGCGGTTTTCGAAACCTCCATTTCGCCTGGGCGGGGGGCCTCGAGCGCGGAACGGGTCACTACTATCGCGTTCAGGGACCGACGTTTGTCTTGGAATACGACAACACGCAGAACGACGCGAACCATGTCCACTGCGTATGGCGCGACCTGAAAAACGATTTTGGCATCGACCTGCTGAAACGCCATTACGAGCAGTCACCGCACCCGCAGGACAAGCGATAAACAGAGGCGGGCTGCGGGGGCCCGCTGACGAAGTGCGGGACCGAGTCCGCCGAGAGAAGCTTCGCCCGACGCTTTCGACGAGCGGCTCGCCGGCGACAAGCGTTTTCTGTGATCCGCATCCGAACGCCCACGGTGCCCCGATGGCCCATCGAATGACTCGCCGTGAACTCGTGTCCCGGCTGACCGCCGGAACAGCGGTCCTGGTGGCGACCGGCAGTCCCCGGCTGTTGGCGACCGCCCGCGAGCAGCGCGAACGTTTTCGCGTCGACGCCAATGTGCGGCAGCTCTTTCTGGATGACGAAGGCATCTGCCGCGCGCGTGGTGTGAAGCGAGTGCTCAACCGGCCGCAGCGACATCCCGAAAATCCGCTTCTGACACCCGACACGACGTGGGAACGTGATTGCCAGGTCTACGGGACCGCCTATTTCAATGCCGAACGAGACCGTTACAAGTTGTGGTATCTGACCGGCCCCAAGGACCGTGGATTGAAGCCCATCGTCCTTTGGACGCCGCACGCGGGCAATCCGGCGCTCAATAAGTATTGCGATACGAACCAGAACGTTGTGTACGATCCGCGTATCCGTCGGTATGTCGGTTTCAGTCGGTTTGGGTTCGGTCGCCGCTTGGCGCGCAGCGAAAGCGACGACTTTGTGCATTGGTCGCCTCCGGAACTGGTGTTGGAATGCGACGTGGCAGACGGACCCGGCACCCAGATCTACGGGGCCGGTGTCGACCTGTACGAAGGCGTTTATCTGGCCATGATCTGGATCTATCGCGAAGGTGGCGACGGCAAGATCGACACCCAACTGGCCACCAGCCGCGACGGCATCCGCTGGACGAGGGTTGCCAACCGCGCTACGTGGCTGAACCTGGGCGACGCCGAGAGCTGGGAAGGCAAGCGGAAGGCGTGCGAATAAATATCGGAACGGCGAGATGACATCCAACAGCTGCCGGAGCCAGATTCGCATGACAGAACCTCACACGGCATGGCAGGAGCAATCGATGATGGGATACCGCAGCGTCAGCCGACGCCGTTTTCTGTCCTCCGCTTCCGGTGTGCTGGGAGCGGCCGGTTTGGTCCAAGCCGGATGGTGTCAGGACGGTCCGCGGGTGGTCACCCCCCGAGCGACCGACGGCGACGTGGCCCACGAACCCGATTGGGAACAGCGCCTGGAGATCTCTGTCGGACGGCAGAGAGCCGACCTGACTGGCAGCGACGACCGAGTCATTCAGGCCGCTTTGGACTACATGAGCCGGATGGGAGGCGGCACGGTACGTCTGCTGCCGGGCACTTATACGTTGCGGGCCGCGATTCAACTGCCGTCGCTCGTGCGGCTGGTCGGCAGCGGGCCGGAGACTGTCATTACGAAGACTCCGTCCGAAACTGCACGACTGGCGTCGGATTCGGACTGGTACGATCAGGAAATCACGCTCGAGCCCGGACACGCATTTCGCGTCGGCGACAGCGTCGTGCTGGAGGCCAAAAACCCGCACGACGGATCGCGAGAAACGATCAAACGCCAGCTTGTGGCACGCAGCGGCGATCGCTTCAAGCTCAATAACGGAATTCGAAAGAATCTGTGGCTGTCGGGCAATCCCACGTGCTCGTCCCTGTTTCCGCTGCTCACGAGCCACCAGACCGCGGACGTGACGATAGAAAATCTGACGCTCGACGGAAACGGAATGAACAATCGCAATTTCAACGGCAACTATGGCGGGTGCATTTTTCTCCAGGACTGCAACCGCTATGTCATTCGACAGGTTTCGGCCGCCAATTACAACGGTGACGGAATCAGTTTCCAGGTCTGTCACGACATTACTGTCGACGCTTGCCACTGCCACGACAATGTGAACTTGGGCGTGCATCCCGGTTCGGGCTCACAGCGCCCGCGGATCATCAACTCGACATTGGACAACAACAGCATCGGCATTTTCTGGTGTTGGGGTGTCAAATTCGGTTTGGCCGAGGGCAATACGATTCGCAACAATACCGACTATGGTATTTCCATCGGGCACTGCGACACCGACAACGTGATGCGCGACAACGACATCACAGGCAGTGGCAAAGTAGGGATTCTGTTCCGCGACGACGCAAGGGGGCAAGACTTCTGGCCACACCGAAACCTTGTGGACAACAACCGGATCATCGACAGCGGAGGTGATTCGGGCGCGGGAATCGACATTCGCGGCAGGACGGGAGACGTCCACATCAGGCGCAACGCGATTCGCGAGACTCGCGCACCCGCACAGCGAACGGGTATCCAAATCGGCGAGCACGCCGGTCGGATCCATCTGGCCGACAACATCCTTGAAGGATTCGCGATCGCGATCGCCGACCATCGGCGTCCGGGTGGAGTCCCACTCCACTCATCCCAGGGCGGGCAGTCGAATTGATGGCCCGGCGGTTTAGATCAGCTCGTTAATGACGTCACCGTGGTCGATCGCCCGTATGGGGCGGCCCGTGTGATCCCGAAAACTGACTTGCGGGTCGACGCCCATGACGTGAAAAAGCGTGGCGTGAATGTCGCCCGGGGCGACGGGGCGGTCGTGGGGCGCTTCGCCACGCGCGTCGGTTGAACCGACGACGCGTCCGCCCTGAACGCCCCCTCCGCCCATCAGGCAGAACATTGCATTGCCCCAATGATCGCGGCCCGGCGTGCCCTTGCCGTTGTGGCCATTGTTCATGCGAGGCGTCCGGCTGAACTCGCCGCACACCATCACCAATATGCGCTCCCGCAATCCGCGCTCTTCCAAGTCCGTGAGCAGTGCCGAGACGGCAGAGTCAACGCGCGGCAGGTGGCTGTTCATTCCCGACTCGAGATTCCAGTGGTGGTCCCAGCCGCCAAAATGCACGGTGACAAACGCGCAGCCTGCTTCTACGAGCCGGCGCGCGAGCAGCGTGCTTTGTCCCCACGTGTGTCGGCCGTAGCGGTCGCGGACCGCCGGCTCCTCGGACGCAATGTCGAACGCCTTGCGTGCCGCTGGTCCGGTGACCATTTCGTACGCTTCCTGTTGGAACCGGTCGAGCGCGTTCAGCGCACCTGACGCATCAACCGAGCGACGGATTCCGTCCAACTCCGACAACAATCCGCGGCGGTCCTCCATCCTGCGCACCGTCATGCCGGAAGGCAGCTTGACGTTCTGCACCGAAAACGCTTCCTTGTTTGGATCCCCGCCCACCTCAAACGGGTTGTGCTGTGGTCCCAGGTAATTGGCACCGAAATATCCGGGTCGCAGCCCGATGCTGCTGGCGTAGGGCACGGAGACGTAGGCCGGCACGTTCGGGCGTCGCGCCCCGCACTGGCGAGTGACCATCGATCCGATCGACGGATATTTCCCCGCGGTGTCCAGGCCGTTCACACCACCGCGGCCGGTCAACATGTAGTGTCCGGCGGT
>Ga0315534_1002720_pt1 | contig 11673 bp, 9 predicted proteins | sample SalMarSW160240MG_FD_203094 | JGI IMG/M metagenome (GOLD analysis project Ga0315534, IMG submission 203094) | Salt marsh sediment microbial communities from the Plum Island Ecosystem LTER, Massachusetts, United States - Salt Marsh Sediment SW1602-40 ... | reverse complement strand
ATCTTGACTCGATGGAAGACGGCAAAGCCTACTGGATTAACATGGAGGCGGCCCAGACACTGAATTTAGCCGGCTCAGAAATGCCTAAAGGTACGCAACTGCCGCCAGCTTACGACGTGGTAGTCGGCTGGAACATGGTCGGTTTCAAGGCCACAACTAATGCAACAGCTGCAAATTACCTTGATGGCACGGAATGCGTTAGGATATACGGGTTTAAGGATGGCGCTTGGTTCACAATTCCGGGGCCGGATTATGATAGCCCCGAGATGGAGCCAGGCCGCGGTTACTGGATGGCATTCACAGAACCAGGAACAATTTATCCATAAGTGTGGTAGCGTAAATTATGGAGGCGCGGAGAACAATAAATAAATTAACAGGACGAAGCGTCGGCAGGCTAGCAGGAGCCCTCGGGCTCTTGTTAGCTCTGTGCCTCATCGCTGGCGGCGTTATGCCAGCCTATGCCCTCGACCCACCGCCAGAAATGTCCCACCAGTTCTATGGCACTGTAAGTTTCGACGGTAACCCGGTGGCTGAAGGGACACCGGTGGAGGCTTTCGTTGACGACGTCAAGGAGGCGGAGACCATCGTGGATGGTGAGGGGAGGTATGGCTACGACCCAATATTCAGGGTGCCGGGCACGGCTGGTGCCACGGTGACATTCTATGTTGACGGCATCGAGGCAGATGAGGATGCTATCTGGGAGTCGGGCAAGGTGCAAGAACTTAACCTGACAATTCATGAAGGGACAGAACCGCCAGTGCAATATGAGCTGACCATCTCCAGCACCACTGGAGGTTCTGTAACCACCCCTGGCGAGGGGGTGTTCACCTATTACTCCGGGACAGTGGTCCACATCCTGGCAGAAGCTGAGACAGACTACCAGTTTGTCGAGTGGACTGCGCCGGCGGGCACCTTCGGTGACGCGAGTGCCGCCGAGACTACCTTCACAATGCCGGCTCAAGATGTAACTGTCACCGCCCACTTCGATGTGCCCTACATCCTCACCATGGCAGCAGAACCTGCCGCCAGTGGGGATGCGATTGACGTGGGTGCTAAAGGTGCTTATGTAGCAGGCGCAACAGTCAGCATAAAAGCGGAACCCGCAACGGGCTACGGGTTTGCTAACTGGACGGCAGATCCGGCGGTCACATTCGATGATATGACTGCAGAGGAGACTACCTTCACAATGCCGGCTCAAGCTGTAACTGTCACCGCCCACTTCGAGGAGGTGTCGCCTATAGAGGTTCCGACGGTTACCACACAAGCCGCCACTGCCGTCTCCTCCTACTCAGGCACCGTGAACATGATCTACACTGTGGGCAACTTCAGCTCGGTGGAAGTGCGTTTTGCCTGCAAGAGGTCCACCGACCCGACCTGGTTTTATACTACTTGGGTGTCTAGAACAGCAGATGGCACCTATACTGAGGTGCTCACAACGCTCATTGCGCAGACGGAGTATGAGTTCAAAGCCCAGCTTAAGTATAACGATACTACGATTGAAGGTGATATCTATCACTTCGCCACGGCCCCAGGGTCCAGTACGAGTTTAGATGATTTATTGGGTTATTTAGGTTGTTTTATTGCTACCGCAGCCTACGGAACTCCCACCGCTGAACAGATTGATGTATTGCGAGAGTTCCGGGATGTCGTGCTGCTGAAAAGCACCACAGGCTCTCGATTTGTTGTCCTGTACTACCGGCTTAGCCCTCCCATCGCGAATTTCATAGCAAGAAGTGACCTTTTGAGGACTCTTGTCAGGGAGCTCCTGGTTGACCCCATTGTTTGGATTGTTGAAGCTACGGGAGACATATGGCGGAGTTAGAGATATTGTGTTGACGAGTCCGGTGACTTTGATGATTGCCAGGGAACGAGATGAAGATTATATGTTAATGACCAAAATCCAAAACAAAGCGGGTTTTGGTATTTAAATTTGGACTTTCATTAAGTTATTGTTCAGGATTTACTAGCCCGGTTTAACTCTCTCGTTCGGGCTGAGTCGCCTCCACCAAACCTGCTTGTTGCAGTGCTTCCATAATGCGGGCAGCCCTAGGATAGCCAATACGAAGACGGCGCTGTAAGAAAGAAGTGGAGATATGTTTATATTCTTGTGCCAGGCGCTTTGCATCTTCCAAAAGAGGGTCGGGAGGGGCAGCTATCTGCGCACTTAATGGGCGCTCAGCCACCTCATCAAAGTCGACAGAGCTCATCTCCCCGACTTGTCGGGGCCACTGATTTCCCCAGAAATATACCAATCTCTCGAGTTCAACATCAGAAACAAAGCTTCCTTGAAGACGTTTAGGCTTGCTAGCTTCAGTAGGCATGTAGAGCATATCCCCTCTACCCAGCAATTTCTCAGCACCTACCATGTCAAGTATGGTCCTGGAATCTACGTGAGAGGTGACTGCAAAACTAATGCGGGTAGGAAAGTTAGCTTTAATAAGCCCGGTAATTACATCTACTGAAGGGCGTTGTGTAGCTACGACGAGATGAATTCCTGTAGCCCGAGCCAATTGAGCTAACCGACACAGTGCGTGCTCCACTTCATCGAAAGCTGTCAGCATTAAATCAGCCAGTTCATCAATGATGAGCACTAAATATGGCAACTCTTCTCCGGGTGAGCGGTCTCTGTTATAACCCTCAATATTGCGTGCCCCCGCCTGAGCAAACTGACGATATCGACTATCCATCTCCTGACTAAGCCATCTCAAAGCCTTTATCGCCTTATCAGTATCCACAACCACAGGGGCAAGTAAGTGGGGCACTCCATTAAAGGTCACTAACTCCACCCTCTTGGGGTCAACCATGATGAACCGAACGTCGTCGGGGCTGTTGTGTAAAAGCAAGCAACAAATAATAGAATTAAGACAAACCGTTTTACCACTGCCAGTAGCTCCAGCGATAAGCAAATGTGGCATCCTGGTCAGGTCTGCTGCCATCGCCTCACCACCAGCACCTTTACCCAGAGCGATAGCTAGCTTGGAGCGGGCTTTAATCTTCTGAAAAGCAGCGCTCTCTATTGCACCGCGCAGGGCAACTGAGCCAAACACAGTGTTAGGAACCTCAATGCCCACTACCGATGCCCCGGGCACGGGAGCCTCAAACCTGATGCTGGGAGCAGCTAGGGCTAAAGCTAAATCATTGCCCAAAGAGGTAATGCGGTCTACCCTTACCCTGATTCGGGATACTTCTTCCATTTTCGTTTCATAGCTACCATCCCTTCCCTTTTCTCTTAATTCTTTATATTTTCTGTCCCAACCAGGCTCAACACCAAACTGTGTCACGGTAGGCCCAATGTTTATCTGTACAACCTTGGCTTCTACTCCATAGCTCGCTAGAGCTTCCTCTATCAATCGGGCTCGTTGGTCGATGTCTGCCCTGTCCAATGTCACCTCAGCCGGCTTATCCAGGATATCAATCGGCGGAAGATGCCACCCTCCGAGGGTGAGAATTGGTTCGTGTTCTGATTGCCACACGGGAGGAGCCAAGCCCCCAAGGCGTTGAGTGCTCGGTGCTTCCGCTTCATAAACTGCCCCTGCCTCGGGGGGAGTAGCTTCGAGAGGGATAGCTTTAGTCCCGACTTGTCGGGGCCGGGGAAAGATGACCCTGGGACGGCGTCGGAAAACTCTGGTCAGGAAACGCCAGCTATTCTTGGCAGCACTCCAAGACTTACGAGGAATGATAAAAATAATGCCCAGAAGGACAAGCCCGGCTACCCCAAGCCCTCCCCCGACATTAGAATCACCTATTATGCTTTGCCCGAATGTGCCTCCCAGTGTGGCTTGCCTCAAAATACCTTCTCCGGGGAAGAAAGCAAGGATTCCCCATACAGCAAAAGCCAGGCTAATGCCCCCGAGAACCCAATTCCACCTATATTTCACAAGGGAGAACCGCCGCCGCCATGCCACCCAGACCAGCGAGCCCAAAGCGATGGCTATTATTATTAATCCATAACCAAACAATGTGAGTATGTCTTCCCATAGCACATACAGCAAGACCACTATTACGACAATTACGATAAGCCTTCGCCCCACCGGTGAAGCTAGGAAGCCGAAGAATCGCTTCCATGCTGGCCGGCTTCCTTTTGCCTTCCGCCCCGGATTAGACCTACTTTTTGCTTTAGCCACGGACTTATGCCTCGAAATTAGTAGCCAGAAGTTCACTCCCTACTGGCTACTGGCTACTGGCTTCTGACTTCTGAATTCTTCCGTCTTACCTCCACAACCACGGGAATGATGATGGGACGACGATGAATTCGTTCATAAAAGAATTTGCTCAGGGAATCCTTTACTTTGGTATCAACGAAGCTCCGATCAAAATCGGGGCGTCCCTTAGAAATGAATTCTTTCCTTCCGTTCTCTAAAGCAGCCAGCACCACATCTCGGCCTTTCTCAATCAATGCCTGTTCCCCTCCAGCATCAACAAAGCCTCGCGTTATAATGCGTGGCCTTTCAGCTAGTTTACCACTTTCGGCATCGACAGCAATGGTCACCACAACGACGCCGTCTCGTGAAAGTAGTTTGCGGTCCCGAAGCACAACGTCATCCAGTTCGCCTGTTATCAGGCCGCTTACATAGATAACTCCGACACGGGTTCTATCAACCACCTTCCCTGAATCGCGCCCGAGCTCAAGCACGTCCCCGTTATCAAGGACAAAAATGTTATCCGTGGGGATACCCATACTACAGGCTAACCCGGCGTGCAACTTCAAATGGCGATACTCACCATGAACGGGAACAAAGAATTTAGGCTTAACCAAACTAAGCAAAAGCTTCAACTCCTCTTGACTACCATGCCCGTGAACGTGAACTTGAGCCAGCTTGTCATAAATTACATTGGCGCCCTGACGGAAAAGGCTGTCTGTAGTTCTGCTAACCAATGTCTCATTGCCGGGAATAGGAGTTGCGGAAATCACCACGGTGTCGCCAGGGACTATCTGAACTCTACTACTGGGGTCACGATTAGCCATGCGCACCAGGGCAGAGGTGGGCTCACCTTGACTTCCTGTGCTCAACACGATAACCCGATTGTGAGGCAAGGTCTTAAGTTCGTCCAGGCGACAGGTAATGCCGGGGGGAGCAGTAAGATAACCCGTTTTCAATGCCATGCTCACTATCTCCTTCATGCTCCGTCCGATGATAAAGACACGGCGACCATGTTTAACGGCAACATCAAACACCTGCTGCACGCGAGATATGAGAGAGGCAAATGTAGTTACGATTACCCTCCCCTTTGCCTCGCTTACAATCCGATCCAAAGTATCGCTAACCACCCTCTCGGAAGGAGTATATCCAGGAAGCTCGGCATAGGTGGAGTCAGAAAGAAGAAGCAAAACACCCTTTGCCCCTAGCGAAGCTAATTGGTTAAAGTTAGTAGCCTCGCTAATGACCGGGGTATAATCGATCTTAAAATCACCACTGTGAACCACAATTCCCAGGGGCGTGTGAATTATCAGCCCCACAGAATCAGGAATACTATGGCAAACAGGGAAAAACTCTATGGTGAAATTACCTAGTGTAACCCTGCTCCCCGGGCTAACTAAATTCAATTTTGCGTCAGTTTTCACCCCCCGCTGCTTGAGTTCCACGAGAATCAGCTCTCGAGTGAACTTGGCAGCATAAATGGGAGGGGCGAGCCGAGGTAAAATGTAAGGCAGCGCCCCGATGTGGTCTTCGTGCCCGTGAGTAATCACTATCCCCCTCACTTTTTGCTGTCTCGCCAAAAGATAGCTAATATCTGGGATAAGCAAGTCGACTCCCGGCATTTCCTCGCTGGGGAACATGAGTCCGGCATCAATGACGACGATGTCGTTGCCATATTCCAATGCCATCATGTTCCTACCAATTTCACCTAATCCACCTAGAGGGATGACTCTTAATTTATGTTTCGGCATGGTTTTTCTTCTTCCTTTCATTCAGGACATGGTTCTAAAACAAGCTTAATTGTTGAGATTCAACTGTGTCTTGAGGCAGGTCTTTACCCTGGGCTAGTATCTGCGGAATCTTGAGCATATCCGCTTCGATGGTCCGGCGCAGAGAGCCTTGATGGAGGGCCGCCGCAGGATGATACATGGGGTAATAAAGGACGCCTCCTGACTTTCGTGGCTTTCCATGAATCTTGCTTATGCTCTGGTTGGGAAAATACCGAGCTAGAGAGTAACGTCCCAAAGTAACAATCATTTGAGGCTGAATTATCTCTATTTGACGGTCCAGCCATTTGCCGCAACTTTGTATCTCCGCTGGTAGCGGGTCACGGTTTTGGGGAGGACGGCACTTAATGACATTAGCAATATAAACTTCTTCCCTGCGTAAACCGATTGAGGCTAACAGTTGGTCCAGAAATTGCCCTGCCGGCCCGACGAAAGGACGCCCTTGCTGGTCTTCGTGCCAACCCGGAGCTTCACCGATAAAAAGTAAATCTGCATCCTCGGCCCCCTCACCAGGCACCACCTTAGTGCGATACTTAGCTAGCTCACAATCCTGGCAAGCTACAATTTCCTCACAAAGTTGAGTTAAAGCTGACATCTAATTCGATGGTAGCATATCTACCTTTGTCGGTCAATTGGAATCCCTGCTAGCCCCCCGACAGGTCGGGGCTCAACTTAGTTACTCTTCCTCCTCTTCATCCTGCTCCCAAATAGGCTCGGTGAATTGGTCAATAAATTCAGCCGTAACTCTCTTCGCTATTCTATCCATCTCCTCGTCTACTTGCTTAGCCAGATTGTCAAGGTCGGTCAAGTCAAGTGTAATTCCTAACATTTCAGTTAGTATACCAAGTACAGCCAGGGACGCTCTGGGATTTGCTATTTGCGTGGCATACGCTGGCACTTCACCCAGCAAGCAAATGCCTTCCATCCCCCTTTCCTTGGCCATACCCAATATCAATCCATTCAATCCAGCGATGCGAAGGTTACCTCTGAGAACCACATTATGTTTGCTTAACTCGTCGACTAATTTAGAAGTTGTCGCTGCTCCCCAAACCTTCATTTCTTCACTATGGTGGATGCGTGTCACCGCAGCAGCACAACTGTACACCCTTGCCACCTTAAACCTTTGCGCTACATCCAAAACACGGTTAACCAGATCATATCCCTTGAAACCAGGTTGTTCCTCCCCGATAAAAATCACCAGACTTTGCTCCGCCTTAGCGGACTGCCAGTAATAAAACTTGCTCTCAGGGAAACGAGGGCTGTCAACTACATTGTCTCTGACTGTGACACCCATCGGTTCAAAGAAGCTGACAGGTTCAATCTCCCCTATTTCGGCAGCATTTAACTTCTCCACAAGATACTTCGCTGCAGTTAGGGAAACGTCGCCAATGCCAGGCCAGGAGGCAAGCATGGAACAATTCTTAGGGCGTGGCTGTTTATAAAGCTTTATTACGTCTTTCATATACATCTTAGCTTCCCTTTGCCGTCACTGATACATTAGAGCAATATAAAGGAGGAGTTTGCAAAATCCCGCCAACCCATCTTGCTTCCTGCCCTATGCCCAGAAGCTCCTTTAGCACTTGATACACGTTACCGGCAATCATAGTATCCTTCACTCTTCCCACTATCTCACCATTCTCGACCTTGTATCCCAGTAAAACGTTGCCACCGAAGTCACCACCCAGAAGATTACCCTGTTCAGCCCCCATAACCTGCTCCACAATTAATCCTTCCTTCATATCCTCCACCATCGCCTGGAAAGAAACATCTCCTCCGTTTAAAATAAGAGAGCTTATATCCGGGCGGGGGAAACCACCTGCTCGCTGGCCGTTACCGGTGCTCTGAGTACCGGCTAAAGCTGCTGTTTGTAAATCATAAAGGAAATTCGTCACTACTCCATTTGTAACAAGCGGTAGACGCTGGCTGGACACCCCCTCATCATCGAAAGGATAACTCCCTATGCCATAAGCTATGGTAGCATCATCCCATAAGCTCAGCTTTTTGTCAAAAACTTGCTTCCCCAGTTTGTCTTTTAAAGGCGAAGCCCCCTCGAGGACTGATTTGCCGTTAAACGCCAGCACTAGAGGACTCAGTAAGGCACTGGCTACTCCATTAGGTGTAAAAATTACCGGCAGCAGCTTGGTGGACACGGCAGCTTTTTTCTTAGCCATCTCCAGTTGCCATATCACTCTATCAGCCAGGTCATCAATCCCGATAAAATCGGGACGGCATGAGCTTTCGCTATCACCCACAAAAAGCATATCTGTATCCCGAACAAGAATGCCTTCCAGGCTAAGGCCGAAAAAGCTGCTGTCGTACCTTCCCTCACCGCCTTGAGAATTAATTAAGGAGATGGAGCTTGTCCCTTTGGTTACTTGAACATCGCAAAGGATATCAGGAGTATGACCCCTGATCTTGGCTATAAGCTCCTTCCCGATCTCAATCAGCCTCTCCATAGCTATTCCTTCTACCTTAGGGTCGAAGATGCGCACTTCCGAATAGTCCCGGGAGGAAGGAAATTGAAAATTGGCCGGACTGCCAAATTGAGAGGTTTCCACCGCCATGTCCACTAAATCCTCCAAAGTCCCTCTCCCTTGACGGGAGAGGCTAGGTGAGGGTGAACTCTTTTCTCCCATTCCCCCAACGCCGGTAGCAGTAGCAAAGCCGATTCTACCTCCCTTGAAAATTCGTAAGGCAGTACTGCTGCTCTCCTTGGTCTGAACTTGTTTTAGTTCATTGGCTTCAAACTGTATCCCGATGGAATCGGGAGAAGAAACCGAGAAAACTTCAGCTTGCTCAGCCACCTTTTGGGCAGAGCGGAGAACCTCCTCAAGATGTTCCATCTTAAATTCTAATCCCAAATTAGTAGTCAGTAGTCAGAATTCAGTAATCAGAAGCCACCCCTTCCCTACTGACTACTGGCTACTGTCTACTGTATTCTCTATTCTTATCTACCTCCTACCACACAATGACGAATCCTGATATGCGGGCTGCCATTAGAAACGGGTAGCGGAGATTGTCCCCCTTTGCCACAGCCACCACCCTGATTCATCTCCAGGTCATTGCCTATGGCATCTATATTTTGCAGGGTGGTAAAAACATTACCGGTTAGCACCACGGGGCGCAATAACTCTGCTAATCTCCCCCGGCGAATCATGTAAGCTTCCCCGGCGGAGAAGGTGAACATCTCCAGGCTGGTCGTCCCGCCGTACCAGTCCTTAACATAGACGCCCTCCTCGATGTCACCGAGCATCTCCTCGAAGGAAGTGCTGCCCGGCGCAATAAAGGTATTGCTCATTCGCACTATTGGGGGAAAGCGGTAATTAACGGCTCGAGCATTCCCCGTAGCCTTTTCTCCCATCTTAGCCGCAGTTTCCCGGGAATGAAGCCTTCCCTCCAGAATGCCTTCCCGTATAAGATAGTTTTTCTTTGCCGGCGTCCCTTCATCATCGTATTTATAACTTCCCCGCAGGTTGGGAATCGTAGGGTCATCAATGATATTGAGATGCTTGCCGCCAAATCTTTTTCCCAGGACCATGACTTGCTGCAGGTTTTCATTTTGATATACAAAATCCGACTCTGATAAATGCCCGAAGGCTTCATGAGCAAAGACTCCAGCCAGAACAGGATCCAAAATTACGGTATACTCTCCGCCTTTTACCTGGGGGGCGGAGAGAAGGGCGGCTGCACGCCTCGCTATCTCCCTGGCCTGCTCATGTAGCCCCTCCACGGCGGAAAACTCGCCAGTGCTTCCCAGGCTCAGTCCTGCTTGCTGGACCTCGTTATCCTCGCGAGCTATGGCTGTCAATCGTAAATTAAGGTCGGTTTTAGCTTGCTCTATATAACTACCTTCGGAATTGGCGAAAATGCGTTGCTTTCTGCCATCGCGGTAATTGATTCTTGAGCTTTGAATCTTCGGGCTGCTTAACATAATATCGTTATAGCTATCCAAAAGCTCTTTCTTGGTCGCCAACGGTATGGTTGTGGCATCTCGCTTCAATTGCGGGACTACTTTGTCCACCACAGGCTCCATTGGGAAAAGCTTCAATGATTCTCTGCTGGCTAACCTTGCCTCCTCCACTGCAAGGGCTACCTTGTCCCGCAGTCCGTCAAGACGATTAAAGCTGACGAACCCCCAGCTACCCCGGACTAACGCGCGAACGTTGCCACCCGAATTACGAGCCCTGCTTATTTCCTCCAGCCTCTCCCCCCTGTAGGCAATACTGGTAGCCTGACTCTCTTCAAAATGGATTTCGATATAGTCGGTACCATGGCCTTTCAAGGCCTCAGAAATCAGGTCCCGCATGCCTCTATTGTAGCCTTTGACACGAATAAAGGCAAAGAGTGCTGCCATTCTGAGCCGCCTCTCTTTTGTCATTGCGAGCCCCGACAAGTCGGGGCGTGGCAATCTCACGCTCGAGGCGTGAAGGAATCCTTTCCTTCACGATTTAAATGGTGAACACTACGGTTGCTCCTTCCTGAAATTTTTGCATTTTGAGTTGTCATTTTGATTTTTGCCTTTTGATTTTTGAATTTTAATGACCTCCCAGCATAGTAAAATATTGCCGAGCTTTAATTTATGCCCATCTCCTGATATTATCTGGGGTACGGCGATGAAATTCACCGATAAACTGCTTAACGCAAGCCGAAAAAATAAAAGCTGGCTTTGCATCGGACTTGACCCCGACCCGGAGCTCATGCCCGGGGTAGATGTTCTACAATTCAACAAAGACATTATCGAGGCCACCTCCGACCTGGTCTGCGCCTATAAGCCCAATCTAGCTTTCTATGAAGCTTTAGGGACCGAAGGGCTGGCTATCCTGGAGAAGACCGTTAAATATATACCCGGTGATATTCCTGTAATTGGCGACGCCAAGCGCGGCGATATCGGTAACACTGCTAAAGCTTATGCCAGGGCTCTCTTTTCGGTTCTTGGCTTCGATGCCGCTACCATCAACCCCTACCTTGGCTTCGATTCCATAGAGCCCTTTATCAACTACCAGGACAAAGGGGTATTTATACTATGCCGGACATCAAACAAGGGAGCCACAGATTTCCAGGACCTTCGCACCGATGGCCTGCCACTATACGAAGCAGTGGCTCAAAAAGCCAAGGAATGGAATACTTATGGTAATATCGGCCTGGTAGTCGGAGCTACCTATCCTGAAGAATTAAAAAAAGTCCGCTCGATTTGCCCTGAAATGCCTTTGCTTATCCCCGGCATTGGCGCTCAGGGAGGGGACCTGGCTTCAGCGGTTGGCTACGGCGTGGATGCCCGGGGCGAGAAGGCCATTATCAACGTGTCTAGGCAAATTCTCTACGCTTCCAAGGAAAAGGATTTTGCCCGGGCGGCTAGAAACATGGCTGAAAAAATCCGCAACCAGATCAATGACTATAGAAATAAAGCTCGGTGACATAGTCCGTTTGCGCAAAGCGCATCCCTGCGGCAGCTATGAGTGGGAAGTGGTGAGGGTGGGCGCCGACATTGGCCTTAAATGCCTCAAATGCCAGAGAGGAGTGCTTTTAACAAGAGATGTGTTTGAGAGAAGGGTGAAAGAATTTGCTTCCAAAGGTGACTAGCTAACCAGCTTCGCGACAATAAAAATCACCCTGCAATAGTTTGTACAGTGACCAAGCCATACTATAGAGTTAAGGAGCCACAAAACACTATATTGTCACGCCGGAGGTAACAAGACAAGTAACTGTTTTCCTGGCTCAACAATCCGCCTAAACTATGAAATTCGAAA
>Ga0315534_1002719_pt1 | contig 11674 bp, 13 predicted proteins | sample SalMarSW160240MG_FD_203094 | JGI IMG/M metagenome (GOLD analysis project Ga0315534, IMG submission 203094) | Salt marsh sediment microbial communities from the Plum Island Ecosystem LTER, Massachusetts, United States - Salt Marsh Sediment SW1602-40 ... | reverse complement strand
CTTGAATTTATGGCCACGGGATATGGCACGATCGGATCCTCAGTGCCATGGGCCATCAGTATGGGCATGTTCCTGCTGACGGTACATGAATCAAGTTCCTGTTTCTTTAAAAGTGGAAGATAGGTCGATAACGCCATGATTCCCGCCAGTGGCCGCGGATAGCATAGACCTGTATAAAGAGCGATGGCGCCCCCCTGTGAAAACCCTGCCAATATAACCCGGTGTGATTTGATCCCCCTCCCTTCTTCACGCTCTATCAACCTTTCCAGTGCCTGCGCCGATACGTAAATGCCGGCACAATCTGTCCGCTCCAGGGGTGCGTTGTAGATGTCATACCACGCCCGCATGACAGCCCCGTTGTTGATGGTTACAGGTCGGTATGGGGCATGAGGGAACACAAAACGGACACCAATTCCTTCAGGTAAGGATAAAGTGGGGACGACAGTCTCGAAATCATGGCCGTCGGCGCCCAAACCGTGAAGCCATATGATGCAAAACGATACCGGGACATTAGTCTCGATCTCAACTGAGGGTAAAAGATTTTCCACCTTGGAGATACAAATCCTGTTTAAAACTGTTAATCTCTACTTTACAGATATACTTAATCATTGAAAACTCATCATTAGGACAAGAACAATGCATGATCGATTCTTGGCCGGGATATCCCTGGCCATGATAATAATTATATCCGGGCTGGTGACGAGTTGCGGTCAAAAAGGTGATCTTTATATACCGCATGACGGATCCACAGAGTCCGGTGAAGCCGCATCCTGAATATGGATTACTTTAATTATTGTGACAACCGTCTGTTTGCAGAGGACGTTGATCTTATGGAGATCGCTGCGGCTTATGGTACACCCTGTTATGTCTATTCACGCGCAACTATAGAGCGGCATTGGCGCGCCTTTAATGACGTATTTAGTGATCATGGCCATATGGTGTGTTACGCGGTAAAGGCAAATTCCAATGTTGCCGTGCTTAATATCATGTCAAAAATGGGATCAGGGTTTGATATCGTCTCGATTGGCGAGCTTGAGCGCGTCCTGCATGCCGGTGGAGATCCTGGAAAAATTGTATTTTCAGGTGTAGCCAAGACCAGAGCGGAGATCAGCCGGGCGATCGAGGTCGACATACATTGCTTCAATGTCGAGTCGGAAGCTGAACTGGAACGTATCAATGATATTGCGGGGGAGATGGGCGCGCGGGCACGAATATCGTTGCGTGTAAATCCCGATGTCGATTCCGGGACTCATCCCTATATAGCTACCGGTCTCAAGGAAAACAAGTTCGGGATTGATATTGCGACCGCACCGTCCGTCTATAATTACGCGAATAAACTGAAACATATTGACGTGATTGGTCTGGATTGTCATATAGGTTCACAATTGACAGAGATTACGCCATTTATTGACGCTGTGGAACGCCTGCTCGTTCTCGCCGATAAATTGAAGCAGCAGGGTATCGAACTGCAACACATCGATGTCGGTGGAGGCTTGGGAATTATTTATCGGGACGAAGAGCCTCCGGGACCCGAGATTTACATACAGCGCTTGATGGAGCAATTTTCAGACCGAGATTATTCGATATTTGTCGAACCGGGACGCGCCATTGTCGGTAACGCCGGGATATTGCTGACCACCGTTGAATATATAAAGCATGCTGTCCACAGGAATTTTGCCATCGTCGATGCGGGTATGAATGATCTGCTGCGGCCGGCATTGTATAATGCCTGGCACGGTATTGTCCCGCTTGTCCGTCATAACGATCAACCGCCGCAACGCTATGATGTTGTCGGTCCAGTGTGCGAGACAGGTGACTTTCTCGGCAAGGATCGTGAGCTAACCATACAGTCAGGCGATATACTGGCAATACGGTCGGCAGGCGCCTACGGTTTTGTCATGAGTTCTAACTACAATTCACGCCCCCGTTCCCCGGAGATCCTGGTTGATGGTGATAGGATGCATCTGATCAGACCCAGGGAACAGCTGACGGAGCTTTTTTCCGCCGAGCGGTTATTGCCCTGAGCATGACGATGGCCAGACGTGTCAAAAGCTTGTTTCGCCTATAAAAATCATCTGTATCCCCATATAACTGCGGGGTTGATTTTACTCCCATAACCCATAGATATACGCCATAGGCACTGAATCAATAGCTTAAGAAGCCCCGCATATCGGGGTTGATTCCGCCAGGTGTGGAGGTAATTATGACCAAGAAAACGCGCTATACTTTACTGCTCGTGCTCGCTACGTTGATACTCGCGGCCGGGTCGCTGTTTCAATTGTTTCATAATGCCGGTCCCTGACAGAATATGGACATTCAGTGTGCCTTATAGGCGGATTTCCACTCGTGTTACTATTTCGTAAATAGTCTCTTATATTGAACTTGCCGGAAGTGATCAAAATGAGAGATGAATACTTGTTTGTCATACTCGCTTTATTGACTGTTACGGTTGCTATATATATCGCGGTAACCAGGTAGTCGACTGTTAGTTATCATCATGCAGCGCATTCCCGAAGTTGAACTTATGGAGGATGCGGAGCAGGCACTTGCATACGCGAATGCGGATTTTAATGAGCCTCATTCCATGTTCATCCGCATATTCCAACAAAATTTCGGTGATCATCTTGACGGCCGGGTACTAGATCTTGGTTGCGGTACTGCGGATATTACAGTGAGATTTGCCAGGGGTTACCCCCATTGCCGTCTCGACGGGTTAGACGGCTCGAAAAACATGCTGAACCATGGTTCAAATTTGGTCACACACTATGGCCTTACCAGACAGATCAGGCTGATTCATGGTTATCTGCCCGGTGCATTATTGGATAATGACTACGACACTGTCATCAGCAACAGTCTGCTGCATCATCTGCGTGAACCCATGGTGTTGTGGGAGGCAATCAGACAATACGCCAAACCCGGGGCACGACTCTTCGTGATGGATTTACACAGGCCACAGGATATAACGGAGGCGAGAAGACTGGTGGCTGAAAACGCGGCCGATGAACCCGAAATTCTACAGCGTGATTTTTATAATTCCCTGTTGGCGGCATACACTGTCGATGAGATAAAAGACCAACTTGACAGGGCACGGTTTGATGATCTGTCGGTCGGTGTTGTTTCAAATCGGCACTTTGTCGTAGCTGGCAGACTGTAATCAGTATCGGCCAGTATCCGGAAGCCATCTATTTATTCAATTCCCAGTTCGTTTATCAACCGGCATACGTGTTCGCAGATCTCGTCACGTGTTGCGCGAAATACGTCCATGACCTCCTTATCGGTTCCCCCTGCCCTGGACGGATCATCGATCGCCCAGTGGGCTTTTTTGACTTCAGGAGGCAGCTCAGGACAATGCTTGTCGGCGTTGTCCGCAGACATTGATCACGATATACGCCTGCTCCAGCATGGCCGGTGTGATCCTGGTTGATTCATGTCCCGATATATCAACGCCCGCTTCAGCCATCACAGCGATAGCGCGCCGGTTCATGCCATGTGCCTTGATTCCGTGGACATGACATTTAAACTGCCGTGGCTCAGTCGGCGGGTCCATCCTTCGGCCATTTGCGAGCGGCATGAGTTAGCGGTACACAGGAATAAAGGATCTTCATGACCGCATTGCTCACAAACTCATGTTATTAAATCAATGTTACAGTTGTGTAAATCCGTTTTGTCGCCACGCCTCATACAGCATGATGGCAACGGCATTGGAGAGATTCAGGCTGCGGCTGCTGGCCAGCATTGGTATGCGCAGGATGTGTTCATAGGCCAGTTTCTGCATAATCGACGCCGGTAGGCCACGTGTTTCGGGGCCGAATAGCAAAATGTCATCCTTTTTAAACCGTACCTCCGTATAGATGCGTGCCCCCTTCGTTGAACAGGCATACAGGCATTGTGAACCGGTTTGTTGAATGAATGTCTCGAAATCATCATGTTGCGTAACGTTTGCATATTCATGATAATCGAGGCCGGCGCGCTTCAGTCTGGCGTCGTCAAGAGTAAAACCCACGGGATGAATTAGATGCAGTCTTGCCCCGGTATTGGCACATAGGCGTATAATGTTGCCCGTATTGGGTGGTATTTCGGGCTCAAACAAGGCGATATTAAACATGCATCGAGCTGACTTTGCCAAACATGGATGACACGCAACCGTTAACACAAGACCGCAAAAAAATGCTGGCGCTGGAATTCTGCGGTTTGCAGTTTACCTCCCCGCTGGTCCTGCTATCCGGGTGTGTCGGATTTGGAGAAGAATACACGCGTGTCAAGGGATTTTCCAATCGCGATGCGGGTGCAGTATGCCTGAAAGGCACAACGCTGGAGCCGCGATTGGGTAATCTGCCACACCGGGTGTGGGAAACCCCGATGGGGATGTTGAATGCCATCGGCCTGCAAAATCCCGGTGCGCAACACGTGGTCAATGACGTTCTGCCGCAGCTGGATTTCACTGAAACGTGTTTTATAGCCAATGTTTCCGGATCAACCATCGAGGAATATGTTGCGGTCACGCGCCTGTTCGACGACTCTCCGATCGATGCCATCGAGATCAATATCTCATGTCCCAATGTCAAACAAGGCGGGGTGCAGTTCGGGAATGATCCTGAGATGTCGGCGCGTGTCGTCGAGGCCTGCCGTGAAGTCACCGGGAAGCCCTTGATTACCAAGCTGTCACCCAACCAGACCGATATCATGAATAACGCGAGGCGTTGTATTGATGCGGGCAGCGATGCCTTTGCCGTGATCAATACCCTGTCGGGCATGGCCATCGACAGTGAACAACGTACAGCGATCATCGGTAATAATCAGGGTGGATTGTCGGGTCCGGCGATAAAGCCGATCGCCTTGTTGATGGTGCACAAGGTCTACCAGGTATGCAAGGAGTACGCGATCCCGATCATCGGTCAGGGCGGGATTACGAGAATCGAGGATGCACTTGAGTTCATCATCGCTGGCGCCAGCGCAGTCGGCATCGGCACAGCCCTGTTTTATGATCCGTTGATATGTCCCAGGATCAATGCGGGGATTGCTGATTACCTCGAGCGACATGGCATGAGTGAAGTGTCGCAACTCACCGGTACGCTGGTCCTGAACGAGGAGGCACCTGCGGTGGCTGTGCGCGAGGCTGAAAGATTTTCAGCCCAGTGATTCACCCTCATACAGTTCCTTGATCTTGCGTGTCAGGGTGTTGCGTCCCCAACCCAGCAATTTCGCCGCCTCCTGTCGCTTGCCACCGGTATGTTTTAATGCAACCTCTATCATGATGCGTTCGAATTTGGGCGTTGCGGTGTCAAGCAGTGAAGTTTCGCCTTGACCGAGTCTCTGATCCGCCCATTTTTTCAGCGCGCTGTCCCAGCCTGCCGCACCGTCAGTCTCGCGACCAAAGTCCGTTTTCAGTTCAGGTGGCAGATCATCGGGATGGATGACCTGGCCCGGAGACATAACCGTCAACCAACGGCACAGGTTTTCCAGTTGTCGCACATTGCCCGGCCAGTTCAGTCGGCTCAGATAGGATTGCGCCGCAGGATCAAGGGTTTTGTTCTCGACGTCAAGCTCATCCGCAGCCCTTTGCAGAAAATATTTTGCCATCATCGGGATATCTTCACGGCGTTCGCGTAATGCCGGTACATGGATACGGATGACGTTGAGGCGATGATAGAGGTCTTCACGGAACTGCCCGGTTCTGACCCTATCCTCCAGATTCTGATGTGTCGCGGCGATGATGCGCACATCGACCTTGATGGATGCATGTCCGCCGACGCGATAGAATTCACCATCAGCCAACACTCGCAACAAACGTGTCTGCAGTTCGACCGGCATATCGCCGATCTCATCAAGAAACAGGGTTCCACCGTCGGCCTGTTCAAAGCGCCCACGGCGCAAACTCTGGGCGCCGGTAAAGGCGCCGCGTTCGTGTCCGAACAATTCGGACTCCAGCAGTTCTTTGGGAATCGCCGCGGTATTGATCGCTATAAAGGGTGCCTTGGCACGCGGACTATAACGGTGCAAGGCACGTGCGACAAGCTCCTTGCCGGTTCCTGATTCACCGGTGATCAACACGGTCATATGGGATCTGGAAAGGCGTCCTATGGCCCGAAACACCTCTTGCATGGCAGGCGCCTCGCCAATGATTTCCGGGAACGTGGCTACAGCGTCGTCCACATTGGCCTTATTCCTGCGCCTTGACTGTTTGACGGCGCGCTTGACCAATTCTATCGCTTCGTCGACATCGAAAGGCTTGGGCAGGTATTCGAATGCACCGCCTTCATAGGCCGCTATAGAACTGTCGAGATCTGAATGGGCAGTGATTATTATGACCGGTAAATCGGGATAGTGGTGTTTGACCTGATCCAGCAGGGTAAGCCCGTCCATGCCCGGCATCCGGACATCGGCAACAATAGCCTCGGGTTTTTCATGCGTCAGACGTTCAAGGATCCCCGTAGCATTATTGAAACAGGTGACTTCCATGCCCGAGCGGGTCAACGCCTTTTCAAGCACCCAGCGAATGGACTGATCATCATCAATTACCCATATGTGTTCTTTATTGTGCATCTTCTGTCTCCAAAGGGAGGGATATTGTAAAAACAGTATTGCCTGGTCGGCTTGAGCACTCGATCAAACCGCCGTGTTGATTGACCAATGATTGGGCAATCGGCAGGCCGAGCCCCGAACCTTCGGGATGTCCTGTGATCATGGGATAAAAAATCGTTTCAATCATTTCAGGTGGTATGCCGGGGCCGTTGTCGATAATATGAATACAGGCGACATTTTTGTGATGTCGCTGATTGAGTGTAAAATTCCTTTGTATCCGGGTTTGCAGGGTTATCTCCCCCCTTCCGTCAAGTGCCTGCAACGCATTACGTGAGATGTTCAATACCGCCTGGATAAGCAGATCGGGGTCCGCCTTGAATTCAGGTATGCTTGGGTCATAGTCCTTCAGGATGGTGACACCATCCGGTGCTTCGGCTTCTAGCAAGGTATATACCCTTTCGACAATCTCATGGATATTGACTTGGCGTTTAAACGGTTTGGAAGTGGGACCCAACATCCTGTCAAGTAGATTCTGCAGCCTATCGGCTTCACCAATGATGACTTGCGTGTATTCCTTTAATGAAGGATCCGGCAGTTCCCTTTCCAGTAATTGTGCGGCGCCACGCAACCCGCCCAGCGGGTTTTTAATCTCATGGGCCATGCCACGAATCAATGAACGTGTTGTTTGGTACTGTGACAACAGGGACTCTTCGCGTGCTATTCGAAGATGACGATCAAGTTGTAACATTTCCACTAACAATCCATTTTCAAGATGGGATTCGACAAGCGGTGTCACAGTACAGTCCACTGTTATGGTTTGCCGGTTGACAAGGATCAACCGGACTTCACGTTCGGTATATGGGTTTCCACTTTCGTGCGAACGGCGTAAGGCTGTAATGAATTTTCCGGAATGAGGCAGAAGCTCGTCTATCGATTGCCCGGTAATCTGTTTTGCGCTTACGGCAAACAGCATCTCCCCGGCGGGATTGATGAATTTCAGCTTCAGTTCCCTGTCGAACAACAATACGGCCGTATTGAGGTTTTCCAGGAGTCGTTGTCCGGAATCTGTGTCCACCATATTGTCTGTATTCACTGAAGGTATCTAGCAAGATCCAAACCAATTACAAATCCAGAACACCGGAGTGGGCAACAAGTCGTGCAACGGCCCGATATGCCTACAAAAAACATTTTTAAACAAAAAGTTACATTGAACCACGCCCACCGCCCACAATGCCCGGTCGATTTCATAAGGTGCACGTCACTCAAACACATGCACTATTATAGTGCATATTATAAAAAAGCGGATATTTATCCGCCAGGGGCTCTGTTGGTGGGAAAGGCGGGGCTTCCGGGAAGGGCAGGATTCGCAGGCAAGGTCGTATTTGGGGGAGGAGCTGGCAGCGCAGGGTTTGCCGGAGGCGCGGGATCGGTAGGGCTGAAGGGAAAGTCCTTGAAGAGTATCGAATGCCTTTTGATATGAAAGGTTACACTTGCGGACTGCAGCAGGGTATCGCCGCCTTTGTCCTGGATGGATGCCTGTAAGGTGTGTGTCCCACGGTCAACATTTTCAAGGACATATTGTTGTTGAGCAGCTGGTCCGCCGACAGTCTTGCCATCCATCTGGACAAGGATCTTGTGGCCCTGCTGGGTTTGCAAAGGTGGTTCTGTCGAGATACGGACCACCACCTTGCCATCATTTGCCCGGATTGTTTCATCGTTGCCCGGTGAGGTAATGGCCAGGCTGGTGTAGTTGGCGGCAGGTTCCGTGGTTTTATCGGTCGACGGTGAGGGCGGTTCGGTAAAGTTCGGCTTTGGAGGGGGTATGGTCTGGATCTCCGGAAGCTCGATTTCCTTTCCGCCGGATTCAGGCTGATCCGAGTAAATTACCGTCCCGTCGGGTAAGACCTTTTTGTAGATGGCTGCTTGTGCTGACAGGCATAACAGGCCGATCAGAAGGGTTAATAGTAATCGCATAATATTCAAACTAGTTGCTGCCAGGAGACTACCGTTGTAGCGTTTTCACAGCGACTTGTCAAAAAAAACGCCCCCAGAGGGGGCGTAGGATCATGGCAAGTGTTTATGCTTGTTAAAGACTGTAATACATATCATATTCAACCGGATGGGTCGTCATGCGCAGACGCGTAACCTCAGCCATCTTGAGTCCGATGTAACCGTCGATCATGTCGTCGGTGAAGACTCCCCCGGCGGTAAGGAACTTGCGGTCTTTGTCCAGGGCATCTAGAGCCTGGTCAAGTGCGTGGCAAACGGTGGGAATCTGCTTTTCTTCCTCCGGCGGAAGGTCATACAGGTCCTTGTCCATAGGGTCACCGGGCTTGAGTTTGTTTTTGATGCCGTCGAGGCCGGCCATCATCATGGCTGCAAACGCCAGGTAAGGATTGCCACAGGAATCGGGAAAACGTACCTCAATGCGACGTGCCTTAGGATTGGCCACGTAAGGAATGCGAACAGATGCAGAACGGTTGCGCGCTGAATAGGCAAGCAACACGGGCGCCTCAAAACCGGGTACCAGCCGCTTGTAACTATTGGTGCTGGCATTGGTGAAGGCGTTGATGGCACGTGCATGTTTGAAAATACCGGCGATATAACTCAGCGCCAGATCCGAGAGGCCTCCATAGCGCGTTCCGGTAAACAGATTCTTACCCGCTTTCGACAGGGATTGATGTACGTGCATGCCGTTACCGTTGTCACCAACGAGCGGTTTAGGCATGAAGGTGGCTGTTTTGCCGTAGGCGTGTGCAACGTTTAAAACGGCGTATTTCAGAATCTGCAGTTCATCGGCCTTGCGTACCAGCGTATTGAACATTGTGCCGATCTCGTTCTGACCTGCGGTGGCAACCTCATGGTGATGGGTTTCTGTTTCTACACCCATCTCTTCAAGAACCAGACAGATTGCAGATCTGATGTCATGTAGCGAATCGACCGGAGGCACCGGGAAATAACCACCCTTGACCGTCGGGCGGTGGCCGATGTTACCGTCTTCATAGACCTTTTCCGAGTTCCATGAGGCCTCTTCGGAATCAACCTTGCAGAAAGAGCCACTCATATCCGCGCCCCAACGGACATCGTCAAAGATAAAGAATTCCGGTTCGGGGCCAAAATAGGCCGTATCGGCGATCTTGGTGGATTTCAAATAGGCCTCCGCTCGCTTTGCCAGTGAACGTGGGTCACGTTCATACCCTTTCATGGTGCTTGGCTCCAGGATATCGCAACGCAGGTTTAACGTGGGTTCATCCATGAAGGGGTCGAGCACTGCCGTGGTTGCGTCCGGCATCAGCACCATGTCGGATTCGTTGATTCCTTTCCAACCGGCGATCGACGAACCATCGAACATCTTTCCGTCTTTAAACAGGCTGTTGTCAGCCTGGCTGACGGGTATGGAGACATGTTGCTCCTTGCCCTTTGTATCAGTGAAACGCAGATCGACGAATTTGACTTCGTGATCCTTAATCATCTTTATTACTTTTGTAACAGACATTTGGGTCCTCCGACGGTACCGATTTAAATGTGTTTGTTGTTCGTGATGCGTGCTGGATAGTCAGTTATCACTATTGAGCATGGAGTAGCATGAACCATGCCATTATATTTTATAATAATTATCAATATGATAACGGATTCTGGACCATACGCCCCCTTACTTCAGCGCTATAATAGTGCAATACAGCACCAATACTGTGCATATCTGAATCTAAATTATTCACTTCTTATGGTAATCATTATTTCATTATTGGTGGTCGCTGTGCCGATGACCGTATGACCATTGATCCGGCACCACATCGGGATATCGTTTACTGCTCCGGGATCGGTGCAGGTAACCACCAATACATCGCCCTTGTTCAGGGTTTTCATTCTATTCTGAGTTCGTATGACAGGTAAAGGGCACAGTAAGTGTCGTGCATCAAGGGTATGATGTGTCATGCCGCGCCTATATACCATGAAGCTGGGATTTCATTATTGGATAACGGTACGACGTCAAGTGTCCGGGTCTCGCCGTTAGTTACAGTCACATGTACCTTTACAGATGGTGCCATGCGCCCCTGGCTGAAGCGCGCGACGACCTGTGCCGCAAGTTTGAGATCGGTGTTGTCGGCGTGACCCTCCAGTAAGGCAGTCGGTCCTTCATGACTCAGGGTGCGGATATGTGTGTATCGCTGCCGATAGCCATTGAGGAAGTTGTTTTCGCCTTCTTCACGGCCGATGATGAGCTTGAAATAGGGCCGTGGGCGTAAATGTCGTCCAACCTTCAACAGCATGATGTCTTCCAGCTCGTATTCTTTGCGCCCGCGTGTCAGCCATAGATCGGACAGTTTTGCCGCATAGTGTTCATTGGTGAGAAAACAGCAGCCACCGGCTGGTTGGGCATAGTCATTGATGCCATATTGGCGAGCCAGCGCCATTTGCGGCTTGCGTGAACGGCCACTGAAATCAAATAACTGTTCACGATCAACCCAGCCTGCGCGCTCCGGCAGGGTCGGAGTCAGGAGACGTGCACACAGGGGACGTAACAGTCGGTCATAGGCGCCGGATTCACGTGCCACTATGGGCATGGCATTTTTACGTTGTGACATCGGTCGTTGACCCATAACTTCGCCGGTAATAATAAAATCGAAGCGGTGTTCTTCCATCCATTGCTTCGCCTTTTTGACCATAAAGCCCTTACAGTCCAGGCATGGGTTCATGTTTGCCCCGTAGCCGTGTTTTGGATTGATAACGATGCCCTTGTATTCGTCAATTACATCGATGAAGTGCAATTTGATACCGAGCTGTTCGGCTACCCAAAGGGCATTGTTGCGTTTGGGCTGGGAATGGCTCTTTTTGCGTATGGCGTGTGTATGGCCTTCAACACAAAAGCCGGTAAAAAAATTAATACCCTCAACATGAATACCTTGTTCAAGAATGACCTTGGTGGCCAGCATGGAGTCTAGTCCACCGGAAATCAGAGCTACGGCTTTATGATTGCCAGGCATGTTTTTATCCGCATGATTATCGAGCAAGGGCCGATAATCATAACAAATAATGCAGAGGTAATGAAAATCGCCGATGTGGGCGAATACAGGCATTATATTGCCAGATTCGGTATGCGCACAAACGTCTGTGGTGTATTGCGTTAAAGCAGTTCTTTAAATTTAAGGGG
>Ga0315534_1002717_pt1 | contig 11674 bp, 16 predicted proteins | sample SalMarSW160240MG_FD_203094 | JGI IMG/M metagenome (GOLD analysis project Ga0315534, IMG submission 203094) | Salt marsh sediment microbial communities from the Plum Island Ecosystem LTER, Massachusetts, United States - Salt Marsh Sediment SW1602-40 ... | reverse complement strand
TTCGAACAGTGATGGCAAATATGTCTAACTTACTCATCTTTGGCTCAAGTGGCCCAGGTGTCGAAGACCTTAGTCGAGAGATTATCCGACCCCTTGATGCCGAGAGTAAGCAGGGCGCTGTGAATAGCCACATGGAGTTGAATAGACAAATCCATGCAATGGCGTCACGAATCCGTGATTTAAGGAAGCATGAATTCCTCAATTGGAATGCATATCGTCCAGGTCCTCCATTAAACTGCAAGACACCTGAAGTTCGCTGGAATCCGTTTGAGGCTGTCAAACTAAATCGTGCACATGCACTTCGTCAAGTTGGGAGACCTGTTCAAGACATCGAAGACGAGATTCGAGAAAGAACAGAGGACCTGGACGCGCGATATGGCAAGTTGCATTCTTTTGGCGGGTCTGAGCGGTCAGACTTCCTCGCACCCTGGTAGGATAAGGGGCAGGCAGGTCTCTTTAGAATGGTATGGGGCACTTCTTATAGAAGTGCTCCATCGTCATTTAATCGTTGAGTCGGATGATCTGCCTCACAGAAAAACTAGCGTTGGAAAATTATTGCAAAGATTTCTTGATTCCGATTTCACAACAAGATTTTTTAATCGCCGATATTGAGCATTATTGTAAATGGTAGCCCAGGAGCAAGCTCATGCCGCCGTCAACCGACTTTCGGCGACCGAGATATCGGTCGGTATTGTGCGAGCCAGGAGCATCTGTGCTTGGATCTGGTAAGAGTAAAGTCTCCGATAGCGCCCATAGCCCATCCTGATTCAACTATCTATTGAGGTCCACGAAAAAAATCGCATGGTCTGAGGCCAGCTCGGTTGATGACGTCGTTTCCGGGTAGGTGCTCCATGTGGTGGGTCGTATTACGCGGCTCCCCCAAAGGCCTTCATAAAGATGTTCCCACCCAAGTAGCTCGGGACTAAGTTCTGCGCGAGCAGGATATAGTCGAATCGGTTATTTAGGCTACACGTATCGATGGCTGTCGGCATCGGGTTAAACAAAAAAGAATTGGGCTTTCAATCAGGCGGCCGGGTGATGATGACCCCTCCATCCTGCTGCCGATCTGTTTACCTCATCCATCAACATGGGCTGCCCAGGGGTCGAAAAGGGATATTCCGGCAGGCTCGAAGTGACCGATATTCCTCGTCGCTAAAGTAGAGCCAGACAGGGCGGCTGTAGCTGCAAGAAGAGAGTCGATAGCCGGCAAAGGATTTCCTTGTTTCTCCATGCTGGCTACCAACATGCCCCAGGTCAGGAGAACCGGGATATCGAGGGGTATGATGTGATCACGAAACCGTACAAGGAGATCTTCCTGAAGCCATGCCTCTAATGTGCTTTTACGCTTGGAGTTTGGAAGCTTTTCGATGCCCTTCTTGAGCTCTCCAATAGTGATCACGCTTAGAAATACACTTTCCGAATCAAGGCTATCGATCCACGCAATAACCCTTTGATCCGCCTCGGTCGCCAGCAATTCTGATATGACGTTCGTATCCAGGATGTAATTCATAGCTCCACGGTTCTGGGGTAACTTCGGTCACGTTCGAGATCAAGATCCTCGCCGACCAGGGGGGATTGACGGAAGAACACGGACAGGGTTGCTTTTGATTTTTTCAGGCGTAAGTACTCCTCCTTCGAGAGGATCACCACCACCTGCTCACCATGTCGGGTTACAACTTGAGGTCCCTTAGAGAGTGCTTCGTTGACAACCTCGCTGAACTTATTCTTCGCCTCCTGCAGCTGCCACATCTTTGCCATAGAGAAAACTCCTATCTAGACTGTCTAGATTATATGATCAGCAAGAAGATATGTCAAGATCCGACCGCTTCTAACGACCGTCGGCCCGCAGAATTCGGCCCACATGAGGTCCAAAGGTACCGTGAGGACATGTCTCCATAGCGTTCCTTCATACCTCACAGAAAAGCGCCGGATTGGAATGTCGCAAGGGCCGTGATGACTTCAGCAAGCTTGCCTTTTTGAATCAAGTCAATTGGACGGCGGCCCTTTAGCAACTTTACCGTAGTATTGAGCCATCGAATGGAATCTGCTTGATCCGTGAATATCCCATCCAGAAGGATTGAGATTTCCCGTAAGGCAGCAATGTTGTTGCGAACTCGCCGCGTTGGGTAACTAGCGCCGCTGCTGTACCGCTGGACTGTCCGCCGATCAACCTGCAGCGCAGCAGCAATATCGGCATTATCCCATCCATACTCCTCTCTATACTTTTTTAAAGTCTTCTGCGCTTCAAAAAGGTCAAGTTCCTTTACCAGAGACCCAGCCATAAGGACCGCTCCTGTCAATATTGTCGCATTAAATGTCATATCTATAGTCATACTATATGCCATTCCCTGTGGAGTCAAGTCGATGGAGCACGGAGAATAACGAGTTGACCTCAACGCTCTGAGTAACCGCAGGCGATACACGATGCTCACCCCTGCAAGGTGACTGGCGACCCTTCACCGCACCTGGGGCAGAGATCAGTGTGCAGCCCGACCATGAATAGGCTCGGGCGCCGGATCTGAACCCGGATCTCATCGTGGTAAAGCTCGGCCACACCGTCCACTTTGGTGGGTGTGTTCTCGTCGATCGTCTCCGCGGCCCCCTCCGCATCCTCCCAGATTCGCACCTGGATCCAACTGGTGCAGTCGGAGAGCAGCAAACGCATATCCTTCGCTTTGGATGGATCGCAGATATTCAATTCTTTTCACGTGATGGAAGCAAGAAGCTATTTGGAGTCCTCGGGCAATGGCTTGAAGCATCAGCTCCAACATCTAAGACATTCAAAACCGGCCTTGGTGTACCTCGCCCAATCGAGAACATCGGCTATGTCACACCGAGTAAATACGCATAGCATTCAAAAAGCCTTTGGATGAGATGGCCTATGCATACTCTTATAAAGATTTCGTGACATCCGGACAATATGAGGGGGGATGGAATCCTTTACATAGCTTGCCTATAGAAGGATGCCCAGTAAGAGTATTGTTCAAAGGGAATAATGGTAGAAATCGATTTTTACCTAGTTCAGAATATTGGCGAGAAGGAAGAACTACGGATGATTCATATAATTAGGGAGAACCGGGACCGAAAGTCCTGACGAGATCGGGTGAGACTGGACATACGCTCCACAGGCCAGCATCCAGAGTGAAGAATTAAACTGTCTCCTGAATCTGCCAGTGGCTCTGTGAATCGGATAATTCATAACCACCAAGGTGTGGAAAGCCCTCCAGCCAACCCAGCACCCGTTTCTCCCGCCGGACACGGCGCAGGTTTCTGCTCCAACTCTAGCCCGTTGCTCCTAAAATAGATGCCGTGAAGGACTTAATTTATGAGGATCGCGTAGCGGTAGTGTTCTAATTGAATTGCCTAAAAAAACTACCCCGCCCTAACCCAAGGGTATTGGCAGTGTTACAGTCTCAGCGACAACGGAACCCACTGGCCAATTGTCTTGCTTTAGGGGAGGCAGAGGCCGGGCAGCTTGCTGGAAAAGGGAGGCTTTCTTCCGATACCAGCCTTAGAGCCGCTCGGCCCTTCCCCCTGCCCCTTATCCCCCGTGTTTAGCAACAAGCGTTCTGGATCCGCATGTCAAGCGCCAGCTTTTCCAGTCGATCGTTTACCAATTTCCGATACCGATACACGGATACGAAACGTACCAGCAACCGACCCAGGATTACCAATCCCCATACCAACCCGATCGTGAGAACGACCCACTGTATTTGCATCCCGACCTCCCTCTTCCAGGTTTGCTTATCGCTCCTGTATACAGAGTAGCCTTTCCTGACGGAGCTGTCCGTGACGCGAGCGTCACCCGCCCGGGACGTGCGCGTCCCTTCTGATCGAAGATGACCCCTCCTTTCGTAGGAGAAATAAAAAAAACTCCGGGCATGCTCCGGAGGTTCTATTCCGTAAGCGGAAATCAATGAGTTTATGGAGGCGTCAGCAGGAAACGGGCTTCCCTTGCGCGTGACGTTCCCGTCCTCCATCAACACTTTCCGTCACTGCCCGGACCTACCTACTGGAAGCTGTTTTTCTTCATTCCGAATGAGCGATGGCCACCGCTACGGTCACGCATACAACATCAAGCGGTTGATCGATCACCCGATCGGGATCCATCTCCTCGGGCAACACCATGCAGCTAAGACGTAACTCAGCCCTGGATCCGTCTTATACGGATTGTCTCTGGTTAGACAACCGTAAATGCCTGTGGGAGTTCGGAGGTGTGCACCTCTACAGCTGCCGCGACGATCGATGCCTTATCCTGCGGGCTAAGCCCTGAGAGCCTGAGAAGAACGACCCCATATAACACTCGTTCTTGCCCGAAGACGATTTCGCCAAAGTCTTTGTCGGTCGTAACAAGAAACGCGTTTTCTTCATTGGTTTGAGAAAATCATCGTCGACGCCGCGCTCCATTTCAGCCGCATAGAGGACCATATGACCGCGTTCACGGAGCGCTTGAACGATCTACTGGTCAATGTTCTCGTAGGCCAAGAATTTCATTGAGACTTAGAAAGAGTTGGATAGACCACATCCGCCCTCAGTGCCTCGGACGCAAATGCAAGTGCGGCCAGGATCGAGTCGTGTACCAAACGCGGATGTGCCTCAAGGATTTGTTCTGGTGTTTCTCCCGCAGCCAACTTCTCCAGAATCATTTCTACGGTGATGCGCGTCCCTTTGATTACAGGTTTCCCCATCATTACCTTGGGGTCCGATACGATCAGGTTGTCTTTCATAATTTCTGCCTCGACGAATCCAAAAGATTTGATGTCAATTCTCCCAAGTCAACCACTCCGGAGAAAGTTGTGGGGGTTGACTGAGCTTCAATTATAGTTTTGTTTTAGGTGTATAGAATTCTGCGCGAAACGCGCTTCGTCGGTCTCTCCTATCGTTTACTCAGTCGTCTTGAACCCGCACAAACCGCTCTCAGAATGTGGCGGGCATGCAGTGGGTGCGCACCAGCGGGGACGTGTCGCTAGACCATACTCTTGTATCTCAAGTGTGAGCGGCCGGATACAAACCTGCAAGAACAGAAAGAACCTCATCATGCTCGCCTTCTCTCATAAGGTCAATCGGGCGACGTCCTTGCAGGAGAGGTACAGGGGTGGCGAGCCAAGTTACCCCATCATCCCGGTTTACCGAGATCAAATCGAGTAGATGAGAAATATGACGAAGAGCTTCCATACGGTCACGAACTTTCGGTGATAGGGTGTCAGAAGGGCTCTCTGGAACGTACCAAGATATGGTGTTCCTTGGAAGTGAGAGTGCTATACTAGAATCACGAAGGAGCGGGTGTTACCCATAACGGCTGGACAAGGGACGGCTCCGAGCTCTGACTCGTTGCCCACGAGATGTCAGCTCGGACTGAGTGGTAACATCCGCTCTTTTTTCCTACCCGGAGAACAGGTAAAAACAGACCCCCCGGTCTGCATGCTTGGGTCAGCGATCGGATTCGTCCTACGCCTGGATCCGGTTCCGCCCCGGAGAAAAACAGCGAGCTGTTCTAGTCCATCCCGTTCAGCCTAACGTTGCGCCCAGGCCTTTTCGAAGCGATCAAGGATCGTCTCATCCCCCAATGCCTGAGAGAAATCCCTGAGCCAGGACCGGATGTAGCGAACATCGAGCTTGCTGCCCTGTCGGTAGATCACGCCCTGGATATCCGCAAGGTCCTGCGGGCGACCGGCGAGTGCCTTATGGATAATTAGATCCTCGGCGGAGCAGATCTGCACCATTCGGCCCAGTTCGATCTCAATGGATTTACATCGTTCAAAGAGGGATTCTTCATAGCCCCGGAGTGCGACGGCAACATTCACGTCGACGCCCTCGACGCTCAGAAGGAGCATGCGGGTTTCTCTGGCAAACGTCATCGGATCCGAGACGCGGGATTCAAAGGCCCTGGTAATGCGTTCCACCAGCTCGCCTAGATCCAGCGCATCCTGTACGGTGAGGTCCACATCGTGCGTGAAGCGCGGCTCGCCCCAGAACTGCAGCGCCAGACCCCCGATCAGCGCATACTTAAGCTTGAGTTTGTTTACGAGGAAATCGTGCAGGGCCAGCACGGCATGCAGTTGAGGGTTCATGACGCATCACCCTGCGATCCGGCCAGCGCCGCCATCGCTTTGCGTACCACCAGACGGTGATCGATGCCCCGAGATCCCTCCCCGCTGGCACCCTCGCTATGACCCGAGAGCCGGTTGTAGGTATCCCAGAGGTCATCGTAAATCTTGCGGGCCTCCTCGGCCGTCATGCTGCGCAGACGGATGCGCCGCTCGATATCCTGGACGGCTTCGACTGCGGAGTACCCCGCCCGCTGCCTGGTCAGCGCCCCGGGATCGACTGGGGATAACCGGGCACGTTCCGAACCGGTCGCCGTCGCCTCCGAGAAGCCGATCCCCAGTACGTCGGCCAATTCGATCACCCGGTGCAGGCTGGCCGAGGCGTACTCGGCCGCCTCATAGCGTTGGATCTGCTGCTTGGGCATGTCCATGGCCTGCGCGAGCCTTTCCTGTGACCAGCCCTTCGCCACCCTGGCTTTGACCAGCGCGGAGCCCAGGTCCCGAAGGGTTTCCATTTCAACGAACATGCCCCCTGCCCCGCGCAGGGATTCATAGCTCGCGACCGCAAGCGCCAGTGCAACGACCTGCGCCTGCAGTTCGTCGAGCCGCTCTCGCTCGTCCTGATCCAGGACGCGCTGCGTGCTCGCCCGGGCGTCGACCAGTTCCTCCCTCAGCAGACGAAGGCTGGCCTTGCCGCGTCTGTAGGTCCAGTCGTTGCGGATCTTATCCATGCTAGTTATTCCCATCCTGCAATTATACATCATGACATCTTTTTTGTTGTCTTGCTTGATCTATTTTCCGGCACTGCATGGGTACCAGGCAGCGGGCGAATTGGCTGGTCTGACCGAGACGGTTCATTTGCTCCGCTCGCCCGCGAACGCTGCACGCTTGCTCGAATCGCTCGCCCGTGCAATGAAAGGCGAGGGTGAGATCATGACGGTGGATGAACTCATAGCTGAGGTTGGCATTGACGAGTGAAAAGTGCGAGGCTGTTTTTCAGCCGGAGTTCATTGAGGATCTCATGTTCTGGGTACAGAATGATAGCAAAACGGCTCTCCGAGTTCTCAAGCTTATAGAAGATATTTTATGCGACCCATCCGAAGGTATCGGAAAGCCGGAACCTTTGAAATATCTGGCTCCTGATACCTGGTCCCACCGGATTACTCAGGAGCACCGCCTCGTAAATTTGGTCGGCACAAGCCGAATAGATTTCCTGCAGGCTCGATACCATTACTAAAACTTCCCTTTGAGCGTTGAGATCGGTTGTCCTCGTTATTACGAACGTCTCCTCTTAAGCATCCAATGAGTAGTTTACTCGCCCTCTCTTGAGCGTTCCTTGAACCTTATTATCAGAAGCAACGAAATCGCGACTGATTTCTAGAATAACTCGGAGTAGTTCCTCTCTCAGGAACTGAGCAAACCTAATTATCGGGAACCAAGGCATTCACAACGTGATCCTTCTCGGATGTCAGGCTAATAATTCGACGTTCGGTGTTTCTTTTACTTCCACAAATGGGGGGTCGTGTCACCCATCGGTCGGTGCCGCTTCCATTAAACCTCTCGATTGTTTCCCGAAGACTTTCCTCACGTACCGATGGCTCCTCCTCTCAACTGCAAACCGCCGCGCCCCTCTCTCTTGAGCCGACAGCTGTTTGCAGGTTAGCGGCTCAAGCGAGCAGAAGGCGAATGTCGTTTTCTCTGATTGTTCGAAATACAAATTCAGATTATAATAATTACGATTTGTATAGCATGTTTTGCGGGAGGGGCCGTGTTTATTGACCGCGAATCTGAAATCTCTACGCTCGAGGAAATGCACCGGTCTGACCGGGCTGAGCTTTTCGTCCTATACGGACGGCGCCGAGTTGGAAAGACCGAGTTGCTGCGTGAGTTTTGTGCTCGAAAGCAGCACCTCTTTTTCATCGCCACTTTAAGCTCGGATCGCGATCAGTTAGCCACGTTTTCCCAGCAAATATGGGGCGCCACGCACTCAGAAACGCCCGATGGATTTACCTTCCCATCCTGGGAAGCGGCTTTTCGAGCGTTGGATGATCTGTCTGGCCGCCCGGTCGTTGTGCTGGATGAGTTTTCTTATCTAATCGCCGGGAATAAAGCCATTCCATCCATCCTCCAGAAGGTCTGGGATGAAACCCTCAAGGACTCCAAGGTATTTCTGATCCTCTGCGGCTCCTATGTGGGGTTGATGGAAAGCGAAGTTCTAGGATACCAAGCTCCACTTTACGGCCGCCGAACGGGCAGCCTTTTCTTACGGCCTCTGGATCTACCGGCGGCAGCAGACTTCTTCCCTAGTTATTCAGCTATTCAACAGATTGAAGCCTGGTCAGTGCTCGGGGGCATGCCCTACTACTTGCAAACCTTCGACGGTTCGAAGGGCTTGTTTGCCAACATTCACCGGCACATCCTGGACACAGGCGGCCGACTATATAACGAACCCCGCCTTGTGCTGATGGAGGAACTGCGTGAGCCCCGAAACTATTTCTCGATTCTTCGCGCGATTGCCCAGGGGAGAGCCCGTCTCAATGAAATCGCACAAGGCTCTGGGGTGGGAAGTGCAAATACTGCTGCCCGGTATCTTGATATCCTGCAACAGATGCACCTTGTTGAGCGCCGGGTTCCAGCTACGGAGAGCCGGCCGGAAAAAAGTAAAAAGGGGATCTATCAAATAACTGACCCGTTCCTTCGATTCTGGTTTCGGTATGTTCAATCGCATATGGGTTCACTCGAGTTAGGTCTTGCCGGCGCCATCTTAGCGCAACGTATCCGTCCAACATTCGATATTTACGTTGGTCAAGCCTTCGAAGAGGCGTCACGAACTCACATTGTGCACCTTGCACGTGAAGGAGCACTTCCCTTCTTGCCCGAGCGAATTGGGAGTTGGTGGGATCGTAACGCTGAGATTGATGTCGTTGCAGTCAGTGACACAGAGCGTTCAATCCTATTTGGGGAGTGCAAATGGACCTCCCGCCCAGTGGGAGTGAACATCTGGCGCGACTTGAAGGATAAAGTTCAAAACCTAATTACAGAGAAGCGTTTTCAACACGTCTACTACATGCTTTTCAGTCAGAAAGGATTCACGCCCGCGATGCGGGTTGAAGCGAAAGCGGAGCAGGTTTGTTTAATCGAACCGCAGGAAATGGTGCAGTGGGATATTGTCCGACTCTTCGAGCACGACAAGGAAAACTGATTGTAAATACCTCTGGAATAGGTTATCTCGAGCGTCTCCAATGTGCAGCGATGTGTATTCTTCCGGACAATGGACTCATTCGTCCCGGGAGCCCGATCGAGGCCGTTTGTTTCCGAATCTCCTGGGCGCATTTATCCGCAATCGATCGACTGGAGAGAAGGGATCATACTGAAGCTGAACCTGATCCTTCACCAAGCCCAGGTAACGTTTCGTTGTTTCAAGTGTTTCGTGCCCAAGGATCCGCTGCAGGGATATTAAATCTCCACCATTCATCAGATATTTCACGGCGAAGGTATGCCGGAACAGTTGAGCGTGCAGGCTTCGGACGCCGCTGTTCATCTTCAAGCGGTACATGATCGAGGTGAGCGATACCCTGTTCATCGGCGTGCCCTCCACCGACAAGAAAAGTTGGTTAACCTCAGGCTGCGCGGGGTGCGGTCGATGTCCATCGATGTAATGAAGGAACGCTATTCCGGTGCGGACTCCGAAGGGCACAATTCGCTCCTTGTTACCTTGACCGACGATACGAATTTGGCGCGTTTCGAGGTTCAGATCGGGCAACCTGGCACTCGCGACCTCGCTGATTCTCGGGCCTGAATCCAGCAGCACCAGAAATACCCCAATGGGAACTGGCCCACGCTTGATCTTGAATGTTATTGTAGTAGTATATTACTAATCTATGAAATACGGAGTTGCGTATGTCTAATAAAGAAGAACTGACCAGGGTAACCCGTCATGGGCAGGTCACATTGCCAGCCTCTGTACGCCGGGAAGCCAATGTGGAAGAGGGGGATCTCCTATCCGTACATCTCGAGGCAGACCGGATCATCCTCACACCAAAGAAGTTAATCGACAAGAGTCAAGGCTATTTCTGGAGTAAGGCCTGGCAGGCTGCTGAACAAGAAGCCGAACGAGATATCGCCGAGGGTCGAGTCGAATCGTATGACACCGTGGACGATCTGATCGCCGCACTGGACGAGGAAAGCGACTGATGCGCCTCGTGCTTTCAAAGCGCTTCAGACACGCTTACCTATCCTTGGAGAATGAGGATCAAGAGCGAGTAAAAAAAGCGCTGCGATGGATGGCCAAGGACTTGAAATATCCCAGTCTTCGGGTAAGGAAAATCCAGGGTACTACAGGGATCTGGGAGGCTAGGGCAAGCCGATCCTTGCGTATAACATTTCAAATAGAAGAGGGGGCACTCCTGCTGCGCAACGTTGGCCACCACGACGAAGCCCTTCGTAAACCTTAGTGATTATGGGCTACGCATCGATACGCTACGAGAACCGCTGGCATAGAAAATCAATTGCCTTGGAGAGAGCGGGGCAGGGTTCAAGCGTCTTAGGTGGGAATGTAACTTAAGTATAGTAGACATCATCAACTCGGGAGCGCTCAGGATGACAGGATCGCAGTAACGAGAAGATACCCCGATTATAAGAATAGCCTGAGGCGCCCTTTATCAAACCTCTCATAATTATTCAAATTGCCCTCCATTTAGGGTTCCATAAATAATCGCCCACTATTGAGTGTTCCATTAAATGGGTTATCAGAAACCCGATTTCATTTGAATCTGCTATCAGGAGTAATCGGATTCTCCGATCGTTGAGGAGTCTATTTCACTTCGAGAATGTTGACTTACGTTTGTGTAACCTCTTTAACAGGAAGCATCTGGTTAAAAACCTAAGATTCTTGTGATTTCTGGTGACTTCTTGTGCAATTATGTCAACTGACTTGTGAGGCTATCGAACGGTGAGATTACCGAACGTGGGTCTTCCCAATATATCTCAAGTGGAGGCAACAAAGGGATTCCATTGGAACATGTTCCTAGAACTAGGCAAACTACTTCCAATGAATAGAGGCCTAGATCTTCACTAGATATCTGATATCTCAGTCTCCGGTTGATCGGAACAGTTCGCTCGGCGTGTACTTGTGCATGTCCACACCCTTGGCGTAAACCACGGTGATCGCGATCGAACGATGGTCGAGCAAATCGTCGATGGCCTCTGTAGGAACCCCAGCGTCGAGCAGCCATGTCGCCAGAGAATGGCGGAGGGCATGGCATGAACGCCCGGGTTGCTTCAAGCCTGCCTGCCGGAGGTAGTGGTTGACGACGGTGCGTGCCACACGAGTTCCGAGTCTCCTACCCTGTGTCCGGTGATCTAATGCAACGAATGGTGCGTGCATCCGATCCTTTGCATGGTTCCCCCGAACATCCAACCAATCTTGAAGCACATCCACCTCACCGACGGTGTTGCGGTGCGGACCGAGATTAAACCCCGCTTCCTGGAGGAGCGGCTCTGGCCCGGTCGGGGATACGACTCGAAACCCTGCACATGCTGACGGAGACTGCAGGCTGGGCCGTCGAGGCGGGCGGGGAGACTTTGTGCACGGGGAGGATGGTGCTCTCACCTGGCTGCCCTGCCAG
>Ga0315534_1002714_pt1 | contig 11687 bp, 12 predicted proteins | sample SalMarSW160240MG_FD_203094 | JGI IMG/M metagenome (GOLD analysis project Ga0315534, IMG submission 203094) | Salt marsh sediment microbial communities from the Plum Island Ecosystem LTER, Massachusetts, United States - Salt Marsh Sediment SW1602-40 ... | reverse complement strand
AACGGCGAATAGCATCGCTTCGTCTAATTTGATTAAAGATTTATCCTGTCCGAAGTCCGAAGCATATGCATATGCCGATATAGTCGGCATGCATTCCTCGTCGTTCCTCGACAGTATTAGCATATTAAAGTGAATTAAGCACACAAATATTTAATATTCGTCGTATTGTTTGATAATGTAATTTGAGCGAATCAAAGCTGTCAATGAACCATATCAGTAAAGAAGAATTAAAGGAGAAATTGGATCGTGGAGATCAGTTTAAACTAGTGAACGCTTTAGGAGAATGGGCATTTGATGCTAAACGAATACCTGGCTCTATTAACATTACCAATATGCGGGATGCAAGAAATATGCTTGATCCTGATGACGATATTGTTATACATTGTTCTAATCCATCATGTATTGCAAGTATAATAGGATATCAGATTTTGACAAGTATGGGTTACAAGAAAGTTAGACGCTATGCAGGTGGCATATCCGATTGGGAAGACGCGGGATACCCATTAGTAGGTAGCTTTGTAGATTAGTCCAAGAATCGCCTTCTATGTGTTATATCTAATCAACGATGGTTTCTAATTTTGATATGGGACCATGATCTCTATGATTCTCCTTGGTTATCCAACGGTTTAATCCAAGACCAATACCTTTTCTCTAGTCCCTCATTATAGATGATAGGCAAGATAACCTGAAAACGGGTCTCTCCGGGGCGAGAGTATACACGAATATCCCCCCTATGTGTTTCTGTTACAATCCTGTGACTTATACTCAATCCGAGACCAGTACCTCTGCCTAGATCCTTAGTTGTGAAGAATGGCTCAAAAATACGCGATTTTATATTTTCTGGGATACCTTGACTCCCATTATCCGCGATTTCTACAAGTACATGATCATTACCTTCATTCTTGGTACGAATTGTAATAGTCCCGTGCTCTCCTATGCCGTCAACAGCATTATCTATTAAATTTGTCCAAACCTGATTTAGCTCGTTCCCATAGGCATTGACAAGCGGCAAATTAGAATCATATTCCCGAATTATAGTTATGTCAGCTTTCCTTATTTTATACTGCAGAATTGTCAGCGTGCTCTCTATTCCCTTGTGGATATCGACCTCCTGAAGAGGAGCCTGATCCATATACGAATATGATTTCACAGCCGAGACTAAATCGCTAATGCGTGTGGTACTGCTCTTGATTTCATAAAGTAATTGATCTACTCTTGTCGTAGTCGTAAGCCAGTTCAATGTGTCCTGAAGATTCTTATCGGCCATCTCATTATTCTTTATTATATACCCTTTTGGTGATTGAGTTGAGTTAATAGTTTTGGCGATCTCATTCAAATCATTTATAGTGATTCCTGCGGTAATTAGATCAGATGCTATTTTCCATCCATCGCTAACACCGTGAGATCCAAGCCAGTCGATAAGCTCTTCCTCAATCTCGCTTTGCGTTATAGGATCATCCATGTCAGTATCAGTAGAAGCACTGGGACTTTGTCTAGGTGCTGAAGGCGGGTCAAGATTTTGAACATTATCTCTGAGTCCAGAAATATATGACCATTGTGAAGGAGTTATACCTTGTTCTCCGCTCAACTTCCGTACTAGAGATCTCCACTCCTGAATGGATTCGGATAATTGTGTTACTGATCTATTGGCAGCTGCTGCAGGATTATTCAATTCATGAGCAAGACCAGCTGCAAGTCCACCAAGTGCAATGAGCTTCTGGTTATGCTGTAACACTGTCTCTAACGTCTTAAGAAGTTGTGCCATTGAATGCAGAATTTGTTTGGTCAAAGAAGGAGAATTGTATATCATTTGCCAGAAATCGTCTTTATCCCATTTGAGTAGGCGACTTTTTTCAGCAGCAAAAGCGGCGCACTTGTGATCTGACCATCCAAGAATGATCGGAAGCTCTCCAAAATGGTCTCCGGCATCATAGGTGGAGAGAACTGATTCTTTGGCGCCATCTCTTAGTGTAATCTCGACCTTCCCTTCTACAACTACGTAAAAAGTATCATGCTGACCTTCAGCAAGTATTTTATCGCCCCTGTTAAACCACACCTCTTGCCCTTTTTCTAACGAATTTAACTCCTGTTCGTTCAACCCTGAAAAGAGCCGTATTTGATGAAGCAGTGCTTCTTGATCATGAGTAACGTTGTGACTATTAGAGCTAATGACCATACTCTATTATTAATATCACTTATTTCTTGGTTATTAGTATTTTCATCCGTAGGTCATAGGATAAAAGTTAATGCAATCCATACTTTGACTTCATCTAACGCTCTTTAGATATTGATGTATTAGTTGAACAGATAGAGACCCTTCCCCAACCCCTGTAGCCACTCTTTTAGTAGAGCCATGACGCACATCTCCAGCTGCGAATATCCCAGGCACATTTGTCTCAAGTAAAAATGGGACCCGATCCAGATACCAGCCCATAGGGCGATTACGCTCATCATGTATTAGATCTGAGCCGGTCAAAATGAAGCCATTAGCATCTCGGTCTACTAATCCAGCAAGTAACTCAGTATGCGGTACGGCACCAATAAATATGTAGAGCATGAAACAGTCCATGGTATGCTGCTCTCCTGTCTGAGTGTTCAGTATGGTAACCGATTGCAGCCGATTTTCGCATTGTACTTCCGCAACTTTTGAGTTTAATAATACATTTATGTTAGATATCCTGTTTATTTGATTAACAAGATAATGTGACATACTTTTGGTTAAAGACTCCCCACGAACTACAAGTGTTACTGATTTAGCATATTTGGAGAAATGAATCGCCGCTTGACCTGCAGAATTTGCTCCCCCCACCATATAGACATCTTCATCCTTAGATGACAACGCTTCAATCATGGAGGCACCATAATACACACCAGCTCCGGTCAGTTTATCTATTCCCTTTATATCTTCTAACTTACGATATGATACTCCGCAAGCAATAAGAAGGGCATGGCAACTTATCTCTTTCCCATCTATTAAATGAACTATTCTATAGGGGCCGTCGATTCGTATACTAACAACCTCCTGTGGAGTTAGAATCTCGACGCCGAATCGGATTGCCTGCGCGACAGCCCGTCTAGCAAGATTGCTGCCAGTTAGACCGGAAGGAAATCCAAGATAATTTTCAATGTTAGAACTCATAACCGCCTGTCCTCCCGGTGCTTGCCTTTCAATCAGCAATGTACTGAGACCCTCTGATGCTCCATATACTGCTGCCGCCAATCCTGCTGGTCCTGCCCCTATTATTATCAAATCATAGAAAGGCATCTGTGCCTGAGTCTTTAGGCCAATTTTTTCTGCAAGCCCTGAATTAGGCGGATCATCCATGTATGAGCCATCCGGAAAAATAACAAGCGGGAGTTTTAAGGAGGAGACCAAAGGTGCTAATGAAGGCGATCTGATTAATGATGAATCATAATCAGTACTGTTTTCGTGCTGGTTAGATTTAATACTGGAAACGGAGGCTGAAATTTGACCAGATTCCTCTCCTCCATTACTAGTCGAAGCGACAAAAGAAACCAAACGGCGACCTTCATCAGATTCTATATCTAGCCAATGATAAGGAATGCCATTTCTTGCTAGAAAGTGTTTTACTTCATATGATCTTGGAGACCATTTCATTCCTATAACCTTAATGCCCTCATATGGAGGCTTAAACGAAGCCCACCAATCATCTAGATGTAACCCGCAAGTACTATCGTTATAGGACTAGATACTTTAGAGTCACCTAACCAGTTCGAATCAGCAGTTCACGAACCAGCCACAGCCTCGGATTGTTGTAGTAACAGACTCACCTCAGTCGATGACAACAAGAAGATATAGATTATTTATATTTAGTATACACTCGTACTAAAATACATTATAATGTATTTGTACATAGCTCTCAAACTGATTACTTAATAATTTAACTTGGTCTCCTTATTCTTATGATTATAACATATTATATATCATGCCTTGTTTTACTTTGCTTTGCCTTAGCATTTTTACTTCCCATTTTGGATTTACATGCGGTCACAGTTATCATAGGTACATCTAATACGACTATTGGTACTGATGAAGATGATGTCATAATAGGCTGTTCATTTCTCACCTTCGTTCAGAGCATGCAAATAGTTCAGGTTCCAGGTATGCATCCCCCCGAACAATTGATGCCTGTGACAATCTCCGATTGTAGGCAAGGAGATCTACTTATTGGATTAGAAGGCGATGATGTATTGCAAGGTTCATCTGCAGATGATTCTATTCGGGGCGATGAAGACAATGATCAACTTACGGGTGCAGATGGAAATGATAAGTTAGTCGGGGGCGATGGTGCTGATGTAATTCAAGGTGGTTTTGGGGGCGATTTCCTATTTGGAGGATCGGGCAATGACGAACTCTATTCTGGAGCAGGTGATGATATACTATTTGGAAGTAAGGGTGCAGATTACTTTGATTGTGGAGAGGGTTACGATACCATAGTAGATTTCGCACCAACAAAAGGGGATACAAATTCTGATAACTGTGAGGTCATATTAACTCATGGATCTAAAAATATAGAAATAATATGCGATGCAAGTTCGGAAACCACACAGTTCCAGTCAAAGATAAGAAGTGAAATGGGACTTAATAATAGTGTGACAAGTAGCAGTACTGTTTCTGTTTCCAATCCATTATACATGTTCTGCGATGATGATGATGAAATATGATGAAACGATGATGATGACTAATATGAAAGCATCCCCACTTCATTTTTCACCTAGGTAACTAAGACAATAATATCAGTTTAAAGTGCAGTCGATCCAGTCCTATTAGACTGATAGTGACAGTTACAAATTGGACTATCTAAGGGGAACTGAAACTGTTTGGAGGTGCAATGAATGCATACAATACTATGATACAGAAATACAGGATACACCAATTACTAATAACAATAAATTCAAAGTGACACCGCATTCAGACATATCAAGATATCCTAAGATAGACGACGAAGACACAAACATTCCATTCGTAAAGGGTGTAAACTTAAACCTGCAGGAGGAAGAGAGAAATTCCAACATTGAGAAAACGACTTGTGGATAGAAGACTTTGGCCCGGACATAACTGACTATGAAAAATTCAAAAACATAGGCCACGACCCAAACGATGAGATTTATAATATAAGAATTGAAGATCCAGAATTCATTAGTTAAGTTGGCATTGGAATAAATAGTCTACTTTGGCTTTCTAAAGATAATACTGTTATATTTTATAGTGTATCTTTAGATAAAGAGAATCGTAAGAACGGACTGATTGCAACCCTTATGATGAATAATGAGGACATATTCTTCATTGATCCTCCGGAGCGCCCTGATAGTCAGTACGTCTTGGATCATGTTGGTCTAAGAGTAGTCATCAAAAATGCTAGAGATATTCCGATCAAAAAGATTATACAATACGTATCCAGAAAGTTCATGTTAAAACTAAAAGATTATCCTGTATTCATAAAAAATGAAAACACAGATCAGAATTACACTAGAATTTTACCGTCCACGGATTTCTGTACCAAGCACATGATTACCCTCTTTTGCCTTAGCGATGGAACAGAGGTAAAGGGTGACATACATAATGTCGATGACATGACAGAGAGCAAAATTAGCTTATGTATAAAAAAAGTTGAAAATTCGGAAATAATTACTGAACATATGGGAAGAGGCATTATAACTTGTAATAGTCCTAAATTAGAATTTAAGGCAGATAGGAGCGGAATGATAGAAGATGAAGATACATAATATCCCGAACTAAGAATGTTACTCGAACAGTGGATGGAAGACAATGGATTTCAAAAACCAACCATTCAAGAAAAGCCTAAGATAAAGAATGAAAAAGGCTTCGAAGATGTGCTTTCAGATATTATTGTAAGCCTATCAGATCTGTACCCCGATCTATCTAGTCTCATATCCGGACAGCCAGATGTCGGTGGTATAGAAGGTAGAATGAAAGATAAAACACAGTCGAAAAGAGAGTGGGAAATACACAAAATAAATCGGAAGATGATGATAACTGGAAGTAAACAAAAAGACGAAACTATCACAAGAAACAGATGTGGGGGTGGAAAAGAATTGGGGCACTATGTAATAGCTAGACCAGGCAAAGATCCCCAATATCACGGCCATGAGAATGGTGGAACGCATACAGTACTAAAACGTAAAAGTGATAAGCTTGAATCCACTTCAGGATTAATAAGACCAATGCCGCGTGTAAGGTACTTCGTCGATGCAGGTTACATAATTACGTATGTTAGTGGTAGGATTAGTATTACAAATCTAGGTATACAGATTGTACGAGCTAATCCAGAGCACGTGTCACTTACAATTCCAAGTCAGTATACTGATCACATTTCATAATATTCTAAAGCTCTGAATACACATTATATAAGTACCAACTAATAACAAAAGGGGGGGTGGACGGCCACTCCATGTCATCAGCACCGTTTGTAGGCTATCTGCCTTTGTCAGAATTAGAGACCTAAGAAAGTAGATAAAATCTTTAAATTAGTTTTGATAGTAGATAGTGGTACTAGTTTTGATAGTACTATAAATCTTAGCACTAACGGTGGAGATTCGAAGCAGGAAATTGTTAAAGTGACTGAGACTGATTAACTGCCAATATAAATCGTTTAATATCATAATAATTAACTGGAGATAGTGGGAATAAGCCCTTAACATTAGTCATGTCTTTATTTGTGAATAAGAAATATTCGTTATCCAATATCCGTTGCCTGGGAGGAGATCCAAATGTTGTGGGTATCATTTTTTGTTGATACGATCGGCCAAAATTCTTAAAATCTCATTTACCAGTTCTGATTCATTTTTCTCCAATAATATTCTCTTCAGCGATTCAGTAATTTTTGGATAGAAATCAAGCATATCTTGATTCGATTTACATTGCATTTTTAATGCTAGGCCTTTACCATAACTAAGATTATTTATTTGGTTTGCAAAATAGTTCAAGAAATGGATTTTTTTTAGAACCAAGAAGTTCAATCTCAATATGTACAAATATCTAACTGGATATACAGGTTAGAGAACTTATGCTAACTGGTTTAAGTATGTCTTCAATGTTTGATTTGTAATCACTCGGATAAAGGTTCCTGCTATTAAATATGTCAGCCAATTCATGCAATTGAGAGGTATTTCGTTGTTTTGCTTCATTTTGTCGGTCTTGCAATTTGTTTAAAGTATCCTTAAATTGGCTCCATTTCAAATCGAGTTCTCTCAAAAACTCAACCAAACTGGCTGCATAATTGCTGTTTAGGGAGAACTGACGTATTTTGATCTTCCCCAGGTTATCAATAACTTGTTCGTCCTCATCCTGCACCTCTGTGCCTCTGGATCTTATGATGATTCCTGCGCTACAATCAAGGGTATCAAAGGAAGCGCAAATCACTGGAAGCAGGTTAGTTATATCACCTTCCTGAGGATGAATGACATGTATCCTCCATATAGACAAGCACATCAGCTCCAACAGACAACTTGATCCATTTCTTTCTTAGTTTAACTCTTTCAGTATAGTACTGAGATGAGTGGGTTGACTTGAATCCTGAGGAATCTACTCCAAAGATGATTGACGTTAATAATAACAGAATTGTACCAACGACACCTACGATTCAAAAATTCAATTGTGTTCCTTGTTATATTTTCCAATCCTTATGAAGTCTCCTCCTGCTATGAGTTTCTGGTTTCTAATTCGTCTAGGATGCGTGCAATCAGATCCGAAAACGACTCACCAAAGAGTCCCTTCTTTTTTAGACGAAGAAATGTAATATGATTTATCGTAAGACTATGCCTTATACTATTTGATGACATAGTAACGGCTTATAAAATATGAAATAAAAAGAAAAAATAATTTTGAATGTATTGTATCTCAATCCAACTACCGGCATTTCCAGATGAGGCTAATTCCATGTGCGGGGAAGGGGTAATGGTGAATATCTATACCGCTAGATCGATGACTAACAATAAGGATAGTGAGATGTTGTTGTCTCGACTGTCTCAACTGTCACAAGTTTTTTGAACCTTTTCTTTTTCGTTTATGAAGTAAATACATTATCAATTCAATAAGTCCCTTAAATGAAATAATTGTGTGACAGTTAAGACAGTTAAGATATTTTCATGTAGGAGTCAGTTTAACAGCTGGCTGTCAAATAGCCTCACTAACACATCCTGACTCTCTGTAAGACAATAGATGCAAGAAAAGACACTAGACCCATCTAAAGCAGAAGCACTCAAATCTAGAACTCACTCTGCATCATGGAGATAAGTTATGGGTCAAAAATATACACCACAGTAGGAAAAATGGGATTTTAGGATTAACGTCACTTTCATTTTAGTTTAGAAAAATATATAAGATTTTTAATTATATTGCCACGATCGTCTTACAGAAGGGAGCCCTCAGGGCTCAGAACGTAGTAATACACTACAATGAATATAGACAAATATAAATAAATGTTATGCGCTATTTAGTAGCGCATACCTCTGGCTGTAGTACATGATTTTGATTTTTATCCCCCAATTTCTTTAATTCTCAAAGTATTCTGTCTACTTATATACAAATCTCAGATAGAAATGAAGTTAGCTTTCATAATATTTGATTTCTTGCTATGCAATAGAACTATGATATGTTCCATTCTTTCATAAATTCCTGCAATTCCTGACTTGGTAAAGTAGCAATTCCATTATCTCTGGCTCTTTGCAAATCTTCATTAAATACACCAATGTAGCGTTGAATGAGCTTCTTGTCAGTGATCTCTCCTGCCTGAGAAAGGAATACAAGTTCTCCTTAAGTATATAAAAAAAGCTCAACAGAATGGGTTCATATTCGAGAGAAAAGTGGACATGTACGCATGTATGCCATAGACATATGAGTATCGTGGTCGAGGAATATGTCTATTCTATGAACCCCTCCTTTATACAATGGTTTTTGACCTTCTGATTTATCCTATGCCGCTCTTCGCTGAAACCCAACAGTTCATCATGCAACACAAAGTCCAGATAGGTCAGAATATTCTCTGCAGTTCTTCGCTCTATTTTTGACCTCATGACTTTCTCTAATATTTCGTCCTGTTCCGTGTTTTTTGGATGACAATAATTAACTTGATCTATGTTAATACCTATGTTAATACTAACAGATCATCTTTGGATATATTCCAGCATTCTTCCAGTACCATGAACTCTGGCGATGCTGTTGGAAGAAAGACGGGTTTTAGGGTATCCTTATGTTCTTCAAAGTACTTTCTTATTTTAAGACAAGACAGCTTCGTAAACTTGTAATGTAGAGCTCTCATATTTCATCATTAAAGAGACCTGGAACTACCATATGCTGTGACATTTCATCTGAATGAATATGTATTTGGGCTATTCTTCAAAATATAAGCCATCAAGAAGGCTGTAACATACCATATCAATTACACATTAATACACTCTCCCCGCCGTAATCGATTGATTGTCATGACTTGTCAGATAGGCCTCAAAATTTCTTAGAATGTCGTTTTTGGGGCGGTGTTGAGGCACAAATATAGCTATTGATAATGTATTAAACATTTAAAATACATTTAAGAAGAGAAATTCATTATCTCCTTAAATTAAATAATATTTAATTGGTCTTCTTAATGAGGATCAATAATTTATATATTATGATAGATTCATTACAAAAAAATATACGAAGATGGCCTGAGAAAGAGTTTTTGTGTTCAGTAGCGGATAACCGAATGAATAGATTATTACAAAAATTACAAAAAATAAGTGAACCTCTCCCTTCTCTACTCAGATATTCTCTTTTATGTCATCATTGAATATGGTAAGGCTAAGGACGAGGTTCTAACTGGAATGGGACATCATATATTCTACCATATCGGTTAACCATAACTGTTACACGGTCATTAGCTTTCTTTTTCTGTCTTATATACGATGATATTTGCGAAGGACTCTGTATTTTATTTCCGTCAACCTCTTCAATAATGTCTCCTCGTCTAAGCCCTACATTATCTGCAGGGCTATATGGCTCGACATTGACGATTAAAGCACCTTCTACAATCGGTAGTCTATAGTATTTGGCTAGCTTAGGATCTATCTTTATTGTACTTATGCCTAGCCATGGTCTTGATACATGTCCATCCTCTATCAATTCAGATAATATCGATTTTACCGTATTGATCGGAACGGCAAACCCGATTCCTTGTCCGTATGGTATTTTTGCCGTATTAATTGCAACTACTTCGCCCCTTGTGTTAATTAGTGGTCCACCTGAATTACCTGGATTTATCGCAGCGTCAGTTTGGACCGACTCCAAGATCCCACTCTCAAATTGTACATTTCTATTTAATGAACTAATAATTCCAGCAGTTACAGTAGGCGCTCCAGTAAGACCAAAAGGATTGCCTACTGCCATGACTATCTGTCCAACCCTGAGCTCATCGGAATTGCCAAGAACAGCAGGTTGAAAGCTCATCTCATCATTACTGTAGAGTTCAAGAGGCTCCGTCTTAACAACAGCCAAATCAGTCACTTCATCTTTACCTATCGGCTTGGCGTTAGCCTGTTTGGAATCACCAAAAGTTACCCTTAACCTTTCGGTATCATCTATTACATGATTATTGGTTAGTATATGTCCCCTATCGTCAAGTATGATTCCAGATCCTACACCTTGTACCGGAAATACTCTAAAAAGCTGATCTTGTATTAATCGAACACTTGCTATGTTAACTACACTTTTGCTTACTTTTTCAACCGCATTAATGATAGCCTCCTCTGAAACTGGTATCATTGTGTTATGAAGATCACTTCCTTATTCTCCATATTGGTTAAATGATATATGGTTGCTTGCCTATTTATACATATCGGATATACAATATGATATGAGCCTCCACGTAAGAATCGTTCTTAGATACCATAGTCAGAGATTACATATCTTAGGATATACTAATAACAGAGTAGTCGATACAAGAGATATATGTCGAGAGTACGAAGTTTCAATCGGTTTAGAGTTTATATTGATAACCGTTAAGAATCTCTTCAAACAGTATGACAATGTAACTGTTCTTAATGATATTAATATCGAAGTATTTGATAATGAGGTATTTGGACTCCTAGGACCAAATGGAGCTGGTAAGACTACACTAATTCACATTCTTGCTACTTTGATCAAACCGACTGCGGGTACAGCAACAGTGAATGGATATGACATCATCAAGAATCCTTCCGAAGTCAGATCTAGTATTGGCATTGTATTCCAAGCTCCAAGTAGTGATGATATGCTGACTGGCTACGAAAACTTGAAGTTACATTCACTTTTATATGCAGTCCCGAAAGAGCTTCGGGAAAAAAGAATATCTGAAGTATTAGAGTTGGTAAGCCTTACCAACAGAAAGGATGACCAAGTCAAAAAATATTCTGGAGGTATGCGTAGACGCCTAGAAATAGCCAGAGGTTTACTTCACAAACCAACAGTAATCTTTCTGGATGAACCAACACTCGGGCTTGATCCTAGTAGCAGGGAAGTGATGTGGAAATATATTAATAGACTAGTAAAGGATGAAAAAATTACGCTTATACTTACGACGCATTACATGGAAGAAGCAGATTTTCTTTGTGATAGAATTGGTATCATAGACAAAGGCATGATAATTGCACTTGATTCACCGACTCAATTGAAAGAACGGCTTGGAGGAGAG
>Ga0315534_1002709_pt1 | contig 11696 bp, 7 predicted proteins | sample SalMarSW160240MG_FD_203094 | JGI IMG/M metagenome (GOLD analysis project Ga0315534, IMG submission 203094) | Salt marsh sediment microbial communities from the Plum Island Ecosystem LTER, Massachusetts, United States - Salt Marsh Sediment SW1602-40 ... | reverse complement strand
CCCGCTTCGGGCGCCTGCCCCAACTGTGGCGCGAAGGACTCGTTCACAGAGGCGCGGCTCTTCAACCTGATGTTCAAGACCTACGTCGGGCCCGTCGAGGACGACTCGTCGGTCGCGTACCTACGGCCGGAGACGGCGCAGGGCATCTTCGTCAACTTCCAGAACGTCCAGACGACGACGCGGAAGAAGCCGCCATTCGGGATCGCGCAGATCGGGAAGTCGTTCCGCAACGAGATCACCCCGGGCAACTTCATCTTCCGCACGCGCGAGTTCGAGCAGATGGAGATGGAGTACTTCGTCCCGCCGGAGGACGGCGAGCGTTGGTACGAGTACTGGTGCCAGGAGCGACTTCGCTGGTTCACCGACCTGGGGATCCCCCAGGCGCGGCTGCGGCTGCGTCCGCACGCGGCCGACGAGCTGTCGCACTACTCGGTCTGCACGTCCGACGTGGAGTTCGACTACCCGTGGGGTTGGGGCGAGCTCGAAGGCATCGCCAACCGCGCCGACTTCGACCTGAAGCAGCATGCCGAGCACTCGGGCGTCGACCTCTCGTACTTCGACCAGGAGCACGATCGTCGGTACGTGCCGCACGTCGTCGAGCCGGCCCTTGGCGCCGACCGCGCGACGCTCGCGTTCCTGCTGGCCGCGTACGACGAGGAAGACGTGCCCAACGACAAGGGTGGCACCGAGAAGCGGACCGTCCTCCACCTCGACCCCCGGCTTGCCCCGCTGCAGGCGGCGGTGCTGCCGCTCTCCCGCCACGAGCGGCTCGTGCCGGTCGCCGAGGAGGTGGCGGGCCTCCTGCGACCCGAGCTGATGATCGACGTCGATAGCGCCGGATCGATCGGGCGCCGCTACCGTCGACAGGATGAAGTGGGGACTCCGTGGTGCGTGACGATCGACTTCGAGACCCTCGACGACGAGGCGGTCACGGTGCGTGACCGCGACACGATGAACCAGGACCGCGTGGCCATCAACGATCTGGTCGCCTTCCTCGGGGAGCAAATGCCGACGTGAGTGACGACCAGGACCAGAGCCACTACGACGTGCTGGGAGTCGACCCCAACGCGTCGAAGGACGAGATCCGCGCCGCGTACCGCGAGCGGCTGAGCGACGCTCAGGGCGCGGTCACGGACGCTGAGACCGCGAGGCGGCCCGAGGGCAGCGCGATCGCCGCGGCCCGTGCCGAGGAGGCGCGGGTGCGGTCGGCGTGGCAGGTGCTCTCCGACCCCGTGCAACGCGGCAAGCACGACGAGTCGATGGGCATCACGCGTGAGCCGGGCTCGGAGATCCGCGATGACGGCGACGTCACCGTGGACGAGCACGAAGATCGCACTCCGGCGCGCCAGGGTGCCGCGGCGCGCCAGCCGCGTGCGCCCCGGCAGGGAGCGGCGCGCCAGGGGCTCTTCTCGACCGAGCACCCGCCGACACCTCCGACGTGGCCGCCGGGGTTCCAGCCTCCGCCGCCACGCGCGCGCCTGATCGCGCTCGGCATCGATGTCGTCGTGCTCGCGGTCATCCTGATCGCCCAGCAGTTCATCGGCGTCGTCGCTGTCGAGCAGATCTACCCTCAGCAGACCGACAAGCTCGATCACATCAGCGACTGCCTCGACGAGCTCGAGTCGGCGAAGGACGCGGGCCGTCAGTCGAACAGCCGCGCCAACCACATCGAGAAGGCCAACGACGAGTGCTCGACGGTGAACGTCGTCGCGGGCTTCGAGGAGACCAACCCGACCGACAAGCAGATCGATCAACGAATCGACGCGGCCGAGGGCCGCCAGGAAGACCTCCAGTCCGAGATCCTCCCGGGTCAGTTCGGTGTGCTGCTCATCGCGGTCGCTCTTGCGCTGATCTACCTGATCCCGTCGAGCCTGCGGACGGGTCGGACGTTCGGCAAGCATCTGATGCGCGTCCACGTCGTGCAGGACGACGGTTCGCCGCTGCGCTTCGGCGGGGCGATGTCGCGCTACGGCACCCCGGTGCTCGCGGCGTTCTTGTTCGCGTCGATCCTCGGACCGTTGGCGTTCGCGCTGGTCCTCTTCGGCGTGCTCACGTGGCCCCGCAACGCGAACTTCCAGGGTCTCCACGACCGACTCGCGCACACGATCGTCGTCGACGGCTGACCGCACCCCGCGTCATCAGGGGATCGGTAGGCTCGGGGCGACCGCAGTGGGAGACGCAGCGATGACCGGGACCGAGTACGTCTACGCCTTCGAAGAGGGCTCCAAGGAGCAGAAGTACCTGCTCGGGGGCAAGGGCGCCAACCTCGCGGAGATGACCAACCTCGGCCTCCCGGTACCTCCCGGCTTCACGATCACGACGGACGCGTGCAACGCGTTCATGACCGGCAAGGAGACGCTGCCCGCCGGGCTGATGGACGAGGTCGCGGCCGCACTCGCCGCGCTCGAGTCGAAGATGGGCAAGACGCTCGGCGACGACGTCGACCCGCTGCTCGTGTCGGTGCGCTCCGGTGCGCCGTTCTCGATGCCGGGGATGATGGACACGGTCCTCAACCTCGGGCTCAACGACGTCTCGGTCGGCGGCCTCGCGAAGCAGACCGACAACGAGCGGTTCGCGTTCGACTCGTATCGTCGGTTCGTGCAGATGTTCGGCAAGATCGTCCTCGACGTCGACGGCGAGCTGTTCGAGGACGCCCTCGAGGTGCTCCGAGCCGAGCAGGGCGTCGAGACCGACCCCGAGCTCGATGCCGCCATGCTCCGCGGTCTCATCGAGACGTTCAAGGGGATCGTGCAGGAGCACGCGGGGATCGAGTTCCCGCAGGACCCCCGCGAGCAGCTGCGGCTCGCGATCGAAGCCGTGTTCCGCTCGTGGAACGGTGAGCGGGCGCGGATCTACCGTCGGATGGAGAAGATCCCCGACGACCTCGGCACGGCCGTCAACGTGCAGGCGATGGTGTTCGGCAACAAGGGCGACGATTCCGGCACGGGTGTCGCGTTCACGCGCGACCCGGCGACGGGGGAGCGGCAGGAGTACGGCGACTTCCTCGCCAACGCCCAGGGCGAAGACGTCGTGGCCGGCATCCGCGTCACCCAGCCGCTCCACGCGATGGCCGGGGTGTTCCCCGAGTGCCACCAGCAGCTGCTCGAGGTCATGGCGACGCTCGAGGGTCATTACCGCGACATGTGCGACATCGAGTTCACCATCGAGCAGGGCCGGCTCTTCATCCTCCAGACGCGCGTCGGCAAGCGCTCGGCGGCCGCCGCGCTGAGAATGGCCGTCGAGATGGAAGCCGAGGGCATGATCGACAAGCGCGAAGGCGTGCACCGCGTGCAGCCCGAGCAGCTCGACCAGCTCCTCCATGCGCAGTTCGACCCGCGCGCCGAGTTCTCCGTGCTCGCCAAGGGCCTGAACGCGTCACCGGGGGCCGCGGTCGGCAAGGCGGTGTTCACCGCCGACGAGGCAGAGGCCTCGGCAGCCGATGGCGCGCACGTGATCCTCGTGCGACCCGAGACGTCGCCCGACGACCTGCACGGGATGATCGCGGCCGAGGGCATCCTCACTTCGCGCGGCGGGCTCGTGAGCCATGCGGCGGTGGTGGCACGCGGCATGGGCACGCCGGCCGTGTGCGGCGCCGCCGATCTCGACATCGACGTGCACGCCAAGCAGTTCGCGGTCGGTGACATCGTGGTGCGCGAGGGCGACGAGATCTCGATCAACGGCGCGACCGGCGAGATCGTCCTCGGCGCGGTTGCGGTCGTCACACCCGAGCCGACGGGTCCGTTCGAGGTCGTGCTGGGCTGGGCCGACGAGCTGCGGACCCTCGGTGTGCGCACCAACGCCGACCTCCCGCACGACGCGCAGGTCGCGCGGCGGTTCGGCGCGGAGGGCATCGGCCTGTGTCGCACGGAGCACATGTTCCTCGGCGACCGCCTCCCGATCGTCCAGCGCTTCATCCTCGCGGCCGACGCCGCCGAGGAGCGGGCTGCGCTCGACGAGCTCGAGCGGCTCCAGCGCGCCGACTACGTCGGGATCCTCGAGGCGATGGACGGGCTGCCCGTCACCGTGCGTCTCCTCGACCCGCCGCTGCACGAGTTCCTGCCCGACATCGAAGAGCTGCTCGTGCGCGACGCCAAGGGTGAGCTCGACGACGAGGGTCGCGCGCTGCTCCATGCGGCGCAGCAGTGGCGCGAGTCGAATCCCATGCTGGGCACGAGAGGCGTGCGGCTGGGGGTGCTGAAGCCCGACCTCTACCGCGCCCAGGTGCGCGCGCTGTTCGACGCGGCGATGCAACGAAAGATCGCCGGTGGCGACCCGAGGATCGAGGTGATGATCCCACTCTCGGTGTCAGGCCCCGAGCTCGCACTCGCGGTGAGCTGGGTGCGCGAGGTGGCCGCCGAGCTCGAGTCCGAGAGCCACGGCATCGGCGGCGTCAACTATCTCGTCGGCACGATGGTGGAGACGCCCCGCGCCGCGATCGTCGCCGACGAGATCGCCGTCCACGCCGAGTTCTTCTCGTTCGGCACCAACGACCTCACGCAGATGGCGTTCGGCTTCTCGCGCGACGACGTCGAGGGTCGGTTCATGTCGGAGTACCTCGAGCTCAAGCTGCTCGACGCGAACCCCTTCGAAGTCCTCGACGCGCGCGGTGTCGGCGAGCTCGTGCGAATCGCCGTCGAGCGCGGTCGGAGCGTGCGTCCCGACCTCAAGCTCGGGATCTGCGGCGAGCACGGCGGCGACCCCGAGTCGATCACCTTCTGCCACCAGGTCGGACTCGACTACGTGTCCTGCTCGCCCTACCGCGTCCCGATTGCGCGTCTCGCGGCCGCCCACGCCGCCCTCGGCGACAGCGGGCCGGGCACCACCGCCTGACGACCGACCGTGACTGGGAACGCGGATCCCGGGGATCTGGGATCGATCCTGGCTGTGTTCGCGCATCCCGACGACGAGGCGTACGTCGCGGGTGCGCTGATGGCCGTCGCCAGCGACGCCGCTCGGCGCGTCGTCTGCGTCACCGCCACGCGCGGCGAGCTGGGGTTCCCCGACGATGACCCGCGATCGCTCGCCGAGCGCAAGGCGCTGCGGGAAGCCGAGCTCGAGGCCTGCCTCGGGGTGCTCGGTGTTGGCGAGCACGTCTGGCTCGACTACCCCGATTCGGGGTGCGCGGCGGTGCCGGTCGACGAGCCTGCGGCGCGGTTGCGGTCGATCGTCGACGAGGTGCAGCCCGACACGGTGCTGACCTTCGGACCGGACGGCACCACGTTCCATGAGGACCACATCGCGGTCGGGTGCTGGACCACGCTCGCGTGTCGCGCCGCCTCCTGGACGCCCCGGCTGCTCTACACGACGAACACGCCCGAGTGGGCCCAGCGGTTCGCGGACGCGGTGGCGATGGACGACGTGATGATGGTCGACGACGTGCCGACACCCACCACCCCGGCCCACGAGCTCGCCGTCTACTTCGTCGCCGACGACGAGCTTGCCGCCCGAAAGGCGCGAGCCTTGCGCTGCCAGGCGAGCCAGGTCGAGCCGCTCGTCGAGCAGGCTGGTGTCGACGCGTTCGTCGACCTGCTCCGCGAGGAGTGCTTCCGCCTGCCCACCGGAGACGACTGGCCGGACTGACGAGCGGGTCGTGTCAGACATGTCACACCCGGTCGGTACCCTCGACGCATGGCCATCGAGGTGCATCCCGAGATCCCGACCGACGCCGGCGTCCAGGTCCGGCGGGCACACGCCTCGGCCGATGCCTACGTCGGCGGGCGGCTGCTGGGTCGCGAGGAACGTGAGGCCGAGCTCGCCGAGGCGCTGGCCCCCGGGGCGACCCGGGCGATCGGCGCCGGCACCCGGTCCCGGGCCGAGGATCCCGACCCCTTCCGTCTCTGCTTCGAGCGCGACCTCGACAGGGTCAAGCACTCCCGGCCGTGGCGTCGCCTCGCCGGCAAGTGCCAGGTCTTCATCGCACCCGAGGACGACCACCTCCGCACCCGCCTCACCCACGCCGTCGAGGTCGCGCAGGTCGCGGTCGGCATCGCTCGCGCCGCCAACCTCAACGTCGCCCTCACCGAGGCGATCGCCCTCGCTCACGACTGTGGGCACGGTCCGGCCGGGCACGCCTCCGAGGAGGCGTTCTCCCCCTACCTGCCCGACACCGGCTACGACCACGCGGTGTACGGCGCCGACGTCACGCTCGCGGAGCTCAACCTGTGCTTCGAGACGCTCGACGGCATCCGCAACCACTCATGGCGCCGTCCACCGCCCGCGACGCCCGAGGGCGAGGTCGTCGCCTGGGCCGACCGCATCGCGTACGTGTGCCACGACTTCGAGGACGCCGTACGCGCCGGCATCCTCGAGCCCGGTGGTCTCCCGCCGGCCGTCGCCGACTCGGTCGGCACCCGGCGCAGCGAGCAGATCGGCACGTTCATGCTCGCGGTGCTCGACGCGATCGGGCGCACGGGTCACGTCGGGATGACCGAGCCGGCCGGCACCGCGCTCCAGGCGTTCCGAGACTTCAACTTCGAGCACATCTACCTGCGGCCGGCGTCGCGCCGCCAGGCCGAGCGGGTCATCCGCCTGCTGCGCGGGCTGGTCGAGCACTTCGCCGATGTCCCCCGCCGACTGCCCGACGCGGGCGAGCATCTGGTGGAGGCCGGCTCGCCCGAGGCGGCCCGGCTCGCGGTCCGCTACGTGAGCGGCATGACCGACCGGTTCGCGCTCGGCCTCGGGGTCGAGCTCCTCGGGTGGCGGCCCGACGACCTGCCGCGCGGGGTGTGACCGCCTGCCCCGTGCCGACGCCGTAACCTCGGCGCGCGATGGGGATCGTCGACGAGGACATCGCCCGGGTACGCGACCAGACCGACCTCGTGGCCCTCGTGAGCGAGAAGGTCGCGCTCAAGCGCGTCGGCCAGCGGTTCGTCGGGCTCTGCCCGTTCCACCAGGAGAAGACGCCGTCCTTCTCGGTGAACTCCGAGCTGCATCTCTACCATTGCTTCGGCTGTTCGAAGTCGGGCGACGCGATCACCTGGATGCGCGAGACGGAGGGTCTCGACTTCGTCGACGCGGTCGAGGAGCTGGCCAAGCGCGCCGGGGTCACGCTCCGATACGACGACCGAACGAAGAACCGCGACCGCTCGCGACGCGATCGCCTCGTCGAGGCTGTCGCCGCAGCCGGCACGTACTACCACCGGATCCTGCTGGAGGCGCCCGACGGAGGCACCGCGCGCAAGTACCTGCGCAGCCGCGGCTTCGACGGTGACGCGGCGCGCAGGTTCGTGCTGGGCTGGGCGCCCGACGACTGGGACGCGTTGAGCAGGCACCTCCAGCGGGAGAAGTTCTCCCGCGACGACCTGATCGAGGCCGGGCTCGCATTCGTCAACAAGGCGAATCGCCTCCAGGACCAGTTCCGCGCCCGGCTCATCTTCCCGATCTACGACGCGCGCGGCGACGCGGTCGGCTTCGGTGGGCGGTCGCTCGGCGAGCAGGGACCGAAGTACAAGAACTCCCCCGAGACGCCGATCTACCAGAAGAGCCGACTGCTCTACGGCCTCAACTGGGCAAAGGCGGAGATCGTCGCGCGCGGCGAGGTGATCATCTGCGAGGGGTACACCGACGTGATGGCGTACGCGCTGGCCGGCAGCCCCAACGCGGTCGCGACCTGCGGCACCGCGCTCGCCGACGAGCACGCCAAGCTGCTGAAGAACCTTGCTCGCCGTGTCGTGCTCGCCTACGACGCCGACGCCGCAGGCCAGGGTGCCGCGGAGCGGTGGTACCGCTGGGAGCAGGAGCTCGATCTCGAGGTGAGGGTCGCCGACCTCCCCGTCGGGAAGGACCCGGGCGACCTCTGGTGCGACGACCGCGACCGACTGCCGGCGTCGGTGGAGCGTGCGGAGCCCTTCCTCCAGTTCCGGATCGATCGCGTCCTCGGGGCTGGGGATCTCACGACCAACGAAGGACGCGCCCGTGCTGCCGGCCTGGCCGCCGCGATCGTCGCCGAGCACCCGAACGAGCTCGTGCGTGACCAGTACGCGGTGCAGCTCGCCGATCGCCTCGACGTCGCCGCCGACGGGGTGCGGGCGCAGATCGCGCGCGGGGGGACCGTCGACGCGGGCCCGTCGGCGCCTCGTCGACGTGACGAGCCACCGCCACCCGAGCCCGACGACGACATGAGCGCACCGGTGCACGTGTCGCCGCGGGAGGCCGACGTGCTGCTGTGGGCGATCCACGAACCCAAGCTCGTCTCCGACTGGCTCGACGAGTCGCTGTTCCTCGACCCGACGGCTCGCGCCGCGTACCACCTGTTGGTCGAGCGCGACGACGTCCATGAGGCGATCGACGCCGCACGGGGCCCGACCAGACACCTGCTCGAGCGGCTCGCGGTCGAGGAGCCACGGGAAGACTCCGAGCCGGAGACGCAGGCGGCGCGTCTTGTCGCGTACACCGTCGAACCCGTCGCCAAGCGCCTCCTCGTGCGCATGCTGCGCGACGACGCCGACGACGCGGGCGCGGTGAAGGGACAGCTCGACGTGCTCGCGCACGCGCGTGAGGTCGGAGAGTGGGACGACGCGCAGAACGCGGCGAAGCAGTTGGTAGGGTGGATCGTCCACGAGGCCCGACCGGCCCCCGCGCCTGCGGAGGGGGATCGAGTGGACGCAGAGGTGGTGGTGGTGGAGCAACCGTCGTGACCGGACCCGGTGTCGCGAGCCAGCATTCGATCGACGAGGCATCGCTCGACGCGCTCGTGGCCAGGTCGACCGACAGCGTCGTCACCACCGCGCAGGTCTTCGACGCGTTCCCGGGCTTGGAGCCCGAGACCGCGGAGCTGCTCGCACTTCAGGAGCAGCTGCACGCGCGCGGTGTCGTGTGGGTCGACGAGGTGACCGAGGAGCTGACACGCGAAGACTCGTTGCGCGCGCCAGCCCGTCCCCGGGCTCGGCGATCCGCGGCCGAGCGCCTCGATGATGCGCTCGAGGCGGGTCGCGACCGGGGCGAGGGCGGCAGCTTCGACCCCGTGCGCATGTACCTCAAGGAGATCGGCAAGGTCCGGCTCCTCACCGCCGACGAGGAGAAGGCGCTCGCGCGCCGGATCGAGGCGGGGGCCCACGCCTACGCCGCGACGAGCGCCGATGACTCCAAGGACGAGACCGCCGATGACAACCCCGACTTCGCCAAGCGGGAGTCGACGCGCAGCGCGCTCCAGCGGGCGCTCGAGCTGGGGCAGCTCGTGCGCGCGAGCGGGAGCCTCGCGACCGCGCCCGCGACCGAGATCGACCAGATCGACAGCCTCCTCGAGGCCGAGCTGACGAAGCTGCTCCCCAAGCCGGTCGAGGCAGCGCCGGGCGCGCCCCGCAACGCGACCAAGACCGACGAGAACTTCCACCAGATCATCGTGCTGGCCGACGAGATCGCCGGGAAGCTCGACGCGTCGTCGGACACCTACACGCGAGTCGTCGACCTGCGCTCGCTCGTCGACGGCGAGCTCGCGAAGCAGCAGCTGACGAACGCCAACCTGCGGCTCGTCGTCTCGATCGCCAAGCGCTACGTCGGACGCGGCATGGCGCTGCTCGATCTCGTCCAGGAGGGCAACCTCGGGCTGATCCGGGCGGTGGAGAAGTTCGACTACACGAAGGGGTTCAAGTTCTCCACCTACGCGACCTGGTGGATCCGCCAGGCGATCACGCGCGCGATCGCCGACCAGGCGCGCACCATCCGCATCCCGGTGCACATGGTCGAGACGATGAACAAGGTGCTGCGCGTGCAGCGCCAGATGCTCCAGGAGCTCGGCCGCGAGCCGACGGTCGATGAGGTCGCCGGCAAGGTCGACATGACGCCCGACAAGGTGCGGGAGATCCAGCGCATCTCCCAGGAGCCGCTGTCGCTCGAGACACCCGTCGGCGAGGAGGACGACAGCTCGCTCGGCGACTTCGTGCCCGACGAGAGCGCCGTCTCGCCCGACTTCGCCGCCGAGCGCGAGCGGCTCAAGGACGAGATCGAGCGCGCGCTGCTCGAGCTCACGCCACGCGAGCAGCAGGTGATGCGGTTGCGCTTCGGGCTCGACGACGGTCAGGTGCGCACGCTCGAAGAGGTCGGGCGTGAGTTCGGCGTGACTCGCGAGCGGATCCGTCAGATCGAGTCGAAGACGCTCGCGAAGCTGCGCCATCCGACGCGTTCGCAGCGCCTGCGCGACTACCTCGAAGAGGCCTGACCGTCAGCTCGTGATCGGCTCGCCGTCGGCATCGACGGCGTGCCATACGCCACCCACGCCCTGTCCGTTCGTCTGGCCGGCTTCGGTGTCGCCGCTGAACTCGTAGAGCAGGTGGCTGTTGTAGGCGACCTGTCCGCCGTCACCGGTCGCGATGAGCGACTGGTCGAGGCCCTTGCCGGCCTTCGGCTTCTTCTTCGCGGTGTACGCGGGCCAGACGTCGGCGCATGCGTCGACGCACTTGGACGCGTCGGTGTCGGTGCCGTCGGGATCGAACGCGTAGAGGGTGTTGCCCTTGGTGGTGACGAGGACCTTGCCGAGGTCGGTCTTGGCGACCTTGACCGTCGGCTTCTTCTTCTTGGCCGGGGCCGTCGCGGCGTGCTCGGCCGGTGCGCTGGCGAGCGCGGGGGCCCCGACGACCAGTCCGACGCCCGTGGCGAGCAGGGCGGAGAGTGCGACTCGGGCGAACGGTCTGGTCATCGAGGTCTCCGGTCGACGGGGGTGGGTCCCTGGTTCTACGGGCGGTCGGCGGCTTCGGATTGCCCGGATCCGCGCAGGTCGTCGAATGCCTACCATGCGCCGGGGCCGTAGCTCAGTGGTCAGAGCAGAGGACTCATAATCCTTCGGTCGAAGGTTCGATCCCTTCCGGCCCCACATACAACACAACGGTTTCGTCGGCTCGCCAGGATCGCGAGGCGACGTTTGTCACCGGTTTGGCACCGAGTGTCGGTGTCAGCATGATCCGCCGCCACGGCAACCGCTGGCAGGTGACCGTCTACGCGGGCACCGATCCGGTGACGGGACGCGAGCGCCGAGTCCGCGGCTCGGTGCCCAGGGCGCCGGGTCAGCAGCGTCCGTCCAAGGCGGCCCGTGAGCTCGAGGCTCGGCTGCTGCTCGAGGTCGGCACCGGCGAGCACCGCGACGCGAGGGTCACGCTCACCGAGCTGCTCGACCGGTGGCTGGAGCAGGCCGGGCCCGACCTGTCGCCGTCGACGGCGCTCAACTACCGCCGCTACATCGATCGGTCGATCGCTCCTCGCCTCGGGCACGTCAAGCTCGACAAGGTGACGACGGCGATGCTCGACGGCCTGTACCGCGACCTGCGTCAGTCGGGCGGCCGGCATGGTCAGCCCCTTGCGCCGGCGACCGTGCGCCAGGTGCATGCCGTGATCCGACGCGCGCTGGTGCAGGCGCAGCGGTGGGGCTGGATCCAGCGCAACCCGGCCGCGCTCGCGTCGCCGCCGAAGATCGTCCACCACGAGATCCGCCCACCGAGCCCCGAAGCAGTCGCGCAGATATTGCGCGAGGCGGAAGCCGACGGCGCACCGACCGCATTGGCGATCCGCCTGGCCGCGCTCACTGGCGCGCGCCGCGGCGAGGTGTGCGGGCTGCGCTGGTCCGACGTCGATCTCGACGGCGCGAGCCTCGTGATCCGGCGCGGCATCGTCGAGCTCGAGGACCGGGTTGTCGTCAAGGATCCGAAGACGCACCAGATCCGTCGCGTCGCGCTCGACGACGCGACGGTTGCGATGCTGCGAGCGCG
>Ga0315534_1002706_pt1 | contig 11698 bp, 9 predicted proteins | sample SalMarSW160240MG_FD_203094 | JGI IMG/M metagenome (GOLD analysis project Ga0315534, IMG submission 203094) | Salt marsh sediment microbial communities from the Plum Island Ecosystem LTER, Massachusetts, United States - Salt Marsh Sediment SW1602-40 ... | reverse complement strand
TTTGCCGTTCACAGTAACAATCCGAAATACGAATTCATGGGCAAAGGCATCGCCGAGATGATTGCCGTCGAGCTAGCGAAATCGACGGGTTTGGATCTGATAGAGAGGGAGAAGCGGGCCGAGATTCTCGAAGAGATCGAGTTCGCCTTATCGCATTTGGCCGACACTACCAAGCAGGTGGAAGTGGGCAAGATGCTGGCAGCCAAGTACTTGGTGTTCGGCGAGATTATAGAAATGGACAAGGAGGTCCTGATCAGTTTACGCATGGTGGATGTGGAAACGGCCAAGGTTGTTTAGATCGATCAGGTCGTTACCAACATCGCGAACTATGATTACATCACCGGTTATTTCACCGATTCGATCCTGAGGCACTTGGGGTTACCCGTTCCCCGTTCGACGGTTGCGAAAGCCGAATCGATCAAGGGGAAAGAAGAAGAAGCCGTTATCGCCTTTTCCAAGGCCATCGATGCCTACGACCGGAAGGAGAACGCTGCGGCAAGGGAGGAACTGGTCAGGGCACGCCGGATCGATCCGGATAACGAAGCAGTTCGATTGTACTTGAGCAAGCTGCTTGTTAATCTGTCCAAGTTCAAGATCGAGGCTGCAGCATTACAGCTGCCCAGCCAGAACCCGGCCTATCTCGGATTCCTCCAATACGCTCAGGTTGCGTTCATGGTGAACGTTTCTGATATGTTATCCGACGAGGTGCCGTATTTACATCTGGAAGAGTATGACTTGTATTACTGGAATCAGTTTGGCCACTGGACTTTGGGTTACAGCGCCCCGCTTGGGAAGACCCCGGGCTATCAGACGAATATATTTGGTTGGTCGCCGAACGGTGAGGAGCTTCGCACAGAAGAAGACCCGAAAGAAGCAGAGTACCAATGGTACGATCTAATGAGCTGGGGTACGCAGTTTAGCCTTGGCTGGGCCATAACCGACCGGTTGGCTTTCGGTGTGAGCACATCCGTGTTCCTATCAGTGAACTCATCGGTGTATGAACAATCCCCAAAGGACCCACCGCAGGTGCAAAGTGCGTTCTGCCTGGGCGCCGTAGTTAAGAATCCTGATTCGACGGTCGTGTTTGACATTCTCTCCGGCTATTCGTTTTCGCCGCAGTACCTGCTATTGGCTCAGGAACTGGCCGACTACCGCGATTCCGCCACTCCCTACACCATGGGGGACTCGGTGGCCCTTCCACTTCTGCTCGAGGAATCGGTCACTTTCGCTTTCTTGGACAGGAAGATCTACCTACTCGTACGACAGCGAAACGATATCTTCCTCGATCAGGCCTCTTACTCTGGGCGGCGAAGCGGTTTGCGATCCGCGGAGCGGTGGAGTTATCTGAGTACAAAATGGAAGACCTGGTAATTTGTGGCATGGGAGGAACAGGAGGAGTGGCATTAAGGAGTACCCGATGGGCATCGGATCTCGAGTTGGGTCTTTCCTATCGGATGGAACCGGTTCGGTCGCTTCCAGGAGAAGTCGTGTACCGGCCCGTGCTCTATATCAGTTCCACTAAAAACTTGCTGTCGAAAGCACGGTAATCCGAATATATAAATCGTCGGAGATTCTTCACTGCATTTCCTCCTCGGGATGTTCTCTTCCATCCGAAAATCTTGTTTAAACCACAGCGAAGCTTCAAGTCCAATAACAAGATTTTCGTCTGTCATCGCGATAGAAACGAGGGGGAACAAAGTCAAAAATGGGAACCAGCAGGCCGGGATCTTTGAGTATGTACACCCTGGAACAAACGTGACATACTAAGGACTTCCAATTCAGATGGAGTGTCCCTTTGAAGAAGACGAGTGACCTGCGAATTCGATTCGTCGACCCCCTGATCAGCCCAAAGGAGCTCAAAGATTGCCATCCGCTGCCCGAGGGCTCCGCAGATACGGTGACGGAAAGCCGGGCCGTGATCCAGCGAATCCTGGTCAGGAAGGACGAACGGCTGCTGGCCGTGGTGGGTCCCTGCTCGATTCATGACTACAAGGCCGCCATCGACTACGCGGAACGGCTCGCGAAGCTGAAGAAACGGGTAGAGCAGCGGATCTACCTGCTGATGAGGGTATACTTCGAAAAACCCCGCACCACCATCGGCTGGCGGGGACTGATCGTCGATCCCCATCTCGATGGAAGCTACAAGATATCCGAGGGTCTGGCGCTGGCTCGCCGCCTGCTCATAGAGATTACCGGTATGGGTATTCCCGCCGCCACGGAGATGCTCGATCCGATCGTGCCCCAATACGTCGACGATCTGATCAGCTGGGCAGCCATCGGGGCAAGGACCACCGAGAGTCAGACCCATCGAAACATGGTCAGCGGCCTTTCCATGCCCGTTGGCTTCAAGAACGGCACCGACGGTAATCTGCAGATCGCCATCGACGCCATGGCCTCGGCCCGGCATCCCCATCACTTCATTGGTATCGATCAGGAGGGTAAAACCAGCGTTCTGGGAACGAACGGCAACACGGACACCCACGTCATCCTCCGAGGAAGCCGCACCGGCAGCAACTACCGCAAGCCGGAGATCGTGTACGCCGCGGAGCTGTTGAAAGAAGCGGGATTCCTGCCCGCTATCATGGTGGACTGCAGTCACGGAAACTCCGACAAGCGTGCGGACCGGCAGGAGGAGGTCTTGCAGAGCCTGCTGGAAACCAGGGGCAGCGGATGCCGGGAGGTGATCGGATTCATGATGGAGAGCAATCTGCACGGCGGCCGCCAGGAGATCCCCCGCGACCCGAGCAAGCTCAAATACGGGGTCTCCATCACCGATGCCTGCCTGAGCTGGGAGAAAACCGAACAGCTTTTACTGTACGCGTACGAACAGCACGCTCCGGGAGATTAGATCCCGCCTTACTCCCTGAGCAGGACCCTGGATATCCCCCGAAAGAAAGCAGCGGAACCCCTGCGAAGGTTGCGCAGGCTGTAGCCGCCCTCCTGGACGATCAGCAGGGGACGGTGAAGCGAAGCCAGGCGAGTCCCGATGGTCTGGAGCGTCTTTGAGCTCAACGCGAAGGAACCGGTCGGGTCCCCGGTCATGGTGTCGTAGCCCAGGGCTATAATCACGAAGGTGGGCTTGAAACCGCCGGTCACATCGAGGGCTCGATCCAGGGTGCTGAGATACGGCTCATCCCCGGCGTTTTCGGGCAGAGGGAAGTTCCTGTTACAGCCCCGTCCGAATCCCTCGCCGATCTCGTCTGCGAAGCCCGAGAAGTACGGATAGGCGTAATTCGGGTGGCCGTGGATCGAAACGGTGAGCACGTCGGCACGGGTCCAGAAGATGTCCTGGGTGCCGTTCCCGTGGTGGAAATCGATGTCCAGCACGGCCACTTTGCCCTCCCCGGACAGCGCCTGAGCGGCTACCGCGGCGTTGTTGAAGTAGCAGAAGCCGCCGAACACCCGCCGGCCCGCGTGGTGCCCCGGCGGTCTGCAGAGCGAATAGGCCACAGGGCGGCCGTCCAACAGCTCCTGCGCACCGCTCAACGCAACGTCCACCGCTGCGCGGGCAGCCCTATAGGCGTTCTGATCGAGGGGGGTGAAGGTGTCGATGCAGTAGTACCCGGCCCGTACTGCCAGTTCCTTTGGTTTGCGCTCGGGGCGACGAATCGGGAAGACGTAGGGATACACGGGGCGGCTGGGCGCCAGCTTCTCGCATACGGTTTTCAGATAGGTGACGAAATCAGGATCGTGTACCTCCCGCAGCAGCCTGCCACCGTGGGATCTTGGAGGGACGCAGTCGAACAATCCCGTTTCGGACAGAACCTGTTCCAGGATCTCAATCCGGGCGGGACGCTCCACGTAGCCCCGTTCCCGGACGTGGTGGATGCGGTGAACCGATGAGCTGATCAGAGCCATCTCCCTCTGCAGCCGTTCGTTGGCACTGACCGCCGGCTGAACAATTTCGACCCGGTTGTAGCGGGGCTCGCGAAAACGCACCGGATCGTCCTTGATCGAGCGCGCCACCATGTCGATATACTCCTGGGTCACGATGTGGCCGTACTTGCGCTGGAGGATCAGCCGTACCGCGGCCCTGCATTCCCGCCTGCCCAGGGGTCGGACTCTCCCCAGAGAATCGAAGAGGAGATAAGGAGCGGGGCTGTCGCCGATCGGGGACTCATAGGCGGTTCCGGTGATGGGGTAGACCCCGTAGTACTCGTAGAAATTCAGGCGCCTGCGGTTTTCCTTCAGCAGCGCCGGATCCTTGACCACGGTCGGATCGTCGGGGAGGGCTTCCAGGTACAGGCCGCGGGAGCCGAGCCTCTGGAGCATGTCCCGGCTGGCCTCGTAGAGGGCGCTCCCCAGCCCGCCCCCCTTGATCTGCGGACGAATGGCGATGAAGTCGAGAAGAGAGCTGTTGATCTCGGGGAAATGGAGGATCAGCGAGAATCCGGTGACCCTTCGATCCGCGGTTTGCGAAGTGAGCAGGATGGTGCGGTAGCCGAAGGCGAAGGGTTTGTCGAGCATATCGGGGATCTTGTCCGCGTAGGAGGAGTCTTCCGCAAAGTTGCTTCGGAAGATGTTCTGGACCTGACGGATCTTATCCGCATCCCTGGCCAGCGCTCCGCTGTAAACCCGGCGAATGGAAATCATATCATTTGGAACACCACGAAATAAATATTGAAAATTGTAGATGCGACCACTTGTAATTTTAGTATATTATACTATTATGATGCTCGTCGAAAATACTAATTGGTTAGGATTTTCGACAGGCGGAAGACATCGCGAAGCGATCTGCTTTCGTCTAAGAAAAGTGTGAGGTGCTGGTAAATAGTGAACGCGTCGCGTTTCGAAGAAAATGCCGGTCTGCCCCTTGGTGGTAACCTGTTGTTCGAAGACTTTGAGGGAGAGAAGGCTCTCTCAAACCCTTCAGCAACAAAGGAGTCCCATAGGAAATGGAGACAGAGCAATGTTGTACCACCGAGGAGGACGAACCTCCGGACGTACGTCCGAAACCTGCAAAAGTCGCCTTCCTTGATCCCGAACTCAAAGAGGTCGTCGACGTCGAGCCGAATCGATCCGATCAGCCGTTGTCTGACATCCGGATCGACAGAAGCTCACAGCGCAGAAACCGGCCGGAGCGCATCGCTTTCCACCAGCCCAGCTTTCCCTTCGATGAACATTACCCCACCGTAGTTCACGATTCATCCAGACTCATTCATAAATTTCCGATCAGTCCCGATTCAGAGCAATTCCGAAAGATTTTCTTTCCGCAATCCAGCACGACGGATTGGAATGACTGGCACTGGCAGCTGCGTAATAGGATACGCCGCCTGGAACAGCTTTCGCCCTTCGTCGATTTGACAATGGACGAGATGACCGCCGTTCTCCGTCACCGGGGCACCCTGCCTCTGGTGATTACCCCCTACTATGCCGGTCTCCTCGATCCGACCGATCCCGCTCAGCCCTTGCGGCGTACGGTGGTTCCGGTGAACGAGGAGTACCTGCGCTCTCCGGGAGAGGCGGAAGATCCATTGGCTGAGGAGGACGACAGCCCCGTGCCGGGTCTGGTGCACCGCTACCCGGACAGGGTTCTTTTTCTGGTGACTCACTTCTGTTCCACGAACTGCAGGTACTGTACCCGCTCCAGGATCGTCGGTTCGGATCAGGGCCAGGCCGGAATGAGGCACCGCTGGCAGCGGGCTATCGAGTACATCGAGAACACCCCCCGGATTCGGGATGTGCTTCTGTCCGGCGGGGATCCCCTTACCCTGTGTGACGAGAAGCTCGAGTGGTTGCTGAGCCGCTTGAGGAAGATCCCCCACGTGGAGTTGATCCGGATCGGGACCAAGGTGCCCGTGGTGCTCCCCCAAAGGATCACCCCCGCCCTGGTGCGGATCCTCAAACGCCACCATCCTCTCTGGATGAGCATTCACTTCACCCATCCCCGGGAGCTGACCCAGGAAACCGGTACGGCCTGCGCCCGCCTTGCCGATGCGGGTATTCCTTTGGGCAGCCAGACGGTGCTTCTGGCCGGGATCAACGACAGCGTGGACACGATGAAGGAGTTGATGCACGGGCTTCTGCGTCTGCGGGTCAAGCCCTACTACCTCTACCAGTGCGATCCGATCCTCGGCTCGGCCCATTTCCGCACGCCCGTGGAAAAGGGTCTGGAGATCATCGCCGGACTGCGGGGACATACCTCCGGTTATGCCGTGCCGACCTATGTGATCGACGCCCCCGGAGGCGGAGGCAAGATCCCCATCCTGCCGGAATACGTGGTGGGCAGGGACGGAGAGGATCTGGTCCTGCGGAACTACCAGGGCCGCATCTTCCGCTATCCCGATGCCGTGGACGGCGAGAAAGCCGCGAACAGCTCTGTTTTGGTTGACTCTGAAGCGCATCCATCCAGCCGATAAGAGGCGTGATCAGTGAACACGGCTAATCGTATCGTAATCCTCCACGGGCGTGTGCCTGCTGAGGCCAGAGCGGATGAACAGGACGTTTTGGTTGAGGTCCGGCAGATCTCAGGCGCCTTGAACAGCCTGGGGTATGAGGCAGTTCCCCTCTCCCTGTCCCTGGATCTGGAGGCGGCGGCCGGCCAGCTGCGGCGGCTGTCACCTCTCATGGTATTCAATCTGGTAGAGTCCATCGACGGGCAGGATCGACTGCTCCATCTGGCTCCTTCCCTGCTGGATTCTCTCGGCATCCCCTACACGGGGACCGGCGGGGAGGGCATGTATCTGGCTTCCAACAAGCCCCTGGCCAAGCGGCTGCTTGCTCAGGCGGGTATGGCGACGCCCCCTTGGATCGGGGCGGAGGAGGCACTGGCAGCCGGGCCCGATTTTGAGCCCCCCTACATCGTGAAGTCCGTGTGGGACAACGCCTCCCAGGGTCTTGAGAATCTCATCGAAAACAGGGGACAGCTCCAGGATCGAATGACGGTCCTCGCCTCCACAGGTCGCCCGGTGGATGTGTTCGTGGAGCGATACATCGAGGGGCGGGAGTTCAACCTATCCCTCCTTCAGAACGGTCCGGAAGCCGAGGTATTGCCGCCTGCCGAGATGCTCTTTGTCGACTACCCGCCGGAGATGCCCCGCATCGTCGGCTACTCGGCCAAGTGGGACCCGGCTTCATTCGAATACACCCACACGGTGCGCAGGTTCGATTTCGGTGGGGAGGACGAGCAGCTGATCGACGAGCTTTGTGAGCTCGCCCGTGCCTGTTGGGAGCAGCTGGGGATCGGCGGCTACGCCAGGGTGGATTTTCGGGTCGACGATCGGGGTATTCCGTGGATTTTGGAGGTGAATCCCAATCCCTGTATCTCCGTGGATGCCGGTCTGGCCGCAGCCGCAGCCCGGGCCGGATATCCTTACCGGAATCTGGTACAGCGGATTCTACAGCCGGTTCTGACGAAGATCGCTTCCGGGAACAGCGGGGCGGAGGTTGAGGCTTCTCCGCCGTACGGCGGCAGGAGGAGCGGATCATGAGTGTGTTGATCGCCTCCAGGCAACTCACGATCGGCGGCATGCCCATCAGCCTCCGGGAACAGGTCCATCCGGAGGATCCTGCTTCGGTACGCCGCATCACCGAATCCAGCGGCTTCTTCTCCGCGCCGGAGATCGACGTGGCCGTGGAGCTGGTGCAGGCACGGCTGTTCCAGGGTGCGGGCAGCGGCTACCACTTCTTGTTCGCTGATGCCGAGGCACCGATTGGCGGAACCGTCGGATACAGCTGCTTCGGACCCATCCCCTGTACCCAATTCTCCTTCGACCTCTACTGGATAGCGGTTCACAACAGCCACCGAGGGAGTGGTCTGGGAAAATCGCTGCTCGCCGAGAGTGAAGCTGTGATCCGGCGAATGGGGGGTAGACGAATCTACGTTGAAACCTCGAGCCGCAACCAGTATCTGCCAACCCACATCTTTTACAACCGGATGAGGTACCTGCAACAGGCCCTGATTCCGGACTTTTACGGTCCGGGGGACGGGAAAATCATCTATGTGAAGGAACTGCAATGAAAATCGCTCTGACCTACGACCTGCGCAGCCATTATCTGGAGCTCGGCTATTCGGAGGAGCAGACAGCCGAGTTCGACAGCCCGGCCACGATCCAGGCGATCTCCGCGGCTCTTTCCCAGCTGGGCCACACACCCGTACAGATCGGCCATGTCCAGGAGCTGACCCGCCGTCTCGCCGCCGGGGAGCGATGGGACCTGGTGTTCAATATCGCTGAAGGTCTGTATGGCTTGGGCAGGGAAGCTCTGATCCCGGCCCTGCTGGACGCATATCGGATCGCCTACACATTCTCCGATCCCTGCGTGATGGCCGTCAGCCTGCACAAGGGCTTTGCCAAGAGCATCCTCCGGGACGCGGGGCTTCCCACCCCGGATTTCGTACTGGTTCGGGAGGCCGCGGACATCGATTCCGTAAATCTGACCTATCCCCTGTTCGCCAAACCCGTGGCTGAGGGCACGGGAAAGGGAATCACCGGCGCTTCAAGGATCCAGGCCCCTCGGGAACTGGAGCTGTGCTGCCGGGACCTGTTGGCGCGCTACCGGCAGCCGGTGCTGGTGGAGCGCTATCTCCCCGGCCGGGAGTTCACGGTGGGAGTTTTAGGTACCGGAAGCCGGGCTGCGGTCCTCGGCACCCTGGAGGTCATCATCCGGGAGCAGGGAGAAGCGGGCGTGTACACCTATCTCAACAAGGAGAAGTGCGAAGAGCTGGTGGAGTATGGGTTTGTCGCCGGCACGGCCGACCGGGCCGTGGAGGACCTTGCCCTGCAAGCCTGGCAGATACTGGGCTGCCGGGACGCGGGGCGCATCGACATCCGCCTGGATGCGGATGGGGTACCGGCGATTATCGAGATGAATCCCCTGGCGGGCCTGCATCCGACCCACTCTGATCTTCCCATGATCGCTGCGGCCGTGGGCATGGGTTATCGGGAGCTGATCGGCCGGATCGTCCGCTCGGCTCAGGAGCGGGTGGAGTTTCAATCCTCTGAGGTTGCGCCGGAAGCCCCGTCTCCCAGCTCGATCTTGGTCTGATGCTTCACGGTGGAGAGAACGAACATGCTGCTGAACTTGCCGACCATCTGCAGGCGGGCCAGCTTGTTGAACACAAAGGCGTCGTAGCTGGGGATGTCATCGGCCACAACCTTCAGCAGGTAATCCCTGTCTCCGGATACTCGATAGCACTCCAGCACCTCCGGCATCCGGCTGATTTGCTCGGCCAGATGTTGAATGGTCTCCTGGGTGTAGTCGTTCATCGTGATGAAGACGAAGGCTATGATGGATTTGCCGACCTTTTGGGGATCCACCAGGGCGACCGTCTTGGCGATGATGCCGCTGCCCTCCAGTTTCTTCACCCGTTCAAAGACCGTGGCCGGTGCCAGGCCGATGATGCCGGCCAGTTCGGCGTTGGTGATCGATCCTCTGTCCTGGAGGATGTTCAGGATCCTGCGATTCGTTTCGTCGATATTTTTCATTTTTGGTTATCCGAATAAAGATTGCCCATACGGCGATTATAACAAAGATTCTTTTTAAAACAAGTCCGTTCGACAAAGATCCTTAGCCCTCAATTGAACGTCCCGTATTGATTCCCCCCGGCAGAGTGTGTATGATGCGAGGGTTATCCGTTCCTGTACGTAGAAGGAGTTCTTGATGCCTGAAATGGTTCTCTTGGGAGACGAAGCCCTGGCCATGGGAGCGATCGATGCCGGAGTGTCGGCTGCCTATGGCTATCCGGGTACCCCCTCTTCGGAGATCATGGAGTATCTGCAGGCGGCCGCCCCGCAGTACGGAGATTTCCTCGCCGAGTGGTGCTCCAACGAGAAAACCGCCTATGAGGCGGCGGTTGGGGTGTCCCTGGTGGGACGGCGGGTTCTGATCAGCATGAAGCACGTCGGTCTGAACGTGGCCGCCGACCCTTTCATCAACTCGGCGCTGCTGGCCATCCACGGCGGGCTGGTCCTGGCCGTGGCCGACGACCCGGGCATGCACTCCTCCCAGAACGAACAGGACAGCCGTTTTTACGCCGACTTCGCCCGCATCATCTGCCTGGAGCCGAGGACTCAAGGCGAGGTGTACGCGATGACCCGGGAGGCCTTCGAAGTATCCGAAGCATTTCACATCCCGATCATGGTGCGCCTGACCACCCGGATCGCCCACTCCCGGGCGGTGGTGCAGACCGGGGAACGCCGGGATCAGAATCCGGTGAACAAATCGACGGAAAAGGCGGGATGGATGCTGCTGCCGGCAACGGCCCGCAAGCTCTGGGCCGAGCTCCTCGCCGGGCAGGGTAAGTTTCTCGAGTACGCCGAAAGCTCCCCCTACAACAGCCTGGAGTTGAATGAAAAGTTCAGGGATTTCGGGGTCATCACCGCGGGCCTAGGCTGGAACTACTACATGGAGAATCGAGACGAGCTCCCGGTGCATCCCTCTCACCTGCACATCAGCGTCTATCCGCTCCCGGTGCAGAAGATACGGCAGCTGGCCGAGCGGGTGGAGAGGATCGTGGTGATCGAGGAGGGATTCTCCTTCGTGGAGCGGGCTTTGCTGGGGGTTCTGCCGCCGTCCGTAAAGATCTCCGGCAAGGAGGATGGGGCGCTGCCCCGCACGGGAGAACTGACACCCGAAAACGTACGGGGGATCCTGGGCTTGGAGCCCAAACAGGGGATCGACGTCTCCGGCATCGAGGTTCCGGGCCGCCCGCCCCAGCTGTGTGCCGGCTGCCCGCACAGGGACAGCTACGATGCCCTGAATCAGGCGCTGGCCGGTTTCGATCCCAAACTCGTGACCTCCGACATCGGCTGCTACACCCTGGGCTATCTTCCGCCGCATCAGGCTATCGAGACCTGTCTGTGCATGGGCGCCTCTGTCGGAATGGCCAAGGGGGCGGCCCAGGCCGGATTCCATCCCGTTGTGGCGGTCATAGGGGACAGCACCTTCCTGCACTCCGGGATCACCCCCCTGGTCGATGCGGTAGCCTCGGAAGCCAACATGACCCTGCTCATCCTGGACAACAGCACCACGGCAATGACCGGGGGACAGCGCACCATCCTGACATCCTCCCGATTGGAGAAACTGGTCCACGGCCTGGGAGTGGATCCCGATCATGTCAAACTGATCGTGCCGCTCAAGAAGCATACCGAGGAGAATTCCGGGGTCATCCGCCGGGAGATCGGGCACCAAGGCGTTTCGGTGATCATCGCCCTGCGGGACTGCATCCAGACCCTGAAGGAGAGAAAGAAGAAGGAGGCGGGGCAGTGAAGTACGATGTGATCTTGGCCGGCGTGGGCGGACAGGGGGTGTTGTCCGTTGCGGCGGTTATCGCCCTGGGTGCAAAGAAGAACGGTCTTTCGCTTCGCCAGTCCGAGGTCCATGGCATGGCCCAGCGCGGCGGTGCGGTCCAGGCTCACCTGCGTCTCTCCGATCGGACGATCGTGAGCGACCTGATCGGCAAGGCCAGCGCCGATATGATTCTCAGCATGGAGCCGATCGAATCCCTGCGCTACCTGGAATACCTGAAGGCGGAGGGTGTTCTGATCACCTCCTCCGATCCGGTGAAGAACATCCCCAACTATCCGGATCTGGAGGGGATTTACTCCCGCATCCGCTCCCTGCCCTCGACCCGCCTGGTCGGAGCAGCCGAGCTGGCTCAAGCGGCCGGTTCGGCCCGCTCGTCAAACATGGTCATGGTGGGCGCAGCCTCGACCTACCTGCCCGTGGAAGAGAAGTATCTGCTTGCCGCTATAGAGGA
>Ga0315534_1002703_pt1 | contig 11714 bp, 9 predicted proteins | sample SalMarSW160240MG_FD_203094 | JGI IMG/M metagenome (GOLD analysis project Ga0315534, IMG submission 203094) | Salt marsh sediment microbial communities from the Plum Island Ecosystem LTER, Massachusetts, United States - Salt Marsh Sediment SW1602-40 ... | reverse complement strand
ACTGCTCGAAATCATGGATCTCGAGACGGGCTGGATCTTTCTGCGCAAGCAAGGGAGAACTCAAGCACAAAAGCCTCCTCGGTACTCGCTTGCCGCCAGCTCCAATCTCCCCCCCGGTATCGACCTCACCTATAAAGAAATGTGGAAGGACTCTTGCGACTGCCAGGAGCTTTGTAACCGCGGCGAGTTAATCGGCGCCTTCACCGAGGTCCACTGCAGCCGGCTCGCGGATGCAGGAGAAACCCGCGATCTGCATGTGCACGCAACAGCACCACTTCGTCTGGGTGAGCAGGTGCTGGGGATCCTGAACATCGCTGCGCGGGACTGGGACTGCTTCACCCCACGCAGCCTCACGATCCTCAGCCGGGTGGGCGGGATGATGGGTACTGCGCTTGAACGCGCCGGTCACTATGACGCGCTCAGGCGCAGCCGCATGCAGGAGCAAAACGCACTGCTCAAGCTGTCCAACCAGCTGCTCGGGCGAGGGGAGCTGCTCGAAATCGGCGATCTGCTAGTGAAGGAGGCATGCCGTTTGCTGCGGGTGGATGCGGGAGCGCTGCTGCTTATCGACCCAGCGCAGGATGCTATGTTCTTCCAATCCGCAGTCGGCTGGCGCGAAGACCCCATTCAGGCCGGCCACCTCGTCCCACTGGGAACCGATTCGGGTCCGGCACAAGTCCTTGCCTCCCAGGCTCCGCTGGTGGCGATGGATTTAGAGACCAACGACCCCACGCACTGGGCTCCGCCATGGATACGGGCGGAAGGTTTCCGTGGGCACGCCGTCGTCCCCCTGGTTTCCGATGGAGCCTCGATCGGGGTCCTTGTACTGGATACTCGATCACCGCACGAGTTCAAAGAGGACGAGTTGCGTTTCCTGCAGTTGATGGCCAATCAGGGGGCAATCGCGGTGGATCAAGCCCGCCAGCGTGAGGTGGAGATCGAACGCCGTAGGATGGAACAAGAACTCCAAGTGGGTCGCAGGATCCAGCTCAGCCTGCTTCCGGAGACCGCGCCCGAAGTGCCTGGCTGGGCATTTGCGGCCCGCAACCTTGCGGCGCGGGAAGTTGGCGGCGATTTCTTTGATTACTTCTGGCTCCCCGAGCCTACTCATACACTTGGCCTTGTGATTGGCGATATCACCGGGAAGGGAGTGCCGGCAGCGCTTTTAATGGCCGTAAGCAGAACGACCATTCGCTCAACCGCGCTTAGCGGGCGGCCGCCCGCGCTGGCCCTGGTCCGGGCCAACGAGCTGATCCTGAAGGATACACGAACCGAACTTTTCCTGAGCGCATTCTACGCAACGCTGGACGTTGAACTCGGTGTGCTTACATTTGCCAACGCAGGCCATAACCGACCACTGCACCTGCCCTACGAGTCGGAAGTATGCCAGGAGCTCCATGCCGCGGGGATCGTGCTGGGAGCCTTCGACCAAATCCGGCTCGAGGAACGAACCCTGCAGTTGGAGTGCGGCGATCTACTTTTATGCTATACCGATGGGGTAACAGAGGCGATTGATGGGAATATGGTTCCATTCGGGGTCGAGCGGTTGAGAAGCTCACTCCAACGACATAGGGAAAAACCTGGCCCCGATTTGCTCCAGTCGATCCTAGATGATATCGAGAACTTCACCGGCGGTGAGCCCCAGTTTGATGACCTGACGCTGCTGCTCATCAGACGTGAAGCTGGCTGAGACTGAAGCATTGCCCCCGGCCGCACCCTGGCGCAGTCCCGGTCAGGTCCGAAGGTGCACGATCCCATCCTGCTCTGGAAGCTTTTTCACCACACCGAGCCGAATGGCTATTTTCTCTGCGATCCTATCGGCCGCATCAGGCTTTGCCGCCGCAGCACAGCGGCGCGCGGTTGCCTTTAAATCTTCGGGTTCATCGATCCAGCGCCGTACGGCTTTCGAGGCCTGATCCGGATCAGGAGCCCATACCCCAAGTTCATGGTTGATCACGAAGTCAACGTTGCCATCCTCCTGCCCGGGAAGACGACTGTAGAGCACGAGCGGCAGATGCGCGTTGATCGCCTCAGTGATCGTGCCCGGCCCGGCCTTGGTGACGATCATGTCCGCCGCGCGCATCAATTCTGACATGCGGTGTTCAAACCCGTACACAAATACCGATTTATCCCATTCATGCGACTTCAAACGCTGCTCGAGACCCGTGTTGCGCCCTGCCACAATGGCCAAACCCAATTCGCAGTCCAGCTCGGCAATGGCACTCGCAGTGGCGAGAATCGGCCCCATTCCTTCCCCGCCCCCCACCAGCAGGACCATCGGCAAATCAGGCGGCCATCCGAGGGCCTGTCGGTATGTATCCCGCTCACAGACCGGTTCGGAGAAACGACGAGCAACCGGCAATCCCGTCACCTGGATCTTGTCTGCAGGCACACCATTTTGGATCGCACGCACCCTGGCCTCCTTCGTTGGGACCAGCGTTAAATCCGCTTCCGGGTGATACCAGAGGGAGTGCGTCGAAACGAGATCGGTTACCAGGACGAAGAAAGGCATGTCACCCCGCTTGCTGGCATAGCAGAACGGGGCGACGAATAGAGGGTGGACCGAAACAACAATATCCGCCTGGTGCTCAGCCAGCATCCGGCGGACCGCCCGGCGGACATATGGCCAGCCGGTCCGGTTTATCGCACTCACCCGATGCGGGCCATCGGTGAGACGGTAGCCCATCTCCCAGAGCGCTGGAAACCGAACCATGTCGGGATAGAGCGAGGGCAGGTGGTTTAGAGGCCGGGGGGCATACTCCTTCAAGACATCCAGCATCTTGATCTCGAACTGCTTTGGATAGTTCATTTCGAGCGCTTCGACTACCGCTTCAGCGGCGCTGCGATGACCACCCCCGGTGTCGGAGAACAAAATAAGAACCTGCTTTTTCTTCATGCAGCGTTTCGCCCTGAGGCTTGTTGGCGAGCCTGCCTCATGCGCCAGCCAGACATTCCTTAAGTGCAGCCAAGAGCAAAACGACGTTCTCGGGTTGCGAGGAATACCCCATCAGGCCAATTCGCCAGACCTTGCCCTTCAGCGCCCCCAGACCACCCGCGATCTCGATCCGGTACTCATCCAGGAGACGCCGGCGAACAACATCACCATCAACGCCCTCCGGGATGCACACAGTGGTCAGGCTCGGAAGGCGATGTGCTTCCGGCACGTGTAGTTCCAGACCCATTTCCTGGAGTCCATCCCACAGGCGGCGCGCATTCCGCTCATGGCGAGCATAGCGTGCCGGCAAGCCCTCTTCGGCAACAATGCGCAGCCCCTCATAGAGCGCAAAATTGGCGCTAATCGGGGCTGTATGGTGATAGGTTCGTTCCGTGCCCCAATATTTCTGAATCATCGTCATGTCCAGATACCAATTGGCTACCTGGGTTTTACGCCCAACCAGCACTTCTACCGCCCGTGGTCCGAATGTGATCGGCCCCAACCCCGGTGGGCAACTCAGACACTTCTGAGTGCCGCTGTAGCAAATATCGATCCCATTTTGATCGACCTCGATCGGAAGCCCCCCGAGCGAGGTGACCGCATCAACCAACAGCAATGCATCTGCAGCATGGACAACACCGGCCAGGCCGGCAAGTGGCTGTCGGGCCCCGGTCGAGGTCTCTGCATGTACGATCGCCACGACTTTCGCTGGGTTGGTCTTGAGCGCGGCCTGTATCTCATCAGGTTCGAATACCTCGCCCCATTCTTTTTCGATCGTCCGGACCTGCGCACCGTAGCGAGATGCCATGTCAGCCAGACGGAGACCAAAATAACCGTTGATGCAAATCAGTACTGCATCCCCTGGTTCGATCACGTTTGCCAGAGCTGCCTCCATGGCCGCGCTGCCTGTTCCCGAGACCGGTACGGTCAGATCGTTCTGGGTTCCAAAAACATAGCGCAGAAGCTTTTTGGTCATCTCCATGATCTGAAGGAAGTATGGGTCCAGATGTCCTACCAGCGGGCTGGCCATGGCACGCAGCACGCGTGGATGGACCATGCTCGGCCCGGGACCGAGCAGCAGGCGGGGTGGGTTTTGCAGCTCTGGAAACCATTCTGGAGAATCGGGGCTGTTCCGATCCATTCGATTGTGCTCCTTGGAATACGCGTTATCGGATTGTCGACCCATTGTAACGTATCTCGCGCATGGACTGCCCACAAAGCATACTGCCCCGGCGGAGACCGGGGCGGCGGAGGACTCTATCAAACCGGGTGTCAGCGCAGGTTCTGGTAGGTCTCCAGGATGCTCAATAGGAGCGGACGCCCCTTCATCAGATAATCATCGAAGGTCGCATTGGCAATTGGCCGGGCCCCGAATTCTACTCGCGTCCCGTCGTCCATTGTCAGGTATACCGTCTCGTTATGATCCACGAGGGATTCACCACCGGCCTGGATATCCATCCCACGCGCGGAGTAATCCTTGCCATCGACTCGTACCGGGAGTTCGAATTCTGTGATCGTTGCTGCCCCCACGCCCGTCCGACCACAGGGCGTAAATTTAGCACCCGCGTTTTCTGGGACCGAGATCGTGATATACCCAAGTGATGTTTTAATCTCGAGACACAGGTTCGTCCCATAGGTCTGTTCTAAGTAGGTGAAATACGTATCGAGTGTGACGCCCTCCGGCAGGCCACCGACCGGGTTGCCGTTCTCATCGCTTGGGTAGCCCATTACACCTGTCTCATTCAATGTCACTTCTGGTGGGTACTGGATCTCGTAGCCGTAGCGGTCGTTAGTGTACGTCAACCAACCTTCAACCTGCTTCACCTCGGGATAATTGGGCGCTGTGGGAATATCAGCGTTGGGTGTTTCAATGCGCTCGAAGCGTTCGACCTGAATCTGGGTATTGTTCCAATCTGGCACGCCGGAAAGCATGCTGCCATAGATCCGGATAACCTGGCCGCTATCACGCACTGCCTCCAGCTCAGCCCGGACGCCCTCATCCATCGCCCAGATGCCATACTCCACCGGATAGGGCCCAACGAGCACGAAGTAGTCATCTCCTCCAGATCGTGGCCCGGGGGGACCGCTGTAGATGACGCCTTCCCAGCCGTCCACTGTGTCCTTGATCTCCGATTGAGCTCCGTAGAGCAGCCTATCGACGGTGAGCGTGCAGCGTGACGGGTCGAGGGGGTCGCAATCCAGGACACCCCAGACGTTTACGAACTCGCCCCGTCCTACGGCGTCCCGCAGCGAGACAATTTCCTGCTGCACCGCCTCCGTTTGGCCCATGATGTCGAAGGATGCCGTGCCGGCAGTGCCAAGGATGAACGCGTCATCCTGCGCCATACCTTGCGGCAGACTGGCGAAGTGTCCTAGCCAGCCGACGACTTGGATCGGGCCTCCATCTTCTTCAAGGCTGGTCACACGACCATCGACGTCGACCGTTCCGCTCCATGTAAATCCAGATCCAGATGAGACCTCGATGGTATATACCACGGCCTCAGGCGCCACGATCGGGTAGCTGATCGAAATCAACCAGTTTGCAGCTTTAAACTCGAATGAGCTTCCACCAACCAGGCCTTCGGGTGTGGTCCGTTCAACCTGCCAGACCAGATCGGTGGCCGGTGCTTGATCGGTGTATTCACCCCTCAGGTAGGCCAATGCGGTATCGCGCGCGACGAGGACCTCCAGCGCCGGTGCGTTCTCACCCTCCCCGCTTGCTGGTGTCTCCTGGCCTTCCAGATTGAGCTGCAGCGTCCCGCATGCCGCGATCAGCAAGGCCAGGAGCAAAGTCCACAGGATCAAGTTTGATGCGTTTCGTGTTGGCATTTTAGCCTCCGTAGTTCGCCCATCTAATCTTCTTCAAGCGGGCGAGAATGATATCCACATTGAGTATTTCTTCACAATGCAACCACAGGATGACTGGGCGGTGACAATCCGGTTGCAGGTTGTTACCGTTTTGTACCATCCCCCGTTGGTAGGTGGAGGGCGAAGACCGTCCCCTGTCCAGACCGGCTGCGCAAGTCGACGCTTCCCCCGTGACGAAGGACGATCGATTTCACCAGCGCCAACCCCAGACCGCTTCCTGCGACACCACGTGCTCCCTGTCCGCGGAAAAGCTCATTCCAAACATGGGCTTGCTCCGATTCGGGGATCCCGGGACCAGTGTCAGCCACTTCAACCACGAGTTCTGCCCCATCTTCATAAGCCCGGAGTTCGATCGTATCCCCCTCCCCGGTGTACTTCAGGGCGTTATCCAATAAATTGTGAACCGCGAGAAAAAGCAGGTCTCGATCGCCTGACATGATTGGCAGCGGCCAGGGAGCCTGTGGGACGGAAAGATGCAAGTTCCGCGCACCGGGCGGGGTTTTTTCTTTCAACAGTTCGATGTTTTCGTGCAGGAGTTCGGTCATATCGACCGCTGTATGCTCGAGACTGCGTGTCTCCAGATCGGAGAGTTTACGTAGATCGGAGACGAGGCCGCGCAAGCGTTTCATCTGGGTCTGGATGCTGTCGATGGAGGCCGTTCGCTCTGCGTCGGAAGCCTCGGAAGTAACATTGGCCAGGCCAGCGAAGATCGCCGTGAGTGGATTCTTGAGTTCATGATCGAGGCGGGTCAGAAATCGCCGGCGCTCCTCGGCTGCCTGCAGAAGCGTTTGCATATGTCTCCGTCCGATCCAGTCGGATACGAGCAAGCCAACAGCTGCCAGCATGCTCAGCCCGATCCCTGCCAGCGCGATCAAAGCGCTGATCTGTGCCCGCAGGACAAGCGTCGGGTTGGGAAGCCCGCTCTGGTTAAACCAGACTGCCAGGATCAAGCCGAGCAGCGCCGGGGCCAGGATTGGTAGCCAGCGCAGGATCATTCCAGACCTTCCACATCGGCTGCGAAGCGGTAGCCCTGCCCCGGTATTGTTTCGATGAAACGCGGGGTGCTCGGATCGTCACCCAGCACACGACGCAGCTCCGCAATACGTGTATCAACTGCTCTTGTACCGACTGGATAATCCCAGCCCCAGACCACATCCAGCAATCGATCGCGTGAAACAAGTTCGTCCGGGTGCGTCATCAAGTACTCGAGCAGTGCGACCGACTTGGGGGTTAGCGTGAGCTCCTCATCCTCGAGATGGACGCGGCGCGAGCGGCGGTCCAACGTTAACGGACCACAGCTCACCTGCCAGGCTGCAGCGAGCGGCGGTTTCCCGGGGCGGGCCCGGCGCAGCACCGCCCGGATGCGGGCCACCAACTCATGCGGGTCGAAGGGCTTGTTCAGGTAATCGTCCGCGCCTTCTTCCAGAGCCATGGCGCGCTCTCCTGCTTCCCCGACCTGTGTCAGCAGCAGGATTGGGATCCAGTTGCCTTCGGATCGCAAGCGCCTTAGGACCTCGCGCCCATCAAGCCTGGGCATTAATACGTCGAGTACGAGCACGTCCGGCTTACTGGCTGCCACCATCTGCAGAGCTTGCTCGCCATCGACCGCGACATTTACCTCGAACCCCGATCGTTCTAGAAAAGGAGCGAGATTGTCAGTGATGGCGCTCTCGTCGTCTACCAGCAGGATCGATTGGGTTTCTGCCATCATTTCACAATTCTCCTCAGTACAATTGACAACTGTGCCCTCCATCCAGTTGTGTCTGGATCATGGTTATCTCCAGATGCTCGGCGCGACCCAGATTGCCGAATCCATAGCAAACTCTTCCTTTACACGCACGGTCAGGATGAATTGGACTCGCTTGCCTGCCAGCTCTTCCAAACTTAGGTCCACCCGGGTGAAGTTGTCGTCAAATCGCTCGTCCCACTTTTCCACCGTCTGGATAGGCCCTCCATCGATGCGGTAATCGAGCCGGAAACGAACATTACAATCTGGTGATTCGCTATAGCAAGAGAGCAGCGCGCGGAAGCGATCCTGCGAACCAACCTCAAACTCGGGATACGTGCCCTGGATGTAGCCATCATTGACCCACTCGGGCCCCGTCCACAGTCCAGGTTCATCTTCAACCCTGGTTTCGAGCGGAGGTGCATCGAGCGGTAGGACAAAACCCTCAATGTCAGATGGATCACCCGGGCAGGGCAAGACACCTGCATCGCTCCTCCACACCGCCTGGCAGTAGCGGCCAACAAAATCAAAGACCACTTTACTCGGGCTGTCGACTTCGATGTCAACCCAGAAGGGGGTCCGCCCATCAAGGCCGATCCCGAAAACTTCACCCTGAGGGTTTTGCAAAGCCCAATAGCCACGGTAGTCGCCGTTCAATTCCGGCGCGACCAGTCCCACACTCAAGTCGATCATATATCCTGGCTGAACGGAACCCTTCAACGGGATATCACGCGCCCCACTCATCCGGTCGCCGCTAACGTATACCAGCGAGAATTCACTTGTCCAGGTACTCAAGCCGATATTCAGCAAGCGCCAGGTTTTGGTGAAAGACGTGCCACGCAAATATTTTGTCCCATCGGGGATGGTCACATCCATCACGAACCTGGCTGAATCTTGAAAGACCGGTCTGAGTGTTTCTGTTGGTGTGTAATAAGGTGTAGGTGTTACCGTTGGCGTCGCGGTCGAGGTCGGCTGCGGTGTGGACGTGGCACTCACCACCTGGGCAGTCTGGGTGAAAATGGCGATTACCTCCGTCAAACGCGCTTCCAGACTGGCGGCCGCTTCCGTACCCTGGACATCGATCTGGGGCGTCGCCCGAGTGAAATTGCATCCGGCGAGTAAAAACAAGGACGGCACCAACCCGATCAGACATACGCCGATCGACGCACAGCACCGAGCAAATGAGCTCAGATGAACTGTCTGTTTCAAATTAGCTGATCTCATGGGTGATCCTCCCTTGGAGCAGGTTTAACCAACCCAGGATAGGAGGAACTGGTTTCAGGAGGATCACCACGTCGTGATCGAATTGAAACATGCTGTCACCAAAATGATACCTTATACTGAGGTCCGCGCGTAAAGACCTCTATCGAGATGTCGTTCCTGCACTATAGACGGGCTCAGGTGGACATTCGTTCCATCCACCATGTACCGCGTGTTTCCTGGAACATGAGTTGGCGTCGGGCGCCCTTGAGCATCAACAAATAGGAAGGGATATGCCAGACGCCTTCGACACGATGTCCGACTGCAGTAATTTCTCCGTGGTAGTGCACATGCGGTACAGGTGGATTTCCACGCACAGTTTCACCGAACGCTTGCTCAACATATTCCGCGACCAATCGCAATCCATCTTTGCTCATCGTATAGAAACGATCAGGAATTTTCCTGAAGAAGAGCTGCGAGCCTTTGATCCGGCCCTGGAGCCGGCAGAGCCCTGGGAGCCCAGGTGGATCGTCTTCGACGACCCCTCGCAGGCTGCCGAAAACGGATTGATGTATGCGGACGTTGAAAGTAATGAGCTCAACGCTGATCTCCAGATCTTCTAGTTCATAATGATACTCACCCCGCCACGTCCCGGTCAGCTCCATTTGAAGATCATGCCTCCATCCCCAGAATCACACCTTCGAATTAAATTATGGCATGAAGCCCAACATCGAGCTAGAGTAGCTCAATCCCGAATGGTTGTGCCCTTCCCGATTTGGTCGTTTGGACCGGACAGGTGAGAATAACTAGCAGGAGGTTCATAAGACACTTGTCAGCATATGTGTGGAATTAGGTAAGGGAGTTTGGGATGGCAATAAACGACCGGGTAACAAAGCCGCCCAGCTGAGTTGCGTTGACGGTTCCAACCAATTCGAGCGGGCGGTTTAAGCAATCCGAGAGTGGCGACGACTGGATTTGAACCAGTGACCAAGGGCTTATGAGGTGATTTTTTCCGTTTTCCGCAGATCGTCCGCAAGCGGGCGATTTGACCTTTGGCCCCCGATTGCTCCTTTCACAAAGCCTTTGGAATTAATTTCTCCGGTGAGTCAACGGGTAGGGTATTTCCACACCATCGATCCCTTGCCGCTGGCCGCATCCTCATTGGTCATTGTATAACCACCCCCCTTTCGTAGCAAGTGAGTTTCACTTCGGCTAAAGACACAATCCAGGTTGGCATAGATCGCTTGCTGAAGTGAACAGGGATTGATTTTCCAAAGATCACAAAGCAGATCCATTGATCCCCAAATCGAGCAGACCGTGATCAATTACGCCTTCGTTGGAAACAGTCTCTTTTCTGCAAAGACGCTAATGTATCAGGACAAAGAAATCTCGTGCGAGATCCGCAAGAGCCGCTGCCTCCCTGAGCGGGCTCCCCCAACGACGAAGATAGCCCTATAATACTCTTCGTACTGTAATGCCCTTATGTACTTGAATTTAGTTATTTCTAAACTACAATCCATAAGGTGATGATGCTAAATTCAGTCCAAGCACGGGAATTCTTCCATTTAGTATTTCTTCGGGCACTGGTCCGATCGATTCCCCCCTCTACATTTTCATTAAAAGGGGGAGCGAACCTACGTTTCTTCTTCGGGAGCATTCGCTACTCTGAACACATGGATATCGATGTCTCCGGAATAGCCGTTCATGCCCTGAGTGAGAAGGTGATGAACGTGCTTGGTTCATCAGGGTTGCTGGATACGCTCAGGACGTCTGGTATCGAGAGCCTGCGGCTTCCGGATATGGCCCGTGCCAAGCAAACGGAGACGGTACAACGCTTCAAGATCGGTCTGCTGACGGCAGCGGGGGAGGATCTCGCCACGAAAGTCGAGTTCTCTCGCCGAGGTCTGGACGATGGGATACGCGCCGAACCCATCTCACCCGAGGTTCTGGCGAGTTATCGACTGCCCCCCATGATCGCCCCGCATTACATTGCACGTACCGCCGCCCTGCAGAAGGTCCGTGCGATCTCCTCCCGAACGCAACCCCAGGCGCGGGACATCTTCGACCTTTACCTGCTGAGTTCCCAACCAGAGGTCCTAGAGGCTGACCTCGGGCAGGAACTTACAACGAATGCCGTCCGGCGAGCCCGTGACATAATTTACTCCGTGCGGTACCCGCAATTCCGGGACACGGTTGTCAATTTCCTCGGAGCCGAGGACAGGATGGCATTTGATTCTCCGCAGATTTGGGACGAGATCAGGCTGCGGGCTCTTGCGATGATTGAAGAGAGCGTACCAGATGACCAGTAGGATGAGCGTTTCCCATACGGTTCGCGCTATTGGGAGCGCAGTCTTCACGACCCGCCAGATCGCCGCGCTTCGCAGCGGTTCCCTTTCTGCCACCAGCCAGGGGCTGGCACGAATGGAACAGCAAGGTCTCGTCAAGAAGGTTACCCGCGGGGTTTGGTGCGTCCCTGATGACCCAAGATTCACGATCTATGCGCTGGTGCCGTTGTTGGCCGGAGGGCATCGAGCCTACGTCTCGCTGATCTCCGCCTTGCATCTGCACGGCTTGATCGAACAAATACCTGAGATCGTCTTCGCCGCCACAACGGGACACACGCGGGTGAGAAAGACATCGGTCGGGACATTCTCATACCACCGCATCCGCCCGCGATTCTTCGCGGGGTTCGATTGGTATGGGAACCGGCAGGATTTTCTCATCGCAACGCCAGAGAAGGCTCTCGTGGATTCTCTCTATCTATCAAGCAGGAAGGGCAAGCGCTTCGCATTCTTCCCAGAAATCAATTTGGAAGAAGACTTCAACTTCAAACGTGCTTTTGAATGGGCTGACCTAATCGAAGATGATCCGTGGACTCGAGCGTATGTCTTTCGCAAACTGGAAACCTTGCAGAACGGGGCGATTTCCACAAGTTAGTGCACGAACTTGGGCCATCCTCTTATCCACCATTTTGCGAAAATCCTT
>Ga0315534_1002701_pt1 | contig 11717 bp, 10 predicted proteins | sample SalMarSW160240MG_FD_203094 | JGI IMG/M metagenome (GOLD analysis project Ga0315534, IMG submission 203094) | Salt marsh sediment microbial communities from the Plum Island Ecosystem LTER, Massachusetts, United States - Salt Marsh Sediment SW1602-40 ... | reverse complement strand
GTTCCGCAGCCAACCCTGCTGCACCGTGAAGGTCAACATCCCGAGCACCACAAGGCAGGAAAAGATCGCGCTGGCCATGCAGACCATGCGACCGCGCGGGCCACCGAACCATAAACCCACATCATCGCGTTCGCGGTCCAGATACGGCACAAACATCAAGCCCAGGACGACGATGATGGGGATTCCCACGCCGCCCATGAATGCGGAGTAACTGACGAGTTCCTGCAAACCGAGAAAATACCACGGCGCCTTGGCGGGATTTTCGGGTACGGCCGGATTGGCTTGCTCTTTCAGCGGCGCGTCGAAGAAATAACCCAGCGCCAGGCAAACGGCCAGCGTCAGCATCGTAAGCGCGCCGATGGCGTACAACGCGTTTGGATAGGTCGGAACCGTGTTGGCCATACTGCGGTCCACGGCCGGTGTCTTGCCGCGAACGACCGCCATCAGGCCGTAGGTCTTCGTGGAACCGGGCGCCGTGCGGGCCGGTGTGCCGTCAAGTGCGCCCTCGGCGGCATCACTCGCGTACGCGGGTCGCGTGAGTCCCCCGTCTTTTCGCACCCGCCAGAAATGGACGGCCAGCAGCAGGGAGGTGAGCAGCGGCAGGACCATAACGTGCAGGACGTAGAAGCGGATCAGCGCCTCCTGGCCGACATGATTGGCGCCGAGTAGCACGCGCTTCTGCATCCCGCCCACATCGAACCACGACGTGATGCCCAGGGCGTCGGTCAATTCGCGCGGAGACTGGGCGATTTCCGATCCGATCGTCACGGCCCAGAATGCCAATTGGTCCCACGGTAGCAGATAGCCGGTGAAACTCAGCGCCAGTGTCAGGACAAACAGAATCATGCCCACCACCCAGTTGAATTGGCGGGGGCGTTTGTAGGCACCGGTGTAGAAAGCGCGTGCCATGTGCAGGATCACGCACAGAACCATTCCGTGTGCGGCCCAGCGGTGGATATTGCGCATGAAACGGCCAGTGGGGACGACATAGCGGATTTCCTTCATCGAGGCATAGGCCTGGTCAGTCGACGGCTTGTAGTAGACCATCAGGGCGATGCCTGTGATGCTCAGCAGGAAGAAAAGCACCAGCGTCACGATGCCGAGCCCGAGCGTTGCGCGGATTCGCAGCGAGTAGCTGTGGATCCGCGTGGGCATGATGTGCAGAAAGAGGTTGGAAAAAACGGCCTGGGATTTTGCCCGATCCGATGTCGGGCGGCCGTGGCGGACGACCGAATCGCGGAAGGCGCGCGGCGTATCAACGAGATTGCGAAAATAACGCCGCATCGCCCCATCGGGCTGTTCGACGCCGCGTTGCTGCTGTTTCCGGGTGTCGGGAGTCGTTTCCGTCGACATTGTTGTCACACCTGTAATCGCGCTTCCGCGGAAACTTCTTTCTGCTTGTCCACCACCAATTGCCCGTCGGGCGAGAGATTCAGGTCGAGGTACATCAACGGTCGCGGGGCGGGGCCCGCAACGACCTTGCCTTCGGCGTCAAATCGGCTGCCATGGCAGGGGCAGAAGAAGCCGCCTTCTTCCTGCGCGGAAACGATGCAGCCGAGATGCGTGCAGACGGCGGAAATGGCGTATAAACCCTCCGGCCGGGAATAAATCCACAGGCGATGCTCCGGGACGGCCGTCACGCTGGAAGCCAAAAACTGCTCGAACGGCCCCAGCTTCACGCGGCTGTTCGATTCGGGAAACACCGACGGCATCGGCAACCGCAACGCGCCGATCAAGGCCACAATGACCGCGGCCGCGGCCGACCAGACGGCCGCCAGCCCCAGGAAGTCGCGCCGCTCCTCCGGTTTCTGGAATCGGGGGCTCGTTTCCAGGTCGGTGCTCACACCACGCTCCTTTCAGAGACGGCCGGACCGAATGGCACCCAACAACTGGCGATGCTCGCGCGTTCCATCGTGATCGCCTCGACCGGGCAGCGCTGGGCGCACAGAGCGCAGCGGATGCAACGGGCTTCGTCTTTGATAATGGCCGAGAAGTCCCCGGATTCGGCTCCTTCCAGGCACTCGCCGAGCACGCGCTCCAGCTGCCCGTTGCCTTCCATGCAGTCCAGCGACACGAGTTCCAGACAGACCTCGGGACAGACGTCCGCGCAACCGCCACAGAGGATGCATTTTTCGGAGTCGAAGATTGTGTTGACGCCGCAGTCCAAACAGCGGCACCCTTCGCAAATGGCCTGCGGCGCGTCGTAGCCGACCTCCACGGCGCTCCGTTGATCGGCAACCCGCTGGCGGGCGTCGAGCGTGGGAATCGCCGTGCGCGGCAGTTTTTCGTAATCGCGCTCGCGGGCATAACCAGGAATGGGCGCGTGGGTCACATCGACATGTTCGACAAGTTTTTCGCGCCGGAGGTACTCGTAGATCTGCCGAGCGACTTTCTTGCCGCTGGCCACGGCATCGATGAGCAGTCGGGGCCCGTACGCGATGTCGCCCGCCAGAAAGACATCCTCCGCCGAGGTACGCTGTGTCTGTTGGTCGCACACGATCAGGCCACGCTCATCGCGGCGGATGTCTCCGGTCGATGTCACAAATGACAACTCGGGCTGCTGTCCGATCGACCAGACGACCGTGTCGGCTTTGATTGTCGTGAGGTCCGTTTCGTCGAAAGCCGGCGCGAAGCGTCCCTGCTCATCAAACACGCGCAGGCACTTCTGAAACACCATTCCTTGAACGCGGCCGTTCTCCAACAGCACTTCCTTGGGTCCCAAACTGTGGTGCCGCACAATGCCTTCCTCGTCGCCTTCGATGATCTCCACGTCATCCGCCGGCAACTCTTCAAGGCTCTCCAGGCTGCAGAGATGGACGGATTTGACGCTGGCCTTTCGCAAGGCCGTTCGCGAAACGTCCATTCCCGTCTGTCGCACAACGGTGCGCGCGACATCGAACGCGACGTTGCCACCTCCAATCACGACGACGTCGCCTTTCACTTTGGTCTCCTCGCCCACAGCTACGTCGCGCAGGAACTCCACGCCGCCAACGACACCGTCTCCGTCAGCGCCGGGGATCGGTAACTCCCGCGATCGCTTTAGCCCGACGGCAATGATCGTGGCGCGGTGTTGCGCGCGAATGTCGCTGAGCGAGATGTCGACGCCGACGCGCGTGCTGCAAACAAACTCAACGCCCAACGCTCGGATAAACTGGACCTCGGCTTCGATCAACGCGCGCGGCAGCCGGTACTCAGGAATGCCGACGGCCAACATGCCGGCCGGAACCGGTTCCATCTCGTAGACGGTGGGACGGAAGCCCATCAGCGCCAAATCGTGCGCTGCGGCAAGTCCCGCCGGCCCCGAACCGATGATCGCTACCTTCTCACCATCGGCGTTGCTGGGAAGCCGCCCCTCGTTCAACAGGCGACGAAAGCTGGTCAGCTCGTCGTGACGCAAACTGGCACGCGTCCGCGCGTGATCGATGAGGCGACGGATCAGACGGGCCGGACCGCTTTCGGTGTCGGCCTGCCCGACAAAACGGTCGGTCACGAAACGTTTCAAGGCGCGGATCGAAACCGACTCGTCGATATCCTGTCGCCGGCAGGCGGCTTCGCACGGCGCACCGCAAACTCGGCCGCAGATCGAAGCCAGCGGGTTTGGCCCGCGGGCGATGAGATACGCGTCTTCAAAACGACCGTCGGCGATCGCCCGAACGTAGCCGCGGGCGTCGGTATGGACGGGGCACGCCTCCTGGCACTTGATCTGACGGCGCCAATAGTCCGGCGTCGGGATTTCGACCGCGTATCGCTGTGCCACCTGGCCGCCTGCTCCCTCAAGTACCCGAATGCGCGGAAGTCCAAATATGACAATTCTATTTGCCGCACGAAAAAAGCAGATGACGTGCCAAAAAGGGCAGCGCGTCGGGCATCAGCCGCACAACGTCCTGAATCGGCACCCCGTGGCGGCGGTTGGGAGTTGGGCCGGCGATCGCCGGCGATGCGGTACGCAAGGCAGTGTGACGCTGGAGCACAGTGTCGCGCGCGAATATGCACAGGGCGGGGCGTGTGTTGTGCGGTTTCAACGCGTCCAGGACACGCCCGCTCCGCCGCCGGATGGGCGGACCCAGAAAGCGTGCTCAAGGCGGACGGTGCGCGCCGCAGAGGCTGCTCCCGCGCGGTACGCCGACTGGCGCGCCCACGATTTGGCCCAGCCCGAACTGCATGGAACGCCCGGTACGCGGCGCGACGGGCGCCGACAGCGTCGTTGGCGGTCGAGTCGCTCGGGCGCGGATCAAGCCGCGGAAAGATGTTCCCGCAGCGCAGCCTTGGCGTCGTCGCTGAGCGACTTGGGCACCGTGATGACGACGCGTGCCAGGTGGTCGCCCGCGCCGTCTTTGGCAGGAATGCCTTGGCCGCGGATGCGAAGCACCTGGTCGGACGACGTGCCGGGCGGGATGCTCAGCATGACGCGGCCCTTCAGCGTGGGCACTTCAACCTTGCCGCCGAGCAGCGCGGTGGCGACCGGCACTGGAACGTCGCTGCGAATGTTCTTTCCGTCGCGGCGGAATGTCGGATGAGGACTGACCTGGGCCTCGATAAGCAGGTCGCCCGGCCGTCCCCCGCCGCGCCCGGCCTGGCCTTGTCCGGCCAATCTCAGCGATTGGCCGTCGGCGATGCCCGCGGGAATGGTGATGGTGATCCGCTTTTGTTTTTCCAGGCGCCCGTCGCCGCCGCACCGGGCACAGGGGGGACCGCTCTCGCGGCCGCTTCCGCCGCAGGACGGGCACGCGGAACTCACCGAAAAGAATCCACCCTGCTGGCGACCCTGCTGGCTGACCTGCCCCGTGCCGTGGCAGGTGGCACAGGGTTTGCGCGGCGCGCCGCTGGCGGTGCCCTCGCCTCGGCAGTCGGGACACGCGTCAAGCACGGGAACTTCGATTTCTCGTTTGCCGCCCTGCGCTGCTTCCGTGAACGACAGTGGCAGGACAAACCGCAGGTCTTGGCCTTGCTGCGGTCCCGTTCGACGACGTTGCCGCACGCGGCTTCCGAACAGGTCGCCGAAGATGTCGCCGAAGTGCGAAAATACCTCCTCGTTGGACTCGAATCCCTGAAATCCGGTGGCATCCATCCCGCCTTGATCATAAGCCTGGCGCTTTTGCGGATCCGATAGAACCTCGAACGCCTCGGCGACCTTTTTGAAGTTCTCGGCCGCCTTGGGATCATCGGGGTTCTTATCGGGATGAAACTTGAGCGCCAGCTTGCGGTAGGCTTTTCGAATTTCCTCCGGGCTGGCTTCCTTGCTTACGCCCAGGACTTCGTACGGATCGGTTGTGTCGAAGTTCGAGGTCACGTTTCAATTCCTTTGGGCCGTTCTATGGCCCGCTACTCCTCGCCTTGTGTCCCTTTTGTCTTCTTTTCCTTTGGCAATACGATGGTCAGCACGCCGGCGTCGTAATCGGCGCGCGCTGCGTCGATGCGGACGGGATGAGCAAACTTGAAGTGGCGCTCAAAATAGCCATAACGCCATTCACTGAGCCGCCGGCGCGAATGCGCGGAATCATAAGGCGGCTGACGTTCGCCGCGGACCGTCAAAGACCGCTCGCCGATGACCAGATCAATGTCCTCTTCCACAAGGCCCGGAACCGACAAGTAAAGTCGGTACTCGCGCACCGTTTCCACGAAGTCAACATCTGGCAGGAAGGCGATCTGCTCGGTGTCGACATGGGCGAGTTTCTCCAGAAACTGATCCCACAACCGGTCCGTTTCCGCCCGCAATCTTTCCCATTCTTTCCACGGGTCCCAAGGGATCAGGTGCATTCTGAAGGTCCTTGTCTCGACGGTTTGCCGATGGTTAATCGCCTCTAACCAAACTGCCGGTTCGTCCGCGAACTCGCGTTTCGGTTGTGCGTTCGAGAGGTTTTGTCGAATACGATAGGGTGATTCTGCGATGGGCTTGGGCCCGGGCGGTGCCCAGGGATCAAAGTCTCCGGCGCCCGATGCTGCAATGCCCCGGCTGCGACGGATCATACCCGCGACACCGACTTGGAAAATGTTATAGCAACTAACGCTGTTTACGCAACGAATGCCGCGTGTCTGTTAGAACAGAGCACGAGCCATGCGGACGATTGTCGCGGTGAATGTCGGTGGATGTTTGATTCCGGCGGGGCTGGCATTCGTTGAATGGGCGCTGGTGCTGGCGGCCCAGCCGGAGGCCAGGTGGGCACTGGTTGGCGCGGTCGTCACGAACGTTGTCGTCTGTTACTTTGTCGCGGAGCCCGTGCCCGGTGTGGGTATCGCGATGCCCGCGTTTACGTCTCCGACTGTTTCGGTTCTCGTGACGTGGGTGTTGTTTGTGCCGCAGGATTATTCCATGATCCGCGCTCCGGTGGCCTTTATCGCCGGCGTGTCGGGGCCCCTCGTTGGCGCTGACCTGCTGCACCTTCGAGATGTCACCAAGCGGGCGGCGCCGCTGGTGTCCATTGGCGGCGCGGGTACGTTCGACGGGATTGTATTGTCGGGTCTTCTGGCGGCCTTTCCGGCGTGACCGTTGGCCGCCTTCGTGTCGGGCGACGCCGTGCCTGATTCTGTACAAGGTGTCCGCCGTGCGACGAATGCCGGGGTTTTTAGCCGTGGATGCGGCGATGCACGGCCCCCGTTGCCCCGGCCCGTATAATTTGTGGCGGACACGATGAACAACCGCCAAGAAATCAACGATTTGGAAACGCAAGCCAATATTAGTACCGCTCCGGAACTGCGGATGGACTGGCCGTACGTGGCGCGTACGAAGTACTGGCACCGCCTTGAGGATGGGCGTGTACAGTGCGACCTTTGTCCGCGTTTCTGCAGGCTGCGCGACGGTCAACGTGGTTTTTGCTTCGTGCGCGCCTGCGTCGACGGCGAGGTGGTGCTGACGACGTATGGGCGGAGTAGCGGGTTTTGCGTCGATCCGATCGAGAAAAAACCGCTCAACCACTTTTTGCCCGGCACGCCGATTCTGTCGTTCGGCACTGCCGGCTGCAACCTGGGGTGCAAGTTCTGCCAAAACTGGGATATCAGCAAATCACGGGAGTACGACACGTTGGCGGACAACGCCGGTGCGACCGTGATTGCGCGGGCAGCCGAACAGTTGCAGTGCCGGGCGATAGCCTTTACTTACAACGATCCCGTGATCTTTCTCGAGTACGCAGTTGATGTGGCCCAAGCTTGCCGCGAGCGCGGGCTCAGGTCGGTTGCCGTCACGGCCGGCGAGATCTGCCCGGAGCCGCGGAAAGAGTTCTACGAGTACATGGACGCCGCCAACGTCGATCTGAAGGCTTTCAGCCAGCGGTTTTACAAACAGATCTGCGCGGGCCATCTGGAAGCGGTCCTTGACACACTGAAGTATCTCAAACACGAAACCGACGTCTGGCTTGAACTGACGACACTCCTTATTCCTGGCGAGAACGATTCGGACTCGGAGCTGGACCAGATGACCCGCTGGGTGGTCGAGGAACTGGGCTCGGAGGTGCCGATGCACTTCACCGCGTTCCATCCGGATTTTCGTATGCTGGATACGCCCGCGACGCCGCCGGCGACGCTCAGCCGCGCCCGACGCATCGCGCGGAACAACGGTATCCGGTACGCCTATACGGGAAACGTTTTAGATCCGGAAGGTCAGAGCACGTACTGTCACGTATGCGATGAACTGCTGATTGGCCGTAGCCATTGCGACATTCGCGAATGGAACCTCAACGCCGACGCCGGTTGCCCGAAGTGCGGCACCCGTTGCGCGGGCGTCTTCGAGCCGCAACCCGGTCGTTGGGGAAGCCGGCGCCTGCCCGTGCGATTGAGAGACTTCGTGACGTCGAATTGAAATGCAGACCGGCACATGAACAGCGATGGCATATATCCGGTGGCCGGGACGGTCACGATCGGCATTGTGTACGCCGCGTCACTTCACCGGGGATGATGCGCCCGGCAGTCGTAAAGCAGGCCGCCGCGTCCACTCGATCTGCAAGTAGGGCGCGACGTGACACGCGATCCTGACCCTGATTGGCGGGCGGTTGCGGCGTTTGAGCGGGTCCTTCTCAATCTCTATTACTTTGCTACAACAGTACCTGCGTCCAACCCCGTGATGTCGCGCAGGCCAACGGGGATTGTCGCTTGGGGATTGTCGCACGCAGCGCACGCCGTTTGAGAAACCGCCCAAAGGCAAGCAACGATGGCTTATGACCCGTCAACCGACCGTCCACACCGCACGATAATCAACCCGTGGGCCGCCGTGGTGTTGCTGATCTTCGCCGTCTTTCTGGTTGTGCGCGGATTCTTCAATGTTGGCGGCCGGGCGATGTACGATCCCGATTACGAACCGCGCCCGGTGACCGCCCGCGGTGACCTGGCCAAGGATGAATCGGCAACGATCGATTTGTTTCGTGAAGTTTCACCGTCGGTGGTCTATATCACGACCGCGTCCGTTCGCCGCGATTTCAGTTTCAACTTGCTGGAGATTCCGCGCGGCACCGGATCTGGTTTTATCTACGACAAGCGAGGTCATGTGGTTACGAATTTTCACGTCATCCAGAATGCAGACACGGCCAACGTGACATTGTCCGATCAATCGACATGGCCCGCCCGGCTGGTGGGAGCGGAGCCCAATCAAGACTTGGCCGTGCTGCGCATCGACACTCCCGGCGAACGTTTGCAGCCCATCATGATCGGTACGGCTAGCGACCTGCAGGTGGGGCAGAAAGTGTTTGCGATTGGTAACCCTTTCGGGTTCGATCAGACATTGACGACGGGGGTTATCAGCGGTCTGGGGCGCGAGATCACATCCGTCACGCGGCGCAAGATCACCGGTGTGATTCAAACCGACGCCGCCATTAATCCCGGCAATTCCGGGGGACCGCTGCTGGACAGCGCCGGCCGGCTGGTGGGCGTGAACACAGCGATCTACAGCCCGTCGGGTGCTTACGCGGGAATCGGGTTTGCCGTTCCGGTGGACACCGCCAATCGGGTCGTCCCGGAGCTGATTCGGCACGGCCGGATCGCCCGGCCGGTCCTGGGAATTGTCCCGGACGATCGTGTCACGAAGCGATTGGGCATCGACGGTGTGTTGATCATGGGAGTTTTCCCGAACAGCGGTGCGGAAAAGGCAGGGTTGATCGCCACCCAGTACGACGACGCCGGCAATGTGCGCCTCGGTGACATCATCATCGCCGTGAACGGCGATCCGACGCCAACGACCGAAAGCCTGCTCGACGCCCTAGATGCATTGGGCGTCGGCGAGACCGCCACGCTGACCGTGCGGCGCAACAATCAGCAGCTGTCCGTCGACGTGACGCTGCAAGCTGGATAGCCTGGACAGATGAGTGCACTCAACGATTTGCGCGCCCACCTTACCGCCATGCGGACACTCGTCAAGGGAGTCACGCGTGGACTCGCGGAGTTGTCCCCCAGAGACGACCCGCTCGAGTTGTTCAATCAATGGTACGCGGATGCGGAAAAGTCGGGTCTTCTCCTGCCCGAGTCGATGGCGCTGGCCACGGCCACGTCGGACGGCGTCCCTTCGGTACGAATGGTGCTGTTGAAACGTGTGGACGCGCGCGGTTTCCGGTTTTTCACCAATTTCGGCAGTCGAAAGGCGTTGGAACTGGACGCAAACCCCAGGGGAGCCCTCTGCTTCTATTGGTCCGTGCTGGAACGCCAGGTACGTGTAGAAGGATCGGTAGCGCGCCTTTCGACACAGGAGTCGGACGCCTATTTTCGCTCACGACAACGTGGCAGCCAGATCGGCGCCTGGGCTTCGCGGCAGAGCCGTTCCATCGCAGATCGGCAAGCGCTGGAAGCCCGGGTTCGCGAGATGGAACAGCGGTTCGCTGACGGACCCGTCCCACTTCCGGAGCATTGGGGTGGTTATATATTGAAGCCCACGCGGTTCGAATTCTGGCAGGGCAGGTCCAATCGTTTGCACGATCGGTTCGCCTACACGTTGTCGCCCGGGGGCCAATGGATCGTCTCGCGGCTTCAACCCTGAGCCGTTTCTGGAAATCCCGGGTAGCTTAAGTTAGACTCTCACTGGGACCGCTCCGGGGAGATGTCACCTCTCCAAACCCCAAACGGATCGACGCTATTTCCGTCAATCGATAAACGGAAGCCGGATGTAAAAACAACGGGCGGCAGTCAGATTAGTTTGGAACGGTTGTTCCGGCGCGCACGCGCTGTGTTGAAATGGAACTGACATGAGCTTGACCAGATGGGTGAAGAGCTGGCTTACGCACCGCGGAAAGGCTCTTTCACTGTACCGAGCCGGAATGGCGAAGGCGAACAGACACGACTACCACGGCGCGATCGCGGATTACTCAGCCGCGATTCGGGCGTCGGACACGCCGACCGATGTGAAGGCCATGGCGATCTACAATCGGTCGCTCGCGTATCGCGCGATTCATGAAAATGCAAAAGCGGCCGAGGACCTTACAGCGTTGCTGGAAATGCCTGGATTGTCCCAAAGAATCAGAACCGAGGCCCACCAACGGCGCGAACTGATCCGAAGGCGCGACGACAAAACGGACGACCCGTGACGAGCCCATGATACATCCGCCTCGTTGGCCGGGCTTCCACCGGTCCAGGATGCCCAATGGCAGCGCCTAGGCCACGCTCAGAGCGGATCGTTTTTTGGGGGGGCGTTGCCTTTCTGCGCGTGTGAGTGTACAATCCGCTTGTCACGACGATTCGTGATGAGCACATTCAGGTTGCAGATACAGACGCTTTCAGGTTGTACTTTCGGCACGATGCACTCTGCGTCGTGCTCTTCCCGCAAGTGCCCGGCTCAGTTTCGTGATTGGCTGCTCTGATGTGGTTCGGGCCGTTCATCTGCTTAATCATAGGCATTTGGTCCGCCCAGGTCTTTACGTTTTGAGGAGGGCAGAGATGCCACAAGGGACGATCAAGAAGTTGGTTTCGGAGCGAGGATTCGGGTTTATCAAGGGGGAGAGGGACGAATTGTTCTTCCATAATTCCGAGGTTAAAGGCGGCGCCTTTGACAGTCTCCGGGAAGGTCAGACCGTGGATTACCAGGTTGGACAGGGCAAAAAAGGCCCGTGCGCCACAGCCGTAAGTCCGGTTTAGCCGAGTTGCCGGATCGCGAACGACAGACGCGCCCCTGGATCGAAGTGGTCCAGGGGCGTTTCTTTATCATCGACGACGCCATCTCCGCGCAAAGCCAAGAAACGACCATCCAGGATAGTTTTGTCCCGCTGGCATTTACACCGGACGGTCGCGATCTGGTCTATCGCGAATATAAAGATTGTCTCTGGCGCATGTGCGTCGTTTCGTGGCGGACATCGTCAATTTGCGAGTCCCGAATTTTCGTTTGAGTTCGCCAACCTCAGCATCATGGCCGCGCGGCCTAGGATGCCAGTCGCCGCCAAACCGACGAACCAGGAACCCAGGCTGACCGTACGCGACCGACGATAAGTTGACGACTCTTCATGGCACGACGCAACTCGAGATTCCCGTGATCGCTCCGCCAAGCCAAGTGGCGGATTGCGGCCTATCCCTCCGAGGCCGACGATCGCGATATCATCCTTGGGCAGTTCGCAAGACTGCGAAAATAGGAAGCCATGAAGCTCTTTTCGAGAAAACGATCGTTGCTCGTAAAGGACAACCCAATCCAAATCATCGTCCAGGCTGAGCTCTCCCACTTCGTCGGTGTCGAACGTGAGACGATGCCGTTCATTCACGGCTTCCAGGTTGAGGCTTCCAGGTTGAGGTTGAGCGGGCACGGCACGGTCAGTGGCGAT
>Ga0315534_1002700_pt1 | contig 11720 bp, 11 predicted proteins | sample SalMarSW160240MG_FD_203094 | JGI IMG/M metagenome (GOLD analysis project Ga0315534, IMG submission 203094) | Salt marsh sediment microbial communities from the Plum Island Ecosystem LTER, Massachusetts, United States - Salt Marsh Sediment SW1602-40 ... | reverse complement strand
GGTGCGATTGCTCAGGCCTTTCTATATCCTCCCTCCTTGTCGTTGAAACACGTCCAAAGGATTCTGAAGGCAGAGGGGCGCAAGCTCAACAAGCATAAGCGTGCCGCCTACATCATACGCAATGGAAGGCTTCACAGGCCCGAAGCCGATGTTAAGCGCAGCACCTTGGATATTTTCACCCAAACTACGACGACCATGACGGCGGCAAGCGGCGTCAACGATACCTATCGAATCTATCTCACGACAAAACGGGATGGCGTCGCGTTCAATCTCGCTTACATCGATGACGATTTTGCGCTTCCCTACAAGGGCCCCTTTGACAAGAAATACATGAGAGCACTCTTTGACTACGGATATGGGTTGGGTCTAGCTGGGTATCCGTGGCGGAGCACGCCGCCAGGATTTGAAGAATGAGGTTGCATGCCTGATCAGAAAATCGGCCGGAACTCCACGTCGGGTACTGGGCACGACTTTAAGGACCGAGAATGATGGGCCAACGGCTAACGTGGTTCCTCGTAGGAGCAACATGCGCTTCATTGGCATGGCTTATCGTCTTGATGGCCATCAACGAAAGCCTCCTTCAAGCCTTCATGGGCTTTGCCGGAAGATAATCATTTGGCACGTCTTTCGTCGGTTGCGGAACCATCATAGCCGCCCGCCAGCCGGGAAAGTGTGATCAGGGGGCATGCTTCAACCACACGAGATTGTGGTCTGTAGGGACAAGTATAAGATGGGGTATCTGACATAGGGGAAACGTGCACAGCCTAAGCGCGTAACAAACAAAAACGCTAACTCATTCCAACCGTGTGATCGATGCTCAACCTAGTTCCGCAGAGCTTTGAGAAGAACTTATGTGAACTCGCCAGGGTCGCGTCCGTCGGTGATGCCTTGTCGCGAATGGGGCTCATTGGCAAACCGTCGTCGGACGTCGTGCTTGAGGAAGTCCAGGGCTGGATGCCAGGAGGAGCCGAGACATACATCTATCGGTTTCGGGTGCTATCACGAGACCAATGCACGGATGTAATTGCAAAAGCGGTCGTTGCATTCTCTATGGCGAAGTCTCTGAGTGAGCTTGGTAGTGAATGGGTTCGCCGGAGAAGACTATTGGAATATGATGGTATACGGACACCGAAATTGTACTTTGCTGGTAACGCTATGCTCATAGAGGAATTTATTCCCTACAAGCTTTCTGGTTTCCTTGGGACGACCTCAAAGCAAAGGGATCACCTGAGTGCGCAAGTCATTCAGCTAGCGGCCGTTCTGGAAAATAACGGATTTCGGCCCATCTCTGCGTTTGGTGACCTTCGCACCGACGGAGAGGATGTTTTCGCGGTGGATTTTGGCGAGGACCTTGGGCCGCCTGCGGTCGCGAAGAAGCACGATAACCGTTTACTCAGAGAGGCCATTGGATGGCTGAACAAGAACCGAGGGAAGAGTGATCCTGTGAACAAGACGCATGCGCGAGCGATTTTTAAGTCCACTGTCGCGGAGACCAAGAAGGAGGGAATCTGATGGACGTGTTTGCCCAGATTCCAGGTGTTGTTTCTGAGCTCGCCGCGACTTTGAAACCGAGAGACAGCTGGATTCGTCCGATTGAACGAGAGAGCCTCCGTGCGCAAAACCATGCTGTATTGTTTTTGAAACCCGAAGCGCTCGCTATCAACGCGGGAGTGCGGGTCGACAGCATTCTTCAGCTCGTTGCGGATACCTTGCGAACGCACGCCGTCGAAATCGGGGCGGTTCGCGTTTTGAATGGCCCGTATTTGGCCCACTATCGAATTATGCAGGGCCACTATGGTGTCATCAACCGCGTTTCTCGGAAAGGCGAGGGGGCTCTATCCAAACAAACGAGAGACAAGCTTGTAGCCGAATGCAATGGGAAAGATCAGCCGATTTTGGGGGGGCATCAATTTCTTGAACGGTTTCCGGAGGTTTCAGCCTTTGCTCTTAACACACTCGCGGACAGCATAGGTGTAAAGAAAATCGCTAGCGGAAAGTACTACATTCAAGTCGAGGTCTCCGGCGAACGCATTGTCGTATTGAACCCGTTCCATCCGCTCCAACTGCAACACTTCACGGCACCCGGCCGAAGTATTGTTGTTTTTGAGTGCTGGACGAACACGTCTTGGAAGATATTGAGGCAACAGATGACCGGGGCCACAAACCCATCAAAAGCTGCGCCGGGCTCTATTCGAAGAACTCTTTATGAAAGTATGTCTGACTTCGGATTGCGAGGCGTGAGGACAGCTACGAATGGGTTGCATTTTTCTGCCGGTCCGCTGGAGGCGATGGTTGAGTACTCTCGCTTTTTCTCCGACCATGCCAACAAGCAAACACTGAAACTTGTAGAAACGCCATTTGGCCGGGCTCTCGCTGAGAATGGGTTAGATAGCGAGACAATCGATGAGTTGGCCGATAATCCGTTCTTGCGGAGCGGCGGTCAGACCGATTATGCGTTCAATTTGACGGAGGAAATGGACTCAGACAGCGCTGTTCGTGTTTTGGCCGCGCAGGTTTCAGCTGCATAGTTCGGCTTGCTTGAAGTGGCACTTCCATTCGGCATGTTCGCTACGGGTCACGAGCCGACATCGGAGAGCGGATACGAGGATGTCTGCTCTATCCGCATGAGCGGGCATGCTTTGTGTTCACAGATGTCGGTTATCACGGTGGGCTACCGGCGCATCCCCGGACGTGACGCTCGCAAGTGACGCCCTTATCGCCCAAGAATCATACTCATCCGCGGACGCGATGAGTTTGGGCGCGATGTCGACTGGGCTAATAGTACTCATGACTCCATCTCCGAAGCGTTGCCTTCGTCCGCAGACCCAATCCGCGAGACGTACGAGTGATCCTGCTCAACTGTCACCCTGCCTTCCTGGGCGATCTCGTCTTCTTGGGCGCCGCTTCGCCGGCTTCGGCCTCCTTCGCTAGCCGGATTGCCCGGAGTCGTGCGGTTTTCGCGAGAGTGGCAACCCATTTCGCCTCGTGATCGCGCATCGCCTGCGCAGCATCTTGCGCGCGGCGCACTTTCATTGCTGCAGCCGAGATCGGCTGCCCAGTGGCACTTGAGGCTATTGTCATCGGTTCTATCTCCACGGTCATCGAAGGATCAGGAAACCCTCGCCTCTGTTCCTCTTGGGAGGCGTTCGCGTTCGACGAAAAAGCCCGCGACTGGGTGCAGTCGCGGGGCTCCGGCCGTAAGCTTTGCCAGTACATCCGTGGTCAAAGCGATACGGCTATTCCTTGGTTAGCGGTTAGACTGCGTGCAGATTTTCTGCGGCAGACTTGCCAGTTTGGCTATCGTCGACAATGTCGAAAGAGACTTTTTGCCCCTCTTGCAGCGTGTCCATGCCGGCGCGTTCCACCGCGCTGATATAAACAAAGACATCCTTTTCAGCATTTTCAGGCTGAATGAAGCCGAAGCCCTTTTGGCTGTTGAACCACTTCACAGTTCCGGTGGTCATTCGAATTATTCCTTTATAAAAGCATACATTTAAGCCGCGCCAATGGCGCGACCAGCTAACTCGAGATTTGTTGGAAGGTCATTAGTGAGGCGCGCTTTCCGCGGCCAAGCCAAGTCGTTCGGCTGAAAACTCGATAGTATCTATATGGTGATGATAGGCTGATTGCGCAAGGGCAACGTCGTGTAATCGTCAAAGGTACGACCGGAAATGTTATAATCAACGTTTCCGATCATGGCCCTCGGACCCCGTCCTCAGCAATTTGGTCCGCCCATACCCGAATACCCACGGGCTTATAAGGGCCGAACGCCGCTGTGATGGCACGTTCGTTGCGTCACACCCACTCGCGAGGAGACTGAGACATGACACTCAATGCGTTGGGTTGGTGCGAGCGGCATCAAGCGGAATTTGTGGCCCATGCCGCCGAGGGACTGGCGCCGGGTCGGGTCGTCGCGGAGCATCGCAGCCACTATCTGGTTGCTACCAATTCGATTGAGTTAACGGTGGGCACGACAGGTCACTTGCGCAATACCGTTGCGCAACGCTCCGATCTTCCCGGCGTCGGCGATTTCGTCGGCGTGCGCTTGGCCGCGGGAGACGGCCCTGGCACGATCGAGGTTGTTCTGCCACGGACGACTGCCCTGATTCGCATGGCGTCGAGCGCACGTCAGCCCCAGCTCTTGGCTGCGAATGCGGATTTCGTCTTCATCGTTACGGCACCGGATGGCGACTTTAATCTGCCGCGCATCGAGCGCTATCTCGCCTTGGTACGCCACAGCATGGCGGTTCCGGTCATTGTGCTCAACAAGGTAGACCTCGCCGACGATATTGACGGGACGACACGTCAGATCGGTGCGATCTCTTCCGGCGCACCCGTCCATGCCATTAGTGCGCGCGACCGCGCGGGCATCGAGGTGTTGGAGCCGTATTTCGCCGGTAGTCGGACCGTGGGGCTCATCGGCTCGTCGGGTGTGGGCAAGTCGACGCTGACAAACGCGTTGCTGGGACGCGCGGCTCAGGCGACTCAAGAAGTCCGAGCCCATGACAGCCGTGGCCGGCATACGACCACGCATCGCCAGCTGTTCCTGCGCCCGCAAGGCGGCTCCATCATCGACACACCTGGAATGCGGGGGCTGGAGCTTTGGAACGCCAGCGAGAATGTCAGACAGGATTTTGACGACATCGAGGGTTTGGCCGCCGGTTGCAAATTTCGCAATTGTCGGCATGACAGCGAGCCGGAATGCGCTGTGCGTGCAGCCGTCGGCCGCGGCGTTCTCGAAGCCAAGCGTCTCGCGACGTACGTCAAATTCACGAGCCAACTTTGAGTGAGCCCGCGTTAAGGCTCATAAGCGCTTGCTTGCTGCGCCCAGCGTCAAGAAGCGGTCTCAGCCTGCGGGTCCTGGGCAAATGTCCATGCAATCACCGGCCCGAGCCGAGGGCCGGAATTGGGTGCAAAGGCTCTGAGCTTATCCGTCACAAACCTTGTGAGCCGCTCTTCGAGCTCACTTTGTTGACTGGCGAGACCGTCTCGATGGTCTTCGACGAACGTTCGCGGAATGCGCAAGTTGATCGCATCCATCGCAGAGTCGATGCGTATGCGGTGGAGTTCAGCCCCTGACGCGTCGGGCTCCGTACCTTCCAGAAATCGAAGTTTGGCGCCTTCGGGAAAGAGCGGCGACAGAAGCGCGAGGAATTTACTTTGCGTATCAGTGATCATGGAAACCATCTTTCGGAGGACAGCGTGCGTCTGGCGCCCAGGCCGTGCTGCCCATGCGGAACTGTTCAAGTCGCCAGTTTATGAACTCTTGCGCAGTTGATGCGACCCGCCGAGCACACCGACGACGCGTAGAGCAGCTCGCTCAATTGCGCTTGATGAAGACGAAGGCCTTCACCTTGTCATCCTTCGCAACGGTGCAGTTCACGTCCTTGGCAAATGCGCACAAGTTCCCCAACGCCCTCGGGTGGATGTCGTTTCCGATCATCCCCGGCGGGAAAACGTCGCCAATCTGATCAAACCTAAGAGTGAAGGTTGCGGCCGGTGAGAGCTCGATGATCGATTGGCGAACGATCATGCGGTAAGGTTGTTGATTGTTCATGGGGGTGCCTCTCGGGCAAAGAGGAGCATGCCCACATTTGACCCAGCTCCGCAAGGGCCGCGTCGGCGAACCTGGCATGGGGGGGCTTTGGCCCTATCGAAGGGCGACGCGCGGCGGTGCAAACATGGAGTTTGTCCGCTAATGAGACCAAAGGCGCGCGCGTACTCCCATCAAGGCCACGGCCCGCGAGCCGATCAAACAGGCCACATACATATCAGCGACTTCCGAAGCCTGCGCCAACTCACTTGCGAATAGCAGCCGGTCCATACGTTCGGGTCATGAGCCGACACCGGAGAGCGGATACGAGGACGTCTGCTCTATCCGCATGGGCGATGAACGCGCGCGGGTTCGGCCCGCCGCACCACCACAAACATTCGATTTGCAAGTCCGCGGCTTGACCTATTGCGCGGTGAAGCCGCCATCGATGGTCAGGACATGACCGACGACGAAGCGTGCCTCGTCGGAGGCAAGATAGAGCGTGGCCGCTGCGATTTCCTCAGGCCGGCCGAGGCGCTTGATCGGAATCCAATTATTAGCTTCGTCGCGCGTCACGTGATGACTATCAAGCCAGCGCAGGAAGACGTCGTCAGGGATGTCGAAGGCGCACGACGCGATCGCGTTGATCGAAATATTTTCAGCGGCCACCTGTAGGGCTGCGGACTTGGTCAGCCCGATGATGCCGCCTTTGGTCGCCGCATAAAGGCCGTTGTCGGGCACGCCGGTGATGCTGCTGGTGACCGAGGCCTGGTTGACGATCGCCCCGCCGCCGTTCTTTCGCATCTGCGCGACCTGATGCTTCATGCCGTAGTAGGTGCCCTTCAGATTGGTGTCGATCACCGTGTCGAAATTCTCTGACGGCAAGTCCAGCGTCGGGCCGGCGATTTCCTTGGCCGCGTTGTTGATGGCGACGTCGAGGCGTCCGAAGCGTTCGACGGTCGCGGCCACGAAAGCCTGAACGTCGGATTCCTGTGAGACGTCGGCATGCTGGTAGAAACCATCGGCGCCCTGCGCCGTGGCTTTGGCAAGCGTCTCCTCGCCGCCCTTGTCGTTGATGTCACACAGCGCGAGCTTGGCGCCACGTTCGGCGAAGGCATAGGCCAGAACGCGGCCGAAACCCTGCGCGGCCCCGGTGATGAGGACGACTTTGTCTTTGAAATCGAGCATTGTTCCTGTGGCCTCCGCATCCATGAACGTGCCAACCGAGGCCACGTTCGGTTGGCGTGGCGGAAAACGCAAGGCCTGACGCGATCGAGGTGCGAGGGGGAAATCGAGAAGGTGGATCAGGGTCGGAGGATATGTTGCGTGCCTGTCATCTCAACATCAGGCTGAAGCTGGTGGCGAACGTATCGGGGAGATCGGCGTGTCGTCGGGCAAGCTTCCCGATCGGGGAACCCATCTGTGGCGACCTTGCACACCGCCACAGATGGAAGGTACCGCGCGCCAGACAGGGGAGCCCAAGCACGCGATCCCGTGTGCTGCGCCGACCGGGGCCGGCGCAGCATTGACCTGTTAGGCTGCGGCTTGCGCGGCCGTGGGGACAGCCGCGATCGTCTTCAAGATCTGCGAAGCAATCGCGTATGGGTCGCCCTGCGAGTTGGGACGGCGATCTTCCAGATAGCCCTTATAGTCGTTCTTCACGAACGAGTGGGGCACGCGGATCGAGGCACCACGGTCGGCAACGCCATAGCTGAACTTGTTCCACGGCGCCGTCTCGTGCTGCCCGGTCAAACGCATGTGGTTGTCGGGACCGTAGACATCGATGTGGTCCTGCAGGTTCTTCTCGAAGGCAGCCATCAGAGCCTCGAAATAGGCTTTGCCGCCGACTTCGCGCAGGTAGGTGGTCGAGAAATTGGCGTGCATGCCCGAGCCGTTCCAATCGGTGGCACCAAGCGGCTTGCAGTGGTACTCGATGTCAACGCCGTACTTCTCGGTCAAGCGCTGCAGCAGGTAGCGCGCCAACCACATTTCGTCGGCGGCTTTTTTGGAGCCCTTGCCGAAGATCTGAAACTCCCACTGGCCTTTTGCCACCTCGGCGTTGATGCCCTCGTGATTGATGCCGGCTGCGAGACACTGATCGAGATGCTCCTCGACCATCTGACGCGCGACGTCGCCGACCTGCTTGAAGCCAACGCCGGTGTAGTACTTGCCCTGCGGCTCGGGATAGCCGGCCATCGGGAACCCAAGCGGACGGCCATCCTTGTAGAAGAAATACTCCTGCTCAAAGCCGAACCAGGCGCCTTCATCGTCGAGGATGGCGGCGCGCATGTTGGTGGCATGCGGGGTGCCGTCGGGATTCATGACCTCGCACATCACCAGCACGCCGTTGGTGCGCGCAGGATCGGGATAACAAGCCACCGGCTTCAATACGCAGTCGGAGTTCGATCCATCGGCCTGCAGGGTTGAGCTTCCATCAAAGCCCCAAAGCGGCAGCTTATCCAGATCGGGAAACGAGCTGTACTCTTTGATCTGCGTCTTGCCACGCAGGTTGGGAACAGGCGTATATCCGTCGAGCCAAATGTACTCGAGTTTGTACTTCGTCATTGCGGCGTCTCTCCTCGTTTGATGACGATGCGAAATCGTTGGATGTCCCTCATGGATGCGCAGCCGCCCAAAACACATTGAGCGGCACCGGACAGTTGCGAAGACGGGAGTCGTTTGCGCGTCGGCTATTGCGCACATGCGATGGCGATCGCAATGCAACACCTTCGCCGTCGCAACATGAGCTCATGCAGCGATGAACCAACGGGTTGCTCAGGACGTTTGGGAAGGGCCGAAACCGGCTAAATGCGTTCGCCATCGGCACGCATGCTAACGAATTATGCAATTCTCAGCATGCCCATAATGTGTGCAGTTTCTGTATGTAAATTAAGCATCCGTTGAAGGCGCAAAACATGCAATAAACGCGGCCCTCTAGGGTACACTGTGGGTGATTCAAACAGAGTGAATTGAAGGAGAGATGATCAATGAAACAGCAGCACCAACGTGCGACAGCACAAATAATAGCGTTTCCCAAGAGGCCACCTGTAACTTCACATCGTGATCGCGTCGCGAGCCAAGCGACGTACAACGACATGCCATTTGCGGCAGTGGAGTGCGGTGCCGGTTGGTATCACGATGCAGCCGTTGAAGACGCCGTCGAGGTTCGAAGCATCCGCTTTCGCAAACACTGATCGCAGACATGCAACGCGTTATTTTCAGTGCAGCGTATCGATTGAATGATCGCGCGGAAATCGTTGGGCCGCAGGTTGCCGACGAGTCCGCGCGCCGTGGCGGGGTTTGTTCCCGCACCTAGCGCGCGCGGGCACATATGCCCAAAACACAGCGCGCAAATCTCCCGTATTCACGTTCCAAAGACAGACCAGCCCAGCCTTTTGGTCAGGCGCTCAAGCGCAATCCTGCCGAGATGCGAATTGCCCGCTGCGTCAAGACCGGGCGACCAGACGGCGATCGAGGCTTTGCCGGGCGCAATCGCAAGTATCCCGCCGCCGACGCCGCTTTTTCCTGGAAGTCCCACGCGATAGGCGAATTCGCCCGATCCGTCGTAGTGGCCGCACGTCAACATGATCGCGTTGATTCGGCGTGCGCGCTCGTCGGGAACGACGGGCAGACCGGTTGTGGGATTGCGCCCGTGCATGGCAAGAAAGCGCCCGGCCATGGCGAGTTGCCGGCACGTCATGGCAATGGCGCAATGGTGGAAGTAGACGCCGAGCGTGTAGTCGACAGGGTTCTCCAAGACGCCAAACGACTTCATGTAGTTTGCGAGCGCGATGTTGCGATAGCCGGTTGCCTTCTCAGACGCGGCGACGGCCTCGTCGATCATGATTGAGGGATCATCGGCAATGAACTGCATGAACCTCAATATCTCACCCAGAGCCTCCCGCGGCTGGTGGCCGGAAAGTATAATGTCTGTCACCGCGATCGCTCCGGCATTGATGAACGGATTGCGGGGGATGCCGTGCTCGTGCTCGAGCTGGACGATGGAATTGAAGCGACTGCCCGAGGGCTCGCGGCCCACCCGCTCCCACAGCCTGTCGCCGGCCTTGCCTAGTGCGAGCGTCAACGTAAAGACCTTGGAGATGCTCTGGATGGAAAACGGCACATCACTATCTCCACCGGCCGCAACGTTGCCGTCAGCGTCGATGACGACCATGCCGAAGGCGCTTGGGTCGACGCGGGCGAGTTGAGGAATGTAGGTGGCGACTTCGCCGCGGTCGTCCCGCTGGCGCATCTCGTCGGATATTTCTCTCACAATGGCTGCAAGGTCTGACAACTTGATCTCTCCCGCGGGCAGCGCGTGTTTCGATGAGGCCGCCACAAAGTCGTAGGGTGCACGGTGGGGCAGAACAAGTATGGCTCTCGTTGCAGCGATTGTCCGCGACCGTCGGACGCAACGGCGCGCCTACCTCTTTCAGGTGTGTCGAGTTCGGACTCGTTCAAAAGTCTCTGCGTTCGCTCTCCTCGCGGGGTTCGACGGCCGCGCTTTGGCCGACACGTTTGAGCGCAAACTGCGTCATGATGGGACCAAAGAGCTCAAAAACGATTGTGGTCGCGATAGCTACGCCGAGGATTGTTTCCTTCTGGTCGGGAAAGTGGTTTCCGGCGACCAACGCCATGCCGAGGGCGACACCGGCCTGTGGCATCAGCGCAAGCCCAATCCAACGCCGCTCAATGACCGGGAGGCCGGCGAGCCTGCCACCAAGACGGCCGCCGAGGATGCGCGAAAGCGTGCGCAGGACGATATAGGCCCCGCCAATCCATCCCAGGTCGCCGAGGCGATGCGGCTCGAGCGATGCGCCGGCCAGGACAAAGAAGAGGAGCATGAATGGCCATTCGATGTTCTCGATCTCATGGAACGGCCGGAGATGATGCTTGGCGAGATTGACGATCGTCACACCGGCGACCATGCCGGCGAGCAGAAACGACACCTCAAACCATAGCGCCAAACCTGCGCACAAGAACACGACGCCAAGGGCTTCGCCTTGAATGGGTTCGCCGCGCCGCAAGCGCCCGGTCAGAAAGGCGGCGGGCACGCCGAGGGCCAGTCCGATGAGAACGGCACCGCCAAGCTCGCGAAGTCCATTGAGAAGAACGTTAGCCAAAATTTCGCCATTGATGGCCTTGGCGGCGACCAGGCACACGCTGAAGATGATCAACCCCCAGGCATCGTCGATCGCCACGATCCCAAGCAGCCGATCCTTGAAGCTTTTTGCGGAGGGAACCTGTTTCACGACATCGCGTGTTGCGGCCGGGTCCGTTGCGGCGGCGATAGCGGCGAGCGAAAAGGCGGTGGGGATCGCCACGCCGAGCGCCAGCAAGCCGCCGCCGACCACGAAGGCGGAGATGACGACGACGACAAGCGAGATGATGAGTATCTCCTTGCCGTACTTGCGCAGGCGGGAGACGGAAAGTGCGCCGCCAAGCAGGAAGGCAACCATCGTCAAGGCGGTGGAGGACAGAAACTCGTACCAATCGGTCGCCTGGGCGGGCAGGACGTCGAACCCGGCCGGGCCGATTGCCACGCCAAGCAAAATAAGTAGCGTTACGCGCGGCAGCGAAGTGCGCCGGCCAAGCTCGTCGGTGGCCAGGCCCGCGAGAAAGAGTGCTCCGAGCGCAATAAACGCAATAGTGATGTCCATGCCCGATACTTGACTTAGGCGCCGCCGAGATCAACCGGAACGCGGTGCGGTGCGAAGATATGCGTATAATAGGAGCGTCACATCTCGGCCCAACCTCGGGGGGAGGATTGGGCAGACAGGGATGTTCGCCGGGGTGAACATGATGGTTGAAGAAATGAAAATAAGAAGACGGTTTCAACGATGGCCGAAGTTCCGGGCGCCGGCATACGCCGCGTTGGTGTTGGCAGCAATTGCGTGTTCTTCGCAAGATGGCGTGGCCGCCCAGAGCAGCGACGGGCAAGCCCTTCTCCAAAGGAACTGCGGAAAGTGCCACGGTGTGGCCCCGGGAGATTCAAGTCCCCTCGCGAAGGCTCCGAACCTGTCGATCGTCCTTGGCTCGTATCCGGGCGAGCGGCTCGAAGTAGAGCTCTCGGAGGGAATTGGATCGCGTCATCCCGACATGCCGCAGATTCAATTCTCAGACGAGGACATCACGAGCATCTACTATTATCTGCATGGCAACGAGCCAGATGGCAAAGAGCGTGCGC
>Ga0315534_1002696_pt1 | contig 11734 bp, 16 predicted proteins | sample SalMarSW160240MG_FD_203094 | JGI IMG/M metagenome (GOLD analysis project Ga0315534, IMG submission 203094) | Salt marsh sediment microbial communities from the Plum Island Ecosystem LTER, Massachusetts, United States - Salt Marsh Sediment SW1602-40 ... | reverse complement strand
CGAGTGCGGTGACCAGGAAACTTGGCTGTTCGCCCTGAACTGGTTGATGACCGACTACACCGCGCTCAAGCTCAATGTGAACACCTCGAAGATCACTGGGGGCAACGACGCTTCCAACTACAACAAGAACGACGGCGCCGAGCCCTGGGGCTTTGGCATGCGCTGGCAGGTCGACTGGTAAGGCGGAATTAGACAGTCCCCTCCGCTACCTACCAGACCGCCGCCCCGTTTGGGGCGGCGGTTTTTTCTCAAGCGGAGACAAGGTCTTAACCGGGAATTCACCCCCGGACTTGCATTGTAAAGGCCCTGAAACCATTTATGGCCCAGGACCATTGCCATGCGTAAGTCTGCCGTCTTTGTTGGATTGATAGCCTTGTCGCTGAGCGGTGCGCCGGCTTTCGCATTTCAGGAAATCCCCGTGCCGCCACCGGACATTCCGACGGCCGAGCTACAACCCAATACGTTACAGCTGGGGACGCCCGGCGGCGGAGCGACCGCTCCGGCGACTGACGAAGGGGGACTCAACGTTTTCGGTTACACAGTCCTGCCTAAGCTCGACCTCGGCTTTGACGTCCTCTATGGCCAAGAGCAGCAGCAATTGGAGCTGCAAGGTCCGGCCGGGCTTGAGGACGATGACGGCGGCGTCAGCGTCCTCGGCAAGGTCAAGCGCCGTTTCTGAGCGCAATCCTCCCCACGTAATGACCGTTCATTCCAGAGGCGCGTGGCCACGCCAGGCCAACGACGCATGATCGCGCGTCTGGGGGCCGCCTCGGTGCATCTTTTGACGGCAAGCGGCGCCGTGCTCGCACTGCTTGCGCTCGGCGCGGCTCATCGCGGCGATTGGCAAATGATGTTCGTGTGGCTCGGGGCTGCGCTGGTCGTCGACGCGGTCGATGGTCCCTTGGCACGCGCCTTCAAGATCGAGGCTCTGCTCCCGCGCTTTAGCGGCCAGAGGCTCGATCTGATTGTCGACTATCTCACCTACGTGGTGGTCCCAGCGGTTGCACTGAACGAAGCCACGATTCTGCCCGAAGTGGCGCGTTTACCTGCCGCCGCTTTCATTCTGTTGTCCGGTCTGTTCCATGTTGCAAACCTGAACAGCAAGACGGAAGACGGCTACTTCGTCGGCTTTCCGGCCATCTGGAACATCGTCCTGCTTTATCTCTTTGCGCTCGAGCTGGCCCCTTCCGTCTCACTTGCCATCGTCGCCGTGTTCGTACTCCTGACCTTCGTGCCGTTTACGGCCGTTCATCCGTCTCGAGTCGTTAGGCTTCGGCCGGTCACCTGTGCAGTGACTGCAATTTGGGCAGTTGCTGCCGCCTTCGCCGTCGCCAACCCGTTTCCTTCGCCGCTTTGGATTCAGGTGATTCTGATCTCGACGGCGGTCTATCTGGCCTGCATCGGGCTTCTCCGTCCCCTTGCCGAAAACAACCCGGTGCCATGATCCGGAGTTGACCGCGCACCACACTTTCCGGCTAAGTTAGCGACTCCAGCATCGACACCTCCGGAAGAATTCTCACCTTAGATCGTCATGGACTGGCTGACCGATCCGCATATCTGGGCAAGCTTCCTCGCCCTGAGCGCGATGGAGATCGTGCTCGGCATCGACAATGTCGTTTTCATCTCGCTGTTGGTGTCGCGGTTGCCGCCACAGCAAAGGCGCACGGCGCGGCAGATCGGATTGTCGCTTGCGCTCATCTTTCGCGTCATCATGCTTGCCGGGATCGCCTGGGTCATCCACCTGACCACGCCGATCTTCACCATAGGCAGCTACGCGTTCTCTTGGCGCGATCTCATTCTTATCGCGGGGGGACTCTTTCTCCTGGTCAAGGGCACCCGCGAGATGCACCACGATATCGAGGGTGAAGAGGGGGAGGAGGGGGCCCCGAGCCCCGTCGCCGACACCATGACCGCGGGGATCGTTCAGATCGCGATCATCGACCTCGTGTTCTCCATCGATTCCATCATTACCGCGGTCGGTATGGCCGACCATCTCGGGGTGATGATTGCCGCCGTGACCGTTGCCATTCTGGTGATGTATTTCGCCTCCGGTCCGGTCGCTCAATTTATCGAGCGCCATCCCACCACCAAGATGCTGGCGTTGTCCTTCCTGCTCCTGATCGGGGCGGCGCTCATCGCCGACGGGATGCATTTCCACATCCCTCGCGGCTATATCTATTTTGCCATGGCGTTTGCCGCCGGGGTCGAGGTGATCAATGTCATCGCCTCGCGCAACCGCCGGCGCGTGGCCCAACGGGCCGGCGCAAAACGCCGGCCAAAAGGCTAGGTTCGAAAACGCCTTAACCTTGTCATGCTATTTGCTCAGAGCGGCCCCATTTTAACCATTTTGACCGGGGTATTTCGCTTCCTTGACAGTTCTAAGACAAAGGGAAGCGATGAGGATCGGTACTTTCGTTCTGGCCATGAGCCTGGCGCTGTCAACGACAGCGTCTCTTGCCAAACCCGTGACGCTTTCAGGCGACGCGTTGCGGCAGGCGATCAGCGGCAAAACAGTGTTTCTCAAGATCTCAGGTTTTGAGTTGCCGATTACCTACGCTGCCAATGGGCGCATGTCGGGAAAGATGGGCGCGGTTGCGGCGAGTTTTGCCCGGGGTGACGGCACCCAAGACCGTGGCAAATGGTGGGTCGCCGACGACAAGCTTTGCCAGCAATGGTCAAGCTGGATGAACGGCAAATCCTATTGTTATCGACTGAGCCGCGAGGGCGCGACCGTCTATTGGGTCCGAAGCGACGGCCGCTCCGGTACGGCGCGAATCGGCTGATCGGGACTGCCCCCGGCACGGGAGGCAGCGTCCAGAGTGTTGAGAGAGCCGCCCACGGGCGGCTCTTTTGTTATGTCCGGTCCTGTGCCCCTCGGCCCTGGCCTGCTGGCTATGCATCTTTTGTGACGGCCCATCCACAGCCGCCCCGTTGAGTGTGGACCTGCCTGCAACTCTGCTTGCAGGCGAGGCGCCATTTGCATTAGGCTCCCATTCGTGCCTCTCATCATCGATAGCCGGATTGGTACGAGTCGAATCCTAGTGTTGCGTACGTAGCCTTGTCAGTCGCCTCAAAGCATATCGAGACGTTGCGCCATGGCCCGCGGTCATGGAATGAGTGGCGAGCCCAAAATCCTTCCGTCACGCCGAATCTCAATGGACTCGTGCTGAGGCCAGCCGAGCGCCAGATGGGGCCAATCAGCGGGGGCCCGATTAATTTCTCGTTCGCCCAGCTGAGGCACGCCTCCTTGCGCTTTGTCACGCTGTCAGGGGCGAATCTCGAAATGGCCGACCTGTCGGATGCCGATCTCAGCGATGCGCGGCTTGACGGTGTCAATTTGAGCGGAGCGGATCTTTGCAACGCACAGCTCGAGCGCGTCGATTTCGCGGAGGCAAGGCTCGTCGGGACAAACCTCGCCGGCGCGAGCCTCAAAGATGCGCGCAACCTCACGCAGAGCCAGATCGACGAGGCCTTTGGCGATGCCTCGACGCTGCTTCCGCCCTACCTTATGCGCCCTCAAGGCTGGGGCAGCGCGCAGCACATTAGCGGTCTGCCTGAGCAAAACGACGGCCGTCAAAGCAACGAAGATGACGGCACGCCCCAGGGGCAGGCCAAATCTTGGCTGGTGGGCGGGCCCGCGCGGGCGTGACGGGGCCTTCGCTTCCGGCGTGCCGAAGGGCGCCGAGCCTATTGGAAATCGATGCGGATTGAGAACGAGGTTCCGCCTGCGGGCGGAGCCGGGAACGCCGCGCGGCGTACGGTAGCGAGCGCCAGCTGATCGATCCTTGAATTGCCGCTCGATCGCGAGATCCGTACGCTGCCGACCGAGCCACTGGCGCCAATGCTGAACACCACGGTCGCGCTTCCCCTCTGACCGGCCCTCGGCTTGCTCCGTGCGAGAGCCGCCCAGACTTGGCGCGAATAGGCCGCGCCGCTCAGCCGTGGTTTTGATGCCGGCGCGGTTGCGCGCTTGGCCGGTGCAAGTCCCATCGGCAACCTCAAGCCCGGACCATTGCGAGGCTGTTCTTGCTGGGCAACCGCCGGCCGGGCTTGCTTTTGTTTCCGCTCCGCCGGGCTGGATGCAGGCGCGGAGCGGGCAGTCCGTTGGGCTGCGGGCGATTCTCGCTTGGGCGTTGGTGCACGCGGGGTGACAGCGGCGGTGGTCTCGGGGCTTGCGCCCGCATCGGTGCTATCGGTCGACTCGGGCGGCGCGGCTGAGACTTCCACAGGGCGATCAGGGATGTCGCCGGTATCCTCACGGACCGTTTGGGTTGAGACCAGTCTCGTCGGGGACTCCGCGATCAGCCGTCCGATCTGATCCGTTGCAGGTGCCGTCGTGTCAGCGGCGATCGGTGTTTCGGAATCGGCGCTCTCGGCGGCGGCCGTTTCCGGCAGCGCCGGGATCTCAGGGACATCCTCCGGCGTCACGATGGCGTCACCCGTGATCGGCGATTTGGAGACGATCGTTTCGGCCTCTATCGGCTCAGCCTCAGTAACAGGCACGACGCCGAAGGTCGCCGTCGCGTCCGGCTTCTGAGATGCCGGCGGTGTCTCGGCAGTGACGGCCTCATCGCCAGCCTCCGCTTCAGAGTCGCGCGCCGTCACCGTGACGTCCAACAAGGTCTCGGTCTCGGTGCCGGCCGTGCTCATTGCCGTGGAGGGCGTCGACGGTTCGGCCTCGAACGCCTGCTCGGGGCTCCAGGATGCGGTCAGTAGGTAAAGGCTGCCGCTCACAATCACGAAACCGGCCGCAATCGACAATAATGATGAGTGGGGAACTCGGCTTTCGCCGAGCCCTAACGATTGTGGAAGTCGGCCTTCGCCTAGCGTGTCCATGGGGCTCTCCGCTTGAACCCATTAGCACCGCGATATCGTTAACGAAGGGTTCACGCCCTTGTCGTCAGGCGCGTGAACACAATTGCCAGTATGCTTCTAAGTGAATGAAATAAAACGTGAATCCTCGTACGCCGGCGCTCTAACGGCGAAGGTCGCGCAATTTGACGGTATACAGAGCGGCCAAGATGTTCAGGACCATCAACGCGAATATCGGCCAAACGACACCCTGGAAGCCGCCAAGAGCGCCGAGCAAGGCGCCGAACGCAATTGCAATCAATCCGATCGTCACACTCCCTACGGCGATGCAATAGGGCCGCTCGTGATCGGTCGCCGTCCCGATCAGGTAGAGCGTTCGGCCATTCTGAATGCCTTGCGCGCCCAGACTGATCAAGACGAAGACGATGGCGTAAAGAAAAATGCCCTGGGAAACGAGTTTCAATTCGATCGCCATCGCCAGCAACCCGCCGAGGCAGGTTATGCATGCCGCCAAGATGAGAATTGTGCGAACTGCACCCCTCCCGATCCTTGGCCAAAAAAAGCCACCAACGACCAAGCCGATGCTCGATGCGATGACAAAGGCGTTCAGGCCAATCACGCTGTTGCCGTGGTAAGAGGCGGCATGGATCGAGAAGAACGGCATCGCCAATTCGATGGAAAGATACAAGGTCCGGGCGATCAGAAACCTGCGGAACCAGCCCAGCGCCAATGCAATGCGAAAACCCTCTCCGAGTTCGGCGAGTCCGCGGCGGCGAGGGCCTCCCTGTTGGCTGGTATCCGTTGGCGCTGGGGGCTCGCGGATGGCGGTGATCACCAAAGCCGAGATCAGAAACAAGCCGATGCCAAGCCAGATCAGCTCCTGGTGCGCGACCAGAGACGTTCCCGGCTTGAGAACGATCTGCGAGGCAAAAGCAACGATCATCGCGAAGATGCCGGCGAGGCTCGATTGCGTGAACAGCAGCCGGCTGCGCGTTTCATGGGTCAAAGTCCGCCCAATCAGATTCTGAAACGCGAGCGAGCCCAACCCGGCTGAGGCCCCGAGGACCAGGGCAACGAACAGAAAGATCGCGACCAGCCAAGGGACGGTGACAAGATCGAGTGTGAGGCTGATGAGAACGAGCGCCAATGCCGTTGCCAGCGCTGCGAGAGCGAGAAATTTCTTATTGGATCGCGCCGCGCCGATCAGCGGTGCCGCGAAAGTCTGCACACCGATCTTCGCGGCAGTGGCGATCGGCACCAGAAGACCCGCGAAAAAGACCGGCGCGCCAACCGACGTATAAAGGAACGGCAGAACGAGCTTGACGCTGGTCAGTTCCCTCGCGGCATTCGTGGATACGCCCTGTCCTAACAGGACACGGTAGTTCCAGATCGAGTTCCGGTCGTCTGTCACGCTTTACCCCCCATGACGGGCTTTAGTCTTTCGAGGACGGCCGGCCTTGCGGCCCGGAACCAAAGGGGCCCGGTCGCAGTTTAGCAAACGTCATCGGGCTGGGGGCTCGCTGAACGGGGGACTTCATGAGCTTCTACGCCCTATTCTGGATCCTATGTGCTGTGCTTGCCGGCCATGTCGTGGTCGCAGCGATCGCGGTTGCCAAAGCCTTTCGAAGCCAAAGGCGGCGCCACCTGGCGTTCGGCGTTCATTGGTGAGGGGCAGGCGGACGCTAACCTCTGGAATATGACACTGGCGGATGGGGAGGGATTCGAACCCTCGAGACGCTTGCACGCCTGCCGGTTTTCAAGACCGGTGCCTTCAACCACTCGGCCACCCATCCATGCAATCAACTCAAATGGTTAGCAACGCCCCAATGGCAACAAAACGTGAATTGTAACCGGATTGCAACCGGCACCCTCATTTCAGCACCCCGGCAATGGCATCTGCCGCCGCCCTGTCGGCACCCGGCATCAAGTGACCGTATATGTCGAGCGTGATTGCTGCCTTGCTGTGGCCGAGGCGCCGGCTGATCGTGAGAATATCGACGCCCTTGTGAATGAGCATCGAGGCGTGAGTGTGCCTCAGACTGTGAAAGGTGTGGTCCGGCACCACGCGAGACCATGCCTTAGTGACATTGCGGGGACGTAGCAGGCCGCCTTCGACCGTGCTGAATACGAGTGTTGTTGTGTCCGGCTTACCCATGCCGAGCTGAAGGCGAAGCCCAAGTTGCTGCACCTTATGGGCACGCAACATGGCGACCGCATCTTCTGACAGGGCGATTGTGCGCCGCCCGCGCTTTGTCTTTGGTGGCTTCAGCCGTAAGCCCGTTTTGGTTTCCTCGACGCTGCGCTCAATCCGCAACGTGGCGGTGTCCAGGTTGGCATCGCCCCATTGCAATCCGAGAAGCTCGCCGCGTCTCATGCCGGTGGCAAGTGCAAGCGAGACGATTGGCAACAGCCAATGATCCTTCAGCGCCTCAAGGACCTGCTCGACCTCTTTCGGTTCAAGGATCTCGACTTCATCTTGCTCGATTAGCGGCAGTTCGACGTTCAGCGCCATACGCGCCTGTGTTCCGGCCAGGGCTTTGCAGAGCACGCGATGGGCATGAAGGATGGTCCGCGGCGAAAGCTCTGCCTCCAGCAACTTCGCGTGCCACGCACGAACGGTAACATCTGCGAGCTTGGGAAGCTGTACCATGCCAAGGTGCGGCACGATCTGATTAGCGGCGAGTTCAGCATAACGCTCGCGTGTCTTCGGTGAGACATTGTGAGCGCCAGCCAGCCATGCGGTCATGCGCTCGGCAACCGTGCCCCGAGTGGCGTCCGGCAGCTTGCCGGCATCAATTGCGCCTAGCAGTCTCGTCAACTCTTTCTGAGCGTCTTTATAGGTGCCCCTGACCGTGGCGTAGCGTTGCCGGCGCTTGCCGTTGACCGAAGGAACATCGAACTTGAGTTGCCAAGAGTTCTTGCCGCGCTTGGTTATGTTGCCTCTCATTTTGTCTTCTCCAGGTAAAGCCAGCTTAGATCAAGGGAACCAATCGTCGATAGCGCACGCGGTTCCTTACGGGGCAGGCGGAATCCGCTGGCTAGAGTAAAACGCAGCTTCTCCCGGTCGATTTTTGCCTTGGTAGCGGCTAACTGCTTTAGTTCGTCCTCGGTGTAAAATTGACCCGGCTCTTTTCGAATAAGGAGTTGCGCCCGATAACTGCCATTCCATTCCCGTAGGCACTGGAGAGAGTAAGCCCGATTCACTAAGTCTTCTGAATCGAGCACCGCTGTAAAAGCCGCTCCGAGGGTCTTCTTTCCAGTAAAGGGGCATTTGCCCTCTTCGCTTTTGAGGTTGGCAAATATCTTGGTCGCCTCTGGCACCTCGGTGAGACTGCTAGTCGCCGTCACCGAAATCAGCAGTATCGCCAAGGCATGTGAGGTCGCCTCGACCCCGCTGCCGCGGCCACGCCCTGGCCTGGCCTTGAGTAGGCCGGCCCTCACCAGCGCCCGTTGCCGCTCATAAAGCGCATAGGGCGTCGTTCCCAGCACGGGTGCGATTTGTGGGAGCAGGCTTTTGAGCGACTGCATAATCAACCTTTCTAAAATGTAAGGTGACTGTACACCATACGCCTTGACGGGGGAAGACAGGAAATGCGATAACCGTACACCTACCACTGATCGGAGAAAGGCATGGAAGTAAGTGACGAAAAGCTGACCCAGAGCGTCCGGGAGGCCGCCCGAGAATTGGGCATTGGCGTGAACCAAGCATATGAGGCGGTGAAGCGGGGCGAGATCCCGCACATCAAAATTGGAAAACGGATTCTTGTGCTGCGTAAGCCGTGGTTGAGAAAGTTGCAGGGGGACGGAGATGCGAATGCAGCCTAAAAGTAAAAGCCCCGCAGCATTGGCGCGCTGCGAGGCCGAAGAGTTTGAAATTGAGGGGATAGCAAACGATAAAAAATTAACAACGCGACGGCAACAACTCTCCGAACTTACCGGAGCGCTCGACTTCCTTGCGTTCTGGCGAGAGGACATAACCCGAAGGGCCACACCAAAAGACGACTCTTATGCTTGGTTGCGGGCTGCGGATGCCTTCGAGCGTTGGAGGTTGGCAGCATGAGCTACTGTCCCCTCGACCTAGTTGAAAACTACTTCAAGCGTTATGTCACCTACCCTTCATTGCACGCGCTAACCGCACATGTGCTTTGGGTTGTTCACACCTATTTGATGGCCCTCTGGGATATCACGCCTCGCATGGGGTTCTTTAGTCCTGAACCGGGCAGCGGAAAGAGTCGGGCGCTAGAAGTCAGCCGCCGCGTGGCACATAACCCGATGCCAACGGCAAGTATCACCGGCGCGTCCTTCATGCGCATGGTTCATAAAGGAGATTACACAATCTTCATTGATGAGCTTGAGGGGATCTATGGAAGCGCGGCTGCACGGGATGCGAATAGCACGCTTACCTCAGTCTTGAATGCGGGCTTTGAGAGTGACGCTGTCGCTCATCGTTGTGAGGCCAAAACCAACAAGCCAGAGATATTCAACATCTACGCTCCGGTGATGATGGCCGGGCTGAAGCGAGCAAAATTGCCGGATAGCTTAAAGAGTCGAATGATAGCCATCGACATGAAGCGCCGGCTTCCTGGCAAGACCGAAGCAGACTTTCGCAAACGTCACGCTGAGTCCGAAGCGAGGCCGATACGCGAGGCACTAGAGAAATGGTGCGATGAAGCCGAGGGAAAGATAAATCTTGATGACATTGTTCTCCCCTCTGATATCCGAGACCGAGACGCCGATATCTGGGAACCTCTATTTGCTATTGCACAAGTAGCTGGTGGCGATTGGCCTGAGCGTGTGACCGAGGCCGCCAGGTGGTTTGTCAATACTCGCGTAGATGACTCCGCCGATAGCTCCGGTTTAAGACTGCTGCGGGACTGCGTGGTGGTGCTGGAACACACGCATACCTGTAAGCCTGATTGGTTGCGATCCCAATTGTTCAACATGATCGACTCGCCCTGGAGCACTTGGGGCAAGAACGGCACCGGCATCACCACCTTTATGCTGAAGCAATGGCTGAAGGATTACGGCATCAAGCCCTATGCCGTAAAAGTTGGGGGCGATGTGGTGAAGGGCTACCACCTAAAACAATTCAAAGAGGAATTAGCCCGATACCCGGAGCCGACAGGGCCACAGCCGGAGGGGGATGGTTACACTGGTTACTCTGGTTACTCGATTGATAACAAAAACAATAAGGTAACCGAAGTAACCGAGGTAACCAGGGGGGCAGGGGTAGAGCAGCCGACCTATGATGACGGCGACCCCTTTGCCAACATGAAAGACGCCTCTTATGGCCTTCGGCCGGCGCAACCTGCGACGGAGTTACCTGAGTTGAGCCGGGACGCTGGAGGCGCACGATGAGCAAGGCACCAAAAAAGACTCAGGCTAAGGCCGCTGCGTCCGAGCATGCCGTTGCACCGAACTACAGTCCGACGACCGAGGAACGTGCGGCAGTGCACGAGTATTTTGCTCGTAAGAGCAAAAAGCCCCCGTCGCCTTCTATGAAAGTTGCGAAGAAGGGTGGCAAGTCAGAGGTTTCGGTTAACCATCCTGATCCGGGGACTGGCTACCTCCTCCTCATGCGTACTCTGGGTACGACCGAATCGGACTTTGCCTATGGTCTCCTTGATCAACTCGCTGGCGCCAGCACACGGGATGGAGAGGCCAACGCCGATTCGCTCAACTTTATGCTCGCAGTCGTAAAGTCCATTGCTCCGCGCGATGAAATCGAGGCGATGCTTGCGGCACAGATGGGGGCTGTTCACTCGGCTACAATGACCTTTACGCGCCGTTTGGCAAACGTTGAGACAATTCAGCAGCAGGACAGCACCGAGCGTGCCCTCAACAAACTTGCACGCACATTCACAACGCAGATGGAAGCCTTAAAGCGATACCGCACAGGGGGCGAACAGAAAGTCACAGTGGAACACGTTCACGTTCACGAGGGCGGGCAGGCAATCGTAGGACATGTTGACCACAAGGGTGAGGGGGGTCGCGCCAAAAAGGGCGGATCAACCCCATGCTCCTAGACATGCAGAACGCCCAACGCTGTGGAGCCAAGACCCGACGCGGTACACGTTGTCAGTCACCTGCAATGTCCAACGGTCGGTGCCGAATGCACGGCGGAAAGTCTCCGGGCGCGCCGAAGGGTAATCGCAATGCGTGGAAGCACGGCCACTACTCGGCAGAGGCCATAGCCATGCGCCGGCTCGTCAGACTATTGCTTTCGGATGCCAAGGAAACGATAGAGCGCGTCTGAGGCTACTTCGAAGAGGCCATGTCCGCTTTGCCCCCAAGAGCGGACATGCCGAGCGTCGAAAGCGATGTCCGCTAAGTGCCAAGAGCGGACTTTGAATGCGCGGCATCTGCGGATGAATCGCTGCACAAAAAGAAGCCCCGACGACGGCGGGGCTTTTCACTAGGGAGCTGCGATTGGGCCAAGACCTATCGCGTTACCGCTCGTTTGCGGGTCCAGCGACAATATTTTCGTCAACGACACTGAGCGTCAAAGCATCATAACCGCACCTAAGTGCGACAGTCTGATCCCCAGAGGCGTCGACATTCATGATTTGAAGTGGTTTGAGGCTCACGCGTAACTGAATTGCCGAACTAACAGTGTCGGCAGGATCATCCCTTATGTCCCAGACCACTGATTTGACTGCGCATCGACCCAGATTTGGCTCAAAAAACGCAATGACGCGCTTAGTGCCAACTGCCGTGAGAATGGGCTCGTAAGGCTTAACGGGCCCCCGGTTGACAGACGGTTCCTCTGAGTAGGCGGGAATATAGGCAGCGGTGAGTGCGATGAACGCGGCTACCGTGACGAAGTTTAACAACTGTATGCGAGTAGACCTTGTCATCGTGAGTGCCTCCTCACAAAAGTAAGCTTTACGCAAGCGCGAGTTAGCCGGGGCGCAGCGATAGG
>Ga0315534_1002695_pt1 | contig 11754 bp, 12 predicted proteins | sample SalMarSW160240MG_FD_203094 | JGI IMG/M metagenome (GOLD analysis project Ga0315534, IMG submission 203094) | Salt marsh sediment microbial communities from the Plum Island Ecosystem LTER, Massachusetts, United States - Salt Marsh Sediment SW1602-40 ... | reverse complement strand
CATGAATTTAGGTTGGGCGGATTACTTCGCTTCGCTCGCAATGACAGAAGCGGGAAAGCTCGAAGGGGTGAAAACCCCTTCGTAATAATTTCCCCCTTCCCTTCACAAATTCCCAAGGGAAGGGGGATAAAGGGGGATGGGTTCACCCTCTCGTAATCTGGAAAACCGGCCTCTAAGGAGGTATTCCTGATGAAAATGGCACTGGAAGGCATTAGAGTCCTCGATGTCAGCGAGGCGGGGCTGGCCCCGGTCTGCTGCCGCATCCTGGCCGATATGGGCGCCGAGGTCATCAAGGTGGAGCGCACCGGCGGCGGCGACCAGACGCGGGGGCTCCTCAAGATAAGCGGGGACGTCCCCGTCCACGATATCAACTACGTCTTCGAGTTCTATAATTTCAATAAAAAGGGCATCACCCTGGACTTAAAACAGCCCGAGGGACGGGAAATCCTCCACAAGCTCGTCGCCAAGGCCGATGTCTTCGTCTGTAACTTCCGCCCCCACGCCCTGAAGAGTCTGGAGCTGGAGTACGAGACCCTCTCCAAGATAAACCCCCGCCTCATCTACATGCACCTCTCCGGCTACGGGCTGCACGGGCCGGAGCGGGATACCGGCGCCTACGACTTCGTCGGCTACTGGGCGCGCAGCGGGGTGATGGCCTCCCTGGGCGAGCCGGGGACGCCGCTGCCTTTCCAGGTGCCCGGCTTCGGCGATAATACCACCGGCATGTACGCCGCCTGTGCCATCCTCATGGCCCTCTTCCACCGCGAGCGCACCGGCGAGGGGCAGGAGGTCTGCGTCTCGCTGGTCGGCGGGGGCATATGGTCGATGGGCATCGTCCTCTCGTCCGTCCTGGCGACGGGGCTGGAGTATCCCCGCGTCTCGCGCACCTGCCAGTCCAACCCCATCTTCAACAGCTACGAGTGCGCCGACGGCAGGTGGCTGCAGCTGGCCTGCATCCAGGGCGACCGCTACTGGCACGGCGTCTGCCGGGCGCTGGAGCTGGGCGAGCTTGAGGCAGACCCGCGCTTCGCCACACACCGCCAGCGCATGGAGAACAACGTGGTGCTGATAGCCCGGCTGGACAAGGTCTTCAAGTCCCGCCCGCAGGCGGAGTGGGCGGAGCGGCTCGGCAGGGAAGACATCATCTGGACGCGGGTCAAGACCCCGGCCGAGATTGCCGTCGACCCGACCCCCTGGGCCAACGGCTATTTTCAGGAGATAGACCACCCGGCGGGTAAAAAGCTCAAGGTCATCCTGCCGCCGTGGCAGTTCTCCAGGACACCGCCGACCATCCGCAGCACCGCCCCGGAGTACGGCCAGCACACCGAGGAAGTGCTCACCGGGCTGCTCGGCCTGAGCTGGGAGGAGATTTCCGCTTTAAAGGACAAAGGGGTGATAAGCTGAGGAAATAGACCGCTCACCCTGAGCTTGTCGAAGGGTGAGACCTCGTGGTTCGACGGGCTCACCACGAGCGGGCATTAGGGCTCACCACGAGCGGGCATTAGGGCTCACCACGAGCGGGCATTAAGGCTCACCACGAGCGGGCATTAAGGCTCACCACGAGCGGATAGCGAAGACTCTATCAAGGAGAGAGCCATGGGCGAGATGCTAAAGGGAAAAGTAGCCGTGGTCACCGGGGCCGGTAAGGGCCTGGGTCGCGCCGAGGCGCTGGCTCTGGCGGCCCGGGGGGCCACTTTGGTCGTCAACGACCTGGGCACGGCCATCGACGGGCGCGGCGCCTCCCAAGGCCCCGCCGACGAGGTCGCCGACGAGATTAAAAAGGCCGGGGGCTGGGCCGTCGCCAGCTACGCCAGCGTGGCCGACCCCGCCGGGGCGGAGAGTATTATCAAGTCGGCTGTAGATAATTTCGGAAGGCTGGACGTCCTCGTCAACAACGCCGGCTATACCGTCGACCGCATGGTCTATAACGTCACCGATGAGGAGTGGGACGGCGTCATCAAGACCAACCTCTACGGCACGTTCTACCTGACCCGCGCCGCCGCCCGCATCATGCGGGAGCAGAAATACGGCCGCATCATCAATACCTCCTCCCATTCCGGGCTGGGGAACATGGGCCAGGCCGCCTACTCCGCCGCCAAGGAGGGCATCGTGGGGTTGACGCGCACGGTGGCCTACGACCTGGGACGCTACAACGTGACCTGCAATGCCATCCGGCCGGTAGCCGGGACGCGGGGCATCCGCGAGCTCATCGAGCAGAAAGGGCTCAAGGACGCCTGGACGAAGCTCTGGGGGGAGGAGGCCGCCGCCCGCCGGGTAAAGCAGGTGCTGGAGGTCAATATGCCCGAGGACGTGGCCGCCCTGGTGGTCTATCTGGCCAGCGAGGGGGCGGGCAACGTCAACGGCTGCGTCTTCGAGGTGTGGCACGGGCATATCGGGATTTACGCCGCCATGCCGCCGGTGGAGCAGGTGCTCTGTAAGGACGGCCGCTTCACGCCCGAAGAGCTTGCCGAGGCCATGCCGGCCACGCTTACCCGCCATAAAAAGGGCGAGCTGGAACCTTTCTTTCCGTTCTAAGGAGGCAAATCATGGTAAACAAAATAGACCATATCGCCATCGTCGTTAAGGACGCCGATAAGGCGTTAAAACTCTATTCTGAGATGTTCGGCTTTAAGGCCGTGGAGAAGATGGACGGCCCCGGCGGGGAGTTCAAGGCCGTGCTGGTGCGCGCCGGGGACATCACCCTGGAGTTCCTCCAGCCCCTCAAGGAAGGGACGGCCTTCGCCCGTTTCCTCGCCGAGCGCGGCGGCGGCCTGCACCACGTGTCCTTCGCCACCGACGACATCGCCGGGGAGCTTAAGAAGCTCAGGGCCCAGGGGCGCCAGCTCCAGAACGAGGAGCCGATGGAGCTGCCGGAGGCCAAAATCGCCTTCATTCACCCCTCCGCCGCCGAAAACGTCCTCATCGAGCTGGTGCAGCGGGGGTAGAAATTATCGCCTCAGAATGACATTCGAGTGGGGTGGTGGTGGGAAACCTATGGGCTAAGCCGCGGGTGATACGGGGTGGCCTGGGTGGGAATAGATATCTCGGAAGGTGGAGGGGCGGCTGGATTCCCGCTTTCGCGGGAATGACATTATAACCAAGATGAAATTCTGGAGCGGGTGACGAGATTCGAACTCGCGACCCTCTGCTTGGGAAGCAGATACTCTACCACTGAGTTACACCCGCCCAAGGCCCCTCCATTTTATCCCAAAAGGCCGGTGATGTAAAGAATTGCCGGTAATGCACCAAGGCCGGGATTTGTTGCATCCCGGCCCCGTTTTTAGTCTGTCTTGTAGTGCCTTTATTGTACCGGCACGTAGTAGCCGCCCTCGCCGTCGGGGGTGAGCTCGATGTCGCCCTCGCTCCAGTCGCCGCTATAGTCCACGTCGATGTAGCCGCGCGAGAGGTTGTCCACGGGGTCGGTCCCGACGGGGTTATCGATGCCGGCCGAGACGATAGCCGTGGGAGTGATGTCGCCGGTGTTTTCCTCGACCTCGACGGGCTCCACTCCGGCACAGCCGACGGATACTACCGCGGCTATGGCCACCGCCACCACCAGACCGATGATGCGCTTCTTCATGATATGCCTCCTTTAGATTAAATTTGGTAATGAATACGCTTAATTATCTTATCTATACTGTAGCTTGGTTCTATCATCACCCCGTGTTTGGCCGGTGAGGGAGGTGCCTTTCTCGGCACGCCTCCGTTTGGCCTTGATGCGGGCGGCCAGCTCCAGTATGCTGAAGGGCTTTTTAATGCAGTCGTCGGCGCCGTGCTGTATCGCATCGCACAGGACGTATTCGTCGGCCCGGGCCGTGAGCACGATGATGGGCACGTCGGAGTGCCGGCGGATGATATCCAGGAGCTGAAAGCCATCCAGGTCGGGCAGCATGATATCCAGCACGACCAGGTTCGGCTTATGCTTTTTCAGCAGCTCCAGGGCCTCTTCGCCGTCGGTGGCGGTGATGACATCGTACCCGTCGGCGGTAAGGTTGACGCGGAGCAGCTTGAGCAGCGTTTCCTCGTCATCTACGGCTATAATCAGCGGACGGTTTTCCATTTCTTCAGTCCTCCTTGATGTGTTTCCTAAGAAGCCAGCGGGGGGAACGTTTCGTTAAGCTCCTGGCACCGGGGCATCATGTAGCCGATGCCCGGCTTGGTGAGGATGTATCTGGGGTTGCGGGCGTCGTCTTCCAGCTTCTGGCGCAGCCGGCCGATATTGACGTGGAGCAGGTGCGACTCGCCGCTGTACTCCTCGCCCCACACCGTCTTGAGTATCTGGTCGGTGGTGAGGATGCGGTCGGTGTTATTGGCCAGGTAGGATATCAGCCGGAATTCGGTGCCGGTGAGGTCTATTTCCCGGCCGTCCCGGGTCACCCGGTGGCGGGCGAAATCTATGACCAGGTCGTAGCAGCATAAGGCCGGTCGGTCGCTTTTATCTTGGTGGTAGGTGCGGCGCATCACCGCCTTGACGCGGGCAATCAGCTCCTCGATGCCGAAAGGCTTGGAGATGTAATCGTCGGCGCCGAGGGAGAGGCACTTGACCTTGTCCTCCTGGTAGCCGCGGGCGCTGAGCATGATAATGGGTACCTTAGACCACCCGCGCAGCTGCTGGCAGACCTCGAAGCCGTCCACGTTGGGCATGACGATATCCAGAATCACCAGGTCGGGCATCTCGCTCTCGAATACCTTGAGGGCCTCGACGCCGTCGGTGGCGGTGAGTATATCGTAGCCTTCCACCTTCAGGTTGGCCCGCACGAACTTGAGGATGGCCGGGTCGTCATCGGTGATTAAAATCCTGGGCAGTCGTTTCATCTCTCCTCCCGAGCTAAGCGGGCAGGTTCCCCGCGACGCGTTGCAAAGTCTCCAGAAGGCCCTTGATTATCTCCAGCCGGTGCTGCCGCTGCTCCATCTCCAGCCTCCCCTCTTCCTCGTCCCATCGCTGCAGCTGGGCGCCCAGCCGGGTTACCTCGGCCTGCTCCAGGACATAGGCCTGAAACAGACGGTTTACCAGTACCTTTATCGATTGCTTGCGGGTGCGGACGGGCATTTCCGGGCCGGTTTCCCCGGCGGGCTCCGCCGCGCCCGGCCTCTTGAGCTCGCTGGTTACCCTTCCCATTCTGTCCAGCAGACCCTCCAGCCTGGCCAGACGGCGGTGCCGCTCCTCCAGTTCTGTCTGCAGGGCGGCGTCCGGGCCATTGCCCAGCCGGGCCTCCAGGGTCTCCACCTCCACCTGCTCCAGCAGGTAGCTCTGGAGCACCCTGTCGCGCCACTCGATGGTTTCGGCCAGCCCCATTTCCGGCGACCAGCCCTCCACCTCGACCCGGCAGGTGGCGGGGTCGGTTTCTTCCTCCGGGGAGAACATGGTGTTGACATCGTTCATCAGGCGGAGCAGGGCCTTGCCGGCATCGGTCAGGGCGAGAATGCCGTGCGAGCCATCGATTTCAATGGCCAGGCCGCGGCTGAGGATATGCTCGCGGTAGTGGTCGTAATCCTCGGGCGAAAGCTCCAGCTTCTGGCAGACGATTTCCTCATCGCTGCCGGCGGTTTTTAGTATCTCTTCGACGATTTTTACCTGAGACCATTTGGGGTTCATGATGCACCTCCCGGGAAAGTTAGCGGTTCGATGACACATTCGATGTTGTAAAAACCGGGCGCAATCACATCGCTGACGGCGATGGTAACGGCCAGGTCGGGTTCGTAATCGGATTCGGCGGGGTCGATGGTGAAGGCCCATGTATTCGCGTCCATGCGGACGGCGCCGGTGGCGCCGTCGGTGGCAACGATGTCCAGGGTGAAACCGGACGGTGCCGTCATTCTGGCCTGCAGGTCCAGGGGCTGCTGGCTCTGGTTGACCAGGGCCAGGTTGACGGTGAACCGGTCGCCGGTGAAGACCTCGACGGGGGCCTTGAAGCTTATCCCGTCGTCGCCGACGATAACGCGCCCGGCGCTGGCGCCGCTGACCGTGCCGCCGGCCACACCGAGGGCCTGACCGGCATTGATATCGATGTCTCCGGTGGTATCGCCGGCCATGACCTGCCCGGCGGCCCCGGCCGAGGCTACCATCAGGACGATGGCGCCCAGGATGACGAATACACGGCGGCGCAGGTGCCTTTTACCGGTTCCCATTATCCTTGTTTCCGTTGCTTCCGTTTCTATTGTTTCCGCTGGGTTTATCATGGCTTTGCCTCTTTTTACTTATTTAGGAGGGCGGGTCTTATCCTGTGTTTCCCTCGCGATACTCACAGAATACGGGTAAAACCCTGAATAAAGACTGAAAATTCCCCGGCGATATCTGGACATATCCTGAACATTTCTTATTTCAGAGGTATAAAAGGGGATAAAAAAAGAGCCCTCCGGTTGAGGATGGCTCTCAATGGATATATACGGTTCTATATTGGTTAGGGGCCGTTCATGTAAATTTCAACCGCCGGGCCCAGGGGCGAGAGGTCGCCGATGGGGTTGCCGTAAAGGCATACCCAGGTAAGGCCGGGGAGGCCGCCCAGCGGCGTCAGGTCGCTGACCTGGTTCCCCTGGATATCCAGCCGGGTCAGGCCGGTTACACTGGCCAGCGGTGTGAGGTCGCTCACCTGGTTGTTCCAGATATAGAGCTCGCTCAGGCCGGGCAGGCCAGCCAGGGGCGTCAGGTCGCTCACCTGGTTATTCCCCAGGAAGAGATAGGTAAGATTGGGGAGGCCCGCCAGGGGGGTGAGGTCGCTTATCTGGTTGTCCCAGAGGATGAGGGTGACGACGCCGGTATAGGCCTCGATACCGGCCAGGTCGGCGATGCCCAGGCCGCCGGCGTCGAGGTAGGTTACCTCGGCCGGGTCGGTCTCCGGCCCGATAATGGTCTCCCAGATGGATGCCTCCGCAGCGGCGGGCACTTCCACCGGAGCGGCGATGCCGTCCTCGGCGGCGTAGGCCGGGGCGACGGGAACCCCCGTGTTTCCGGCTACCATCTGTCCGGCGATGCCGGCGCCGGTCATGATGAGCACCATCATCGCCAGGATAATGATGAGGCTCCTTACCGGGCTCTTACGGGCTTTGGCTGTAATCGTGACTGTCGTTTTCATTTTCCGTGGCACCTTCTGGCTTGGTTACCTGCAGGATACACACGGACGCCTAAACAGGGGCTGAATAGCCAGGGGGGATTTCTAAACGTTTTCTGAATATGACCGGAAAAACAAAGCGCCCCGGAAGGGCGCTTGTGGTTCAGAGAACCGCTCTTGTGATAATTCCTTTATTACTGGCTTGTGAAGCGATAGCCCACGCCGGGGACACTGACGATGTGTCTGGGACGAGAAGGGTCGGCCTCCAGCTTGTGGCGCAGGCGGCGCACGAAGGTATGCAGGTACTCCTTTTCCTCGCGGTACTCGGGGCCCCATACCTTGCTCAGGATGTGCATGTGGGTGAGCACCTTGCTTTCGTTGAGGACGAGCTCCTGAAGGAGCTGGTACTCGGTCGGCGTGAGCTTGACCTCCTGCCCGGCCAGGCTCACCATTCTCTGGGCGAAGTTGACCTCGATATCGCCGCCGGAGAAGGTCGGCAGCTCCGGCTCCGCCATGGCCGCCTGAGTGCGCCGCAGCACTGCCTTAATGCGGGCGATGAGCTCGCCCAGCCCGAAAGGCTTGGAGATGTAGTCGTCGGCGCCCAGGCCCAGGCACTTGATTTTATCGCTTTCGTCGCCGCGGGCGCTGAGCACGATGATGGGAATCTGCGACCATTCCCGGAGGCGGCGCAGGACCTCGAAGCCGTCCACTTTGGGCATCACCAGGTCGAGGATGATGAGGTTGGGCATCTCCCTTTCGATTATCTCCAGGGCCTCGGCGCCGTCCAGGGCCGTCAGGGTCTGGTAGTCTTCGGCGTTCAGGTTGGCACGCAGGAATTTGACTATCGCCAGGTCGTCGTCAACGATGAGAATACGGGGGCTACGCATTTCTTACCCTCCCGTCCGCAGCACTTGCGCTACTTTATTTACCAGGTCCTTTACCTCGAAAGGCTTCACCAGGTAGCCAGCGGTGCGCATGCTGGCGAGCTTGTAATCCCCCCCCTGCGGCGCCGTGGCCGTCATGATAATCACCGGCATTCTCCTCAGCTTGCGGTCGGTGCGGATATGCATGAGGACGTCCCATCCGCTCATCCCGGGCAGCATCAGGTCGAGCAGGATGAGGTCGGGGCGCTCCTGCCGGGTGAGCTTCACGCCGTCCTCGCCGTTATCGGCGACGAGCACCTTGTAGCCGCTGGCGGCCAGGTTGGCCTTGGCCAGCTTCTGGATATTCTGGTCGTCTTCAATCACCAGTATCTTGGTCATGCTACTCCCCCTTTCCCGCGACCGGCAGGGTGAAACTGAACTTGGAACCGGCCCCCAGCCGGCTCTCCACCCGGATCTGGCCGCCGTGGGCCTCCACGATACCCCGGGAGATGGACAGCCCCAGGCCCGTCCCTTTCTTGCGTCCCGTGGCGATATCCTCCACCTGATAGAAGCGGTCGAACAGCTTTTCGAGGAAGTCGGGGGGGATGCCCGCGCCTTTATCGGCAACACTTACGGTAATCTCGTCGCCGGTAAGCCTGGCCTCGATGGTAATCTGGCTCCCCTCCTCCGAGTACTTGGCGGCGTTCTCGATGAGATTGGTCAATACCTGGCCGATGCGCGTTTCGTCCACGTATACCGGCGGCAGCTTGTCGGGGACGATTACCTTCAGGGAGTGGTTGGCGGTGAGGCTGTTGAGGTTGCCCTGAACGGAGTCCAGTATCTCGGAGATATGATAGACGTCCCTGTCCAGCTTGAACGCCCCGGCATCGAGCCGCGAGATATCCAGCAGGTCGCTGATGAGGCGCGTCAGCCGGTTGGCCTCGCGGTCTATCGTCTCCAGGAAATCGCGCTGGTCGGCCTCCTTCCACTTAACATCCGAGCGCAGCAGTGTGGAGACGAAGCCCTTGATGGAGGTGAGTGGCGTGCGCAGCTCGTGGGAGATATTGGCCAGGAAATGGCTCCTCAGCTTGTCCACGTCCCTTAGTATCTCCAGCTCCCGCTCCCGCTTCTCCCTCTCCTTGGTTTCGGTGACGTCCGTAATCACGAAGACGAAGCCGATAGGCTCCTCCGAAGAGTCCATCATCACGGCGGCATCGAGCTCGGCGGGGAACTGGCTGCCGTCACTCTTGACGAGGGTGTATTCCACCATCAGGCTCCGGCCGGTATCCAGCATCCGCTGGAAATTTTTATCGGCCTGGGTATGATCGGTCGTTACCACTAAGTCCTGGAACTTCCTGCCTATGAGGTCGCTTTTCCCGCTATAACCGTGCATGCGGACGGCGGCGAAGTTCACCTCCAGGATTTTCCCCTCCAGGTCGGAGATGACGATTCCTTCCGGCACCGATTCGAACGTCAGGCGCAGCTTCTCCTCCGACTGCCGCAGTTGCTCAATGGACAGTTCGTTCTCGGCGCGGGTGCGCAGCGAGACTAGGCCGAAGGCCAGGTCGTTGGCGAGCTCGGTAAGCAGGATTACCTCCTCCTCGTTGAAGGCATCCGGCTCGGCGGCATAGATGGTCAGGACGCCCAGGGTCTTTCCCTTATCTATCAGGGGGAAAGAAATAGCGGAGGCATAGCCACGTTTAACGGCCTCGGCACGCATGATGGTGAAGTCAACGTTGTTTGAAATATCCCTGAAGACACTCGTTTTGCCCGTCCGGATGGCCGTGCCGGTGGGCCCTCGCCCCCGCTCCGCATCCGCCCAGGTGAGATTGAGAATATCGAGATAGCCCGAGTCTTCGCCGGCGTGGGCGGCGATGCGTACCGTTTTGGCTTCGTCGTGCTCGGCAATACCCACCCAGGCCAGGGAGTACTGCCCCTCTACCACGATGACAAGACATATCTCGTTGAGGAGCTGCTCCTCGCTGGAGGAGTGTATCAGCGCTTGATTGGAGTGGCCGAGCACGGTGAGGGCCCGGTGTATCTTTTGGATTTCTGCCTCGTCCCGCTTGCGGTCAGTGATATCCAGGGAGAGTATGAAAATTCCCTCGGGTACCGGCTCGATGCTGAACTCGAACCAAGCTTGCGAGCTATCGGGGTAGGTGAAGAGGTTTTCCATACGGTGGTGAATACGCTTTTCCATACATTTACGGAGTCTGGCGAACATCTCCGTATTCTCAATGCCGGGATATGCCTCCATCATGGTACGGCCCAGCAGCTCCTCCTTGGGTATTCGGCCGTGCCCGGCGGCGGCATCGTTGAGATAAATATAGCGCCAGTCGAAACCGATAATCTGGCACCCCTCCATCATATTATCCAGGGCGGCCCGGTGGCGCTCTTCCGAGATGCGGAGGTCCTCAACGGCCTGCTTGCGGCCGGTAATATCGCGGGTCACGCTTTGCAGGAAGCGTTTATCGCCGATGGTTACCTCTTTCGTCAGGAATTCGATGGGGACAGTCGAACCGTCCGGTCTCAGGAACTCCAGCGCGTCGGAGCCGCCCTCGCCCTTTTCCCGGGTTTCATCGAATAGGGCCCGGGCGGCCTTTCGCTGCCCCGGCGGCCTCAGCTCCCAGGTCTTAAGTTTCCTGAGCTGGGCCGGAGTTCTGCCCGTCTGCCGCTGGAACTCCGGGTTGCTATCGACGATGAGACCCGTTTCCCGGTCGATGAGGGCAATGCCGTCCCGCGACTCGTTATAGAGGGCCCTGAATCTCACCTCGGATTCCTTGAGTTCCTCCTCCGCCTGCTCCCGGCCGGTCATTTCCTCAACCAGCGCCTTTGTCCGGGCCCTTACCTGATGCCGGAGGAGCCAGGCGCCGCCGACGAACAGGAAGAGCAGGCCGAAGACCCCGATGAGCGTCCATTTGACCCACCCCGGCACCCCCGCTTTCTCGGTTGGTTCCGCTTGATTACCAAAGTACTCGTTGGTAACACCGGCATCGGTAAAGAGCTTGGGGTTGTTTTCGGAGAGACCCACCCTCAGCGTCAGGGGGTCGTCCGCCGCGACGACCGTACCGGGGATTAAGCTGAGAAGCAGCGTGAAGCAGAGAAGCAGCCAGATATATTTCTTCGTCATGACACTCCCCTCTCCCGTACTAACGCCTACCCGGGGCGTGTCCGCCTTTGCTGCCGCTATTGATTAACTCCAAAAATACACGGAGACACCGGCCGCTCCTCATAAGAGCGAGTTCCTAGTGCCTCGCGTTGAACACTTTTTTATCCAGGGTCTGCCCCTTTGTCTTTCAGGTCACGGTCGATTAACCCCCTAATAGATTTACTTTAACCCTAATTGACACACTTGTCAATACGAAGGCTACCTAAAAGGGAAGTAATGGCAATTTTATACGTATTATCGCCGTCGGGCAGGCGGATGGGAAGATGGGATAATCGTGGAATCATATGTGGTGGTACCCCTGGTGCGACTCGAACGCACGCACGCGGTTTAGGAAACCGCTGCTCTATCCTCTGAGCTACAGGGGCACGCGGATACCGCCGTTATATGGGTAATTTTATCAACAAAAAGGGGGAACTGCAACCGGGGGCGGGGAATATCAGGCCAGGAGGCCCTCCGCCCGGAGAGCGGCGGCGATATCGGCCAGGCCAAGCTCGCCCAGTTTATTCTCCGTGGGCAGGCCGCTTCCGGCATCCCAGCCGCGCAGGGTATAGTACTCGTCCTTGAGTTTCTCGAACTCGGCGCGGTCTACCCTGGCGCCCTTTTTGGAGACGACGGCGCCGTCCCTGCCGGGGACGATGCAGTCCGGGTTGAAGAAGACGCCCGCGAGGGGCTC
>Ga0315534_1002694_pt1 | contig 11760 bp, 7 predicted proteins | sample SalMarSW160240MG_FD_203094 | JGI IMG/M metagenome (GOLD analysis project Ga0315534, IMG submission 203094) | Salt marsh sediment microbial communities from the Plum Island Ecosystem LTER, Massachusetts, United States - Salt Marsh Sediment SW1602-40 ... | reverse complement strand
ATCTGAATGGTCAATTGGAGAGTTTTTTCCCAGTAAAACTGATGAAAGAAAAGAGCTTACGAGATGAATTACTGAAGTTTGCACGTAATTATCGTGATTATCTTTATAAAATTTCCTAATTTGAGGTCCAGAAAACCTTTCAAATGTGTTTGATCCTGTTATTTGTATTGTAGACTTTAAACCCCCGAGCTGATTTCGGATTTCTTCACACTCTTTAGTGGTGCTAGAATCCATCCAGACTGGACTAGTCTCTCTTGAAAATGTTCCCTTGATTTGACTTACTAAAGATTTTTCATTATTTAAATTCTTCACGGTTGGTTCAAAAGATTTGTTTAGGTAAACGGTTCCATGTTGCTGACCCGATCCAGTTATTAGTTTTATATCATTCAACGGTAAGTCTTCCTGCAAAAAAATAGCAAATAATAACTCCAATGCTTCTACCCACATTAAAGGGTTAGAATGAACAACTTTACCGTCATTAGAAGTATAAACTCCATGTTGAGTACCGTATTGAGGTAAACTTACATCAAAATTAATGCTATGTGAAAATAGCGTTTTTTTTTCTTGGAAATCTATGAGAATACCGGAGAAGCTCTGTGTTGAACAATCCAAACCAAGAAAGTAATCCATAGTGATATATTTTTTTTACCATTAATGAATCTTTTTAATGGACATTCTACTAATTGGTGTGTTATCTATATAGGAATACGCGAGGATGATAAATCAATATAAACATGAATACCATTTCCTATAGCATAATAAAAAAAAACTAAACTAGTCGTGAAATGTTAAAGATTTACCGCAACTGGGACAAAACTTTTGTTGAGTAGTTAAGTTATAACCACAATAAGGACAATAGGAAACAATTCCCGGAGTATAATCGTAAGAATCTAGTGATGAGCCATCATCATAATGATGCTCATAATAACTCTCAGAAGGTGTTGATAGATAAGATTTCCTTTTCTTTTTTCTAAGATACATTGAAACTCCCAGTATTAGGGCAAATACAACAACCACACCTATAATGATTATCACTAACAATAAGTCTAATTGGAGCGATGCTTGTATTAACACAACTATTATGAAATCTTCAGATTCTCCTTCGCTATCGAAAGCTGTTACTAATAAGAATGCTAAATACCCATCTTGAGAGCTAGTATCATATTGAGAAGCAGTAGATAATTGCTTAGTCCCAGTTATAGTGGAAAATTCCATCGTGTAAGGAATTACAAAACTACCAGTATGAGTGCCCGAACTCGATTCGTAAGTCATCTCAGAAAAGATGTAGGTTCTAGGATTAATAGGAACTATTGTATTATCTTCTGAGATAGATGCGATAAAAAAGTTTACGGAAACCCTCATCTCAGAACTATCTTGGTCTTCATATGAAACGGAATCCGTTATATTTATTCGAAAGTCAAGACGGGATCCTTGCGATATTGTATACACATTTAAACTATCCTCATCGTGAGTTTCATCAAAGGCAATTGATTGAGAATTATCTATTAAGATTGTGGAACTTTCTTCTATAAATTCAGGGGAGTTATTGTTGATTAACGATACAAGTCTTGGAGAATGCGGATTGTAATAATTGGAACCCGGGTTGAAAGGTACGATATAAAAAATAGCAAAACCAGGCACATCCGTAGAGGTTGGGGTGTAAACATAAGAATATTCAAAAGGATATGGTACGTTTGATAAAGGGAAAGTTTTGTTAATGGTTCCTTTTTCAGTGTAATATGTTAAGGGGTACAACGATAAATAAGCAGTTGCATTGTAAGTAATACCATCGAGAGTAACGTCAATATTTAGCGAATCAATACCATTTCTTTCAAGATCTGTGGTTGTTATTATGTTTGTTATCTGGGGGACCATATTATTATCATAATATAAGATTTTAGACGATTTCTTGTAAGTTTGTGAACCAATTGTTATATTTACATTAATAATATAAGGTTCTGTATTTGGAGAAGGTAAAGTAATAGAGTGATTGATCGCGATGCCATCTGAACTTGAAATCATTTTAATCGATTTAAAATAGCTGTCGTTTTGTAGGGATACGTTAAGATAAGAATTTAGTACTATGGAACTAACAGGAGCATCTAAGTTTTGGTTTTTTACATAGAGCGAGAGGTTTATTTGAGAAGCTGGAGTGTTTTCAGAATTTAAAATAATTTCTATAGAGACATTTTCGCTTTCAAAGAAATAATCCATTAGATTTCGTGTTAGGCTTGAATGATCTTGTTTATACATTGGTGAATCGTAAAGATCTGTAGTCCAATGAAGATCTCCAAATGCTACAAAACGACCTCCTCCAAACGGATTATGATCGTATGCAGCAGCGATGGTTTTATCCCCTGTTGAAGCAAGTACTTCTGCATTCCCCATAAGACTTAAAGTACTTCCATATTCCCATGAAAATTTACTTACATCTTGAAAAATCAAAGAATTATTAAAGGATGTTATGGACTGAGTAGAAACTGTAGCTCCAACTCCGATCCATTCTTCATTGGCTACATTCTCCTCATTAATAGTTATTCCTATATCAATATACGAGAATAAATCATTTATATTCTCAACGCATAAGTCTTGATATCGCGTCCCTAAAAATAGCAAATTTCCGCCACTCTCAAAATAATTTTTCAAATTTACAAATTCCAATGGACTATAAGGTAAAATTGGATTTTGTAATACTACCAAATCGTACTGAGCCAATCGTTCTTGAGTCAAAATAGAGTTTTCCAAGTCGCTATCATAATTAGGAGTCCAAAATTCTGCCAAATAATCTATAGAGATGTTCAGGTTTGAGAGATCTTTCATCCATTTGTATGAATCCATTTGGTAAAACGAAAGTTCAGGGAACCAATCGTTCAATCCATGGTAAGATTCCATTAAAATTTTATGCTCAGGGAAACGTATATCTATTGATATCATAATTGTATCGTATGCCCTCATACCAGATGTAATGTTTAATTCTAATGTTCGTAAGCCAGGTGTAGCGTTTGTATTTATTTCTACTCTGAATGTAACGAATTGAACTCCCGCGTTGTTAAAAATTATCTGAGATTTATCTAAAGATAAAGAAATCCCATCAACATAATTCGAGTAATTAACATTTAAAGTATTATTAGTGCCAGATATTACCGTTAAATTAAATTCTTGTATATCTCCTGGAAAATTGATTAAATCGAAAGGTTCTATAGGTAACTCGTCAGGAGAGAGTTTGGCAATGTTATTGATATTTGAATAGGTTGTATTTAAATAATCTAAATACTCAAGAGATGCGGTAATGTTAATAAGCCCGAACCCAGATTTCATGAATTCAGAATTATCAGCGTTAGATATATCTTGAGCCCCCTCTAATAGCGCAATTCTTGCGGTTTCAGGTGAGATCGATGGATACGCTTGTTTCATAATAGCTAACGCACCCGCGACAATAGGACATGACATACTCGTTCCACTTAGAGGAATATAATCTGCATCACCTGAAAAATCGAAATATCCTCCAAGAAATCGATTTCTGTCAGAAATTATCGAATCTGGAGCCTCTGTTGCTATTATATTTACTCCCGGGGCAACAACATCAAGATAACCTAAGTAAGATAAAGTTGGACCCCAACTACTAAAAGAGGCTAAATCATTATTGCTATCTGTAGCTCCTACAGAGATAACATCAATACCTGATGCTGGGGAGCCTCCCGAAAAGTATTCTGGACCAGAATTACCTGCAGAAGACACAGTAATTACCCCATTTTCGGTAACATTTGCAAGCGCTAGTATCATTGGATCACTGGCAATAGGATAATTATCTCCAAAACTCATTGAGATAATATCAGCGTTAGCAGTGTTAACACTCCATTCAATAGCACTAATAACATCTCCTTCTTCTAATCCAGTAGCATCTCCCGCTTTAGCATTTATTAACGAGACTCCTGGAGCAACTCCTTTGTACTTTCCTCCTGAGCCACTACCGTTTCCTCCAATGATTCCCGCGACATGAGTTCCATGACCGACTAAATCATCATAATCTAGTACACTCTCGTCTGAAACGAAATTTCTATTTGCTGTTATATTTAAGTCAGGATGTTCATAGATTCCCGTATCGATGACTGCAACTCTTACTCCAGTACCATTATACGCTAAGTTTTCGGCACCTATTGCAGGTAACCACCAATTAGGATAAAAATCCGTGTTTAGGGCACTAGAACTAGGAAATTCATCTTGAAAATAAGGAAAAAGATAATTCCGGGATTTGTAAACCTTCTTTAAGATGTTAAAAGATTCTAATGTTTCTAATTTGGAACTTAATTCACTTGGTTGACATTTAAGATAAACAGCCGGAATGATATCGTAATTATCTAAAATTACATATTCTTCGAGCACATTATCTATGAATTCGATTCTTTCCGATTTTGAAGTTGTTTCCTCAAAAAGCATTATAGTTTTTATTTCGGTAACCCCATTCTGCTCCTGCGTTGCTAATTCTTTAATTAATAGATCATCAAAGATAATATCTTGGTTATTTTTAAGAGGATTTGAATCATCTACATGATTGGTTGCTCGGTTAAAATCGGAAATAGATAATTCATTAGTGTTCGATTCTAAATGATAAAAATAAGAATGATTTTCATTAAAAATTATACCAGTACCCAATACAGGGCTAACTACGGAACTGATTAACAAAAGACTAATCAGTATAAAATTAGTTTTGCTCCAAAGATTTTTCATAATCTTCAAGAATTAAATTAGTTATTTATTTCTAACTTTAATAGTTAAAAAACCATAATTTTTTTTAGAAATACATTATTTTTAAATCTACAGCTAATAATCTTTAATATGTCTGAAAATTACAGATTTAAGTAAGCATTCATAAGGGGCTGTGGATTAGTGGATCGAAACTAACAAAAGTAGTTTTGCTCTAAAGATCGTTCGCTTGGCATGCGAAAGGCCGGGGGTTCAATTCCCCCCAGCTCCACTTTTTTATGCTTTAAAAGAGTTTTAAATAATAAAGAAAGTTTTTCGTGAAATCGGGATTTCACGATCAAAAATTTATGATACTATGGTGCTATAAATTAAATAAATGCGATCTGAAAATTATTAATAATTATTGTATTTGAAATTAATATGCCACGAAGAGAAATATTACTACTAGGGAATCCACAATTAAGAGTAAAATCAACTGAATTAAAGCTGTATAATGATGAGTACGAAGCAAATTTAGAGGATTTAAAGGATACTTTACTCTATCTACAAAAAACAAGAAAGATTGGTAGAGCTATAGCTGCTCCACAGATTGGTTGGATGAAAGGCATTCTCTTTTTTAACTTGCCTGATCGCTCATTTGTTATGGCGAATCCTAAGATTATGTCAAAAAGTAGAGAGACTATCAAAGTATGGGATAGTTGCTTTTGTTTTAATCTTGCTTTCTTTATTAAAATTGAAAGATTTAAAGAAATAAAGGTAAAATATTTGGATAAAGAGGGAACTACTATAGTGGAAACATTTAGTGATGATTTTTCTGAACTGATTCAACATGAAATTGATCACCTAAATGGAATATTAGCTACTGATCACTTAAAAAATTCAAAACAAATCGTAATGAGACATGAATGGGAGAAGAGGTTTAAGTAAAATGAAGATAATTGGTATTTTAGGTGGCATGTCATACGAATCAACAATAAGATATTACGATTTACTCCTTCAAAAATATTTTGATGAATATAATGATTACAACTACCCAGAAATTCTAATATATAGTCTAAATTTTCAAAAAGTTATCGATTATGAATTAGGTAATGATAAACCAAAATATGTAGAATATTTAATGAGTGGTATTAATTCTTTACAAAATGGAGGGGCTGATTTCATAATCATGGCAGCAAATTCCCCCCACGCAGTTTACGATGATTTAATTCAAAAAGCAAATTTGCCAATACTAAGTATAGTCGAGGCTACGGCAGAAAAAGCACTAGAAATGAGATTAAATAAACTCCTATTACTTGGTATTAAATTTACAATGCAATCTTCTTTTTACCAACGAATCTTCGAAAACTCTAATATGCAAGTGATAACTCCTGTGGATTTCGAACAAGATTTGATCGATAAAATCATTTTTGACGAATTAGTTATTGGGAAATTTGAAAACGAGAGTAAACAGAAGTTGTTGAATATTATCCATAATTATAAAGTAGATGGCGTAATTTTAGGGTGTACTGAACTACCGCTGATACTTCACAAAAATGATTCTAACACTAAATTACTTGATACTATAGAAATACATGTAGAAAAAACATTAAAATATGCGATGAAATAAAATTCTCATAATATATTTTTTTTTCGAGGTCTTTTTTTGGTTAATATTTTACCTCTGAAAGCTTTTTTAAATCCCTAACGCTATTTTATATTTAAGGTAATAATGATTTATTGGTTTTTACTATACGACGCTTTAAACTTACAAGAGTAAAAGTAAAGGATTTAACTCCAATCATTTTAGTCATGCTGTTATTATTTGTGTCAATAGCATGCGCAAATATGTTAATTCCGAGTTATGGAGTAATTCGAATAGAATTTAACATCCCTGAAGCATTAATAGCGATTCCAGATTCTTTCTTCTTGTTAACGAGTGCTACTTTCGCTTTAATCTGGGGATATTACACTGATAGAATTGATAGAACAAAAGTAATTATCGCTGGTGCGTTCTCTTGGACATTTGGTATGATATTAACGGGATTTTCCACTAATTTCGTAATTCTATTGATCTCAAGAATGGCTAGTGGAATCGGGTTAGGTTGTGTTATACCTGTAGGTTACTCCATAATTTCAGATGCTATCCCACCTGATGAAAGATCTGGTTGGTTTGGGACGCTTGCAGTCCTAAGTTCAATATCTAATGGAGTCGGTCAGGGATTGTCTTCCTTTATAGGCCCGGTATTGGGTTGGAGATTTCCTTTTTTTTTATTATCTGGAATCAGCACTGGAATTGTTGTTATATTATTTTTTGTTAAAATACCCCAACGCGGAGCCAGCGAGAATGAGTTATTAGATATGGTTGATTTGAATTTAGAATATAGTTATAAAATCTCCAAAAAAGATTTATCCCTTATAATAAAAAAGAAGACTAATAAATATTTAATCATACAAGGCTTTTTCGCAATAATCCCTGGAACGCTTTTCGTTTACTTTATGACTTCTATGCTTTCAACTCATTATTTCACTGTATTACCTAACGAAATTAGGCTTCAAACGGCTGCGATATTTGCAGGTCTTTTAGGGGTAGGCTATTTATTGGGAAATGCAATCATGTCCTTCGTAGGAGATATTTTATTTCGAAAAAACAAAAAAAACCGAACTCGATTAGCAACAGCTTGTATGGCATTCAGTATTCCATTCGTTCTTTTAATGATATTTTCTATACAGCCTATTAGCAGTGAAGTGGTTACTAATTTAAGTTATCCAATTCCAATCCCTCCCGGAGAAATGGTATCATATATAATTTTGACAATTATAGAGATTTTTAAAGTTTCTCCAAGTTATATTTATTATTTTATTTTTGGTTTTATTGGAGCAGTGTTAAGTACTGGTTGGGTTTCAAACAAGAACGCTGTAATGGTTGACGTAAATCTACCCGAACATAAGGGAACATCTACATCCTTTTTTAGTCTCGCAGAACAAGTAGGCAAAGGAATTACACTATTGCTATCATTTACATTAATATCTTTTTTTGGAAGTGTAATCAACATGATGATTTTTGCAGTATTTCTCTGGGTACCTTCAGCTTTATTATGGTATCTAGCAGGTAGATCAGTAGAGAAAGATATGAATGATAAATCAAAAATTCTCTCTGAAAGGAAACAAGTAAATTTAATAGATTATATCTTCGAATTAGAAATACAAATGGACAGAGCTACCCAAAAAGTTCAAGATGCAAAATATTACATACTAACAGATCAATCGAAGTTTAATAAGTTACTTAATGAAGCAATAATAATATTCGATTCCTGCGAAAAAGAAGGAGAATATAGGAGTATAACCGAAATCGAGAAAAGGGCTCGTAAATTAAATGTTAAAGCAAACTCAATAAAATCCATGACGAATCAAATATTCAAAATTCTTAATGTCGAGGATTTATCTGCAAAAGAAATTGATATGCTTAACGAAGATTTAAGACAGATCATTTTAAAAATATCTGAAGGAGAGAGAAGCACTTTTGGGGACCTTCAAATTTTATATGAAGACGCATATTTGAAAATAATTGAAGCTCGATTATTAAGGAATAATGATCTGATTAAGAGTAAAGGAAAAATACAGGATGCTATAAAAATTTACTATAGAGTTAGAAATTTATTGAATGAACGTTTGGAAATCATAACTGAAACCGCCGAATTATCAGAAGAAGATAAATTTGTAAATGAAAGAGAGCAGGAGCTACTAGAAAAAACATCTAATTCATTAGCAGCAACGAATAATTTAAAAAACGAGATTGAAGGAGTTTTGAAAAAATTGGAAGAGAAGGGGATAACGGAAAAGGATTTAAGAAAAATCTCAGACTTGACATATGAATACCATGTTAATCTTTATGATGTAATTGTGGATACTTTCGGCCAAGATCGAAGAACAAAAGATATTCTTACGGAAATCCTTAAAGAAATTGATGCAATCTTTAATGAGTACGATAAATTAAAAGAGCTAGAGTTGAAGGTATTTTAATATAGACAAGATTTTATTATCTTCAAATATTGAGAAATTCTGATTTTAATGTTTCAGTGAAAAGTGACTTCTCGTTATTTATTAATTCGTGTGTGTCGATTCCTTTCTTATTATAAAAATCAGGAGTGTCATTATTTGAGAATAAATTTACAAGCAATATAAGGCAGTTTTGGAGTTCTAAATCGTTGTTTTTATGTTTGTTGAAGTTCTTCATGATTCTAATAAGGAGATTGCTGAGCCATAGTTTATTGAAGCTAGATAGGTCATCCTCCATTTCTTTAGATTTCCTATTATAAAAATCTAAGATATTAGCTATACAATCCATTTTAAATTTATTCCTTTACCCATATGAGAGTTCATGAGTTACATTAATTTATGCTCTCGAATTTATGTAACTCTTTATTATCAAATCAACAAATACATGCTAATTCGAATATAAAAATATTTTTGACTATTTGTCGCAAGAGAAAAGTGAATTTTATCGAAAATGAGTATGGCTCAAAAATAATATTGAGAGGATTAATCACAAGAAAAGAGTTAATTGCTATTTTCTTCAAAATTTTAGCAAAATCAGTAAATTGAGATATAGAAATATTAGGCTATAATTCAACTTCAACATTTTCTATGAAAGTATCAATAGCTTGTTCAAGATCGACCAAGTCCTCGACATCCTTTATGTCACTACTAGCTATTCTGTTTAGAAATTGTTTTAAGAGTTTTTCCTTATTTTTATCGCGTGGGAATATTAAACTGCTTTTATAATGTTCATAGTCTAAGATATTAGTAAAAACTAAAAAGAGTATCTCGATGTGACTGTATTCAATCAGGCTTTGAAGTTTATCTTTCGTAATAAGAGTTTTTGTTTGATCTTTATAGAATCCACTAAGGTCGTTATAATAATTAGTAATGAGAGCAACATTATCTAGTTGAGTTTGAAGAGCAGCCTGGCTTATCGGACTATCGTCAGAATACATGATTTCAAAATAAGCATTAACAAAATCTTTCAATTTTTGAAGTTTCTGTTGGAAAACTCTTGTTTTGACTATACGAGTAAACATTGGGCTTTCTTTATCCTTGTAGAAACGAAGTTCAAACTTGACTATGGCTAAAATATCGAGAAATAATTCCTTTATATCAATATTTTCTCTTTCCATTTTACTGTAATGATCTTCGTGAATCTTTATTTATATTTTGTTCTATTAACTAGTATACATCTAATAATATAAAAATATACGTTATATTGAATTCTTATTTTTTAATAAATTTAATTCTTAAGATTACTTTTTCTAATAGATTCTAAGAGTGTCTTTTTCTTGTTTTTGGTTTCTTAATAAGTTAATGGAAAACTATGCCTATCTATTATTTGGTCTTTAGGAAGAAAGCTTTTCTGGATTACCTTTCTTTTTGTAAGTTTTCTAAAGGATATTGCATTTATATGTATCCTTAAAATTCTGAGTGGGGAAAAGAGCATAAATTTCATATCGTTGATAGGATTCTTTCTTAATTCAAGAAATTTTGAATAAAAACGTTTAGCTTTTGCTTTTTGCTTAGGGGATTCAAAAGAAATAAATTTCTCAACAATTTTGTCCAGTAACTCTGAATCTTCATAGCAATAATAGTATGAAGCTTTTAATGACCATTTAATTGCTTCTAACTGATATTTTATTGGGTTCAGTTCTTTTCTAGGCCCTAGCAATAGCGCAAAAAACGATATAAAAAGATTCATAACCATACTTCTAAAAATCTCGCGGACGGAAATTTTGAGTTTATGCCTAATAGAATTTCTGAGATCTTCTCCATATAAAATTGTGCTATTTTGAATTACATTCCCTAAAACGATATCTCGTGGTGCAAATAAAGCTGAGAAAAAACGGTTTACTCGAAAGATTTTGTAAAATATCGCTTCTTCCCAGAATTTTTGTTTTGTTAAAAAATGACTCATGAACATTCCTGTTGAGTACTGAATTACTCCAAGAACCTCACGAAATAGTTTTGAAGTTGGTTCTTTAAATTTATGTTTTATTTCTAATGCAATGAAGTATCTCTCTATCTCCTTTAAATGCCTATTTGAAACCCGATTTTTAAAAATAAAGAGGAGATCACAATCAGATACAACTGTATTTTCCTTATATACTTGTTGACTCCCAAACAAAAGAAGGGATACAATTTTATTAATACCTATTTCCTTGTTAATTAAGACTACAATGTCTTTAATATAATTTCTTGATTGCTCATTTAATCCTTTTAGATTACTTGAGATGGAGTGGTCTATTATATCATTTGTTTTGTTGATTTTATCAGAATCGAGATCTTGCATCTTTCCTTGAAATACTATTTCCTATAATAAAAATATAAATTGAAAATTAATAGATGATTAAAAAAACTTAAATTCGATTACCGAGGTTATAACCCCGGCTAATAGCTTCCATAACAGTTTGTGGTTTTTTAGCATCCCCGAGTTTTTCTACAGGAATTTTCATAGTTTTTAGCTCTTTAAAAAGAGAATCATTTGATTTAACACCTGTGGCATGATACACATAATCTACATCGTTAATTTGTTGTTCGGTATCATTAGCATCAATATAAGATACATAATCCCTACCAATTTCAGTTACTTTTACACTGGTAAGTTTTTTCACTCCAAGGTAATCACATTTATCCAATAGAACCCATTTAGTAGTTTTACCTAATGCTGATCCTAATTTTGGTAATTGTTCTAAAACAGTTACTTTATTCCTTCCTTCATGCATCATTTTCAATGCTACTTCTGGCTCTAGTGCTTTGTATTGTGTGAGAAAATTAAATGAATCAATATCCAATGATCCGTATTTCGCTATGTAAATTGCTAATTCTATTCCTGTAGCACCCCCACCAATGATTACATTGTTTTTCCCTACTGGAGCATCACCGTTAAATACATCATTTGCCCAAAATACATTATCTCTTTCAATTCCCGTAATAGGAGGTTTAATTGGAGTGGAACCAGTTGCCACTAATACAATATCAGGATTTATTTCTTTAACTTTTTCACTTGTTATTTCTTGTTGCAGGTGT
>Ga0315534_1002690_pt1 | contig 11775 bp, 10 predicted proteins | sample SalMarSW160240MG_FD_203094 | JGI IMG/M metagenome (GOLD analysis project Ga0315534, IMG submission 203094) | Salt marsh sediment microbial communities from the Plum Island Ecosystem LTER, Massachusetts, United States - Salt Marsh Sediment SW1602-40 ... | reverse complement strand
TAGCTGCCTTATGATCTGGTTCTTTAGCTGCCTTATGATCTGGTTCTTTAGCTGCCTTATGATCTGGTTCTTTAGCTGCCTTATGATCTGGTTCTTTAGATTCTAATATTTTATCATCACTACTTTTTACCATAGTTAGTTATTAAGAAATAAAGCAAAATAATTAGATATCGATAGTGTAAAAACCTTACATAATATGAAAAGGATACAATGGAAGTAACAAACAATAATTGAATGCATTGATAAGTTTAACAACAAAATATATTTACAATCACATAAACCCCTTCGGGATCTTAATAATACTAAAGTCTATTTTTGTGTAAAGTTTCCCTAAGAAAAGCTATCTTCCGAATTTGATGGTTAACAATGTAAAATCATATCTCGTAAATCTTGTAGGTCATAATAATTAATTTGGCCATCTGTTTTATAACAATATACATTGTTATATACAAATCATAGGAATTAAAACTACTAGAGAGAGTTTACATAATCAACTCATCTATTTATTTACATAACTGTTAATGATTTTCTGTACTAGGAATTATTCATTATCTATTTGAACAATTTAGTAATTAAAAAAATAATATTAACAAAATCTGTTCTAATGTATTATCCTAAGCTTAAATCAGCAATGTTAGGCTTTTCACCTCATTATTTTTTTTTAATATGAAAAAAAGCTTACTGATCAGATAATAGCTCAATTCACTTTTTTAAAAAAAAGATTGACCAAAAAATTAGAATAGCATAGGTTAAAAAATTGTTACAAAGAAAAGCAATTAGTAATTGAATATTTAAAAATGAATCTGATATTGTAACAACATTATCTAATTGTAAATCTAAGTAATATAACACTCATCTCAATATAACTAGAAACAGTTTAGATAATGAACTCATGTCTTTGTTTACATAACTGTTAACTTACAACTACAGCAATAATCCCTTGCTGTTATGTATTATTCCTTTAAACATACTTTTCTATCATCCAATATTTTATATAATTACATATATAATATCTAACCTTCACTAATTAAAACACAAAATAAATTAAGGATTATTGATTAGGGTTATGACATGGTTTCTTCGGATGATGAAATATCAGCATTAATGAACAGAAAAATGAAAGACTTGCAAAGAAAATTTAATTCTCTAATAGAATTAAAAAAAATTAATAAACCAATAATCTTAAGTGATTCAAATTTCGATATTGAAAAAAGTAAATATCCATTATTATTAGTTGATTTTTGGGCTTCATGGTGTGGTCCATGTAAAGTAGTTCTTCCTATTATAGAACAATTAGCACAAGAATATACTGGAAAAGTAGTTTTTGCAAAAATTAATGTAGATGAAAATCCAATTTTGTCCAAAAAATTTGGAATTCAGAGTATTCCAACTATGATTCTCTTCAAATATGGAGAAGTTATTGATATTATCATTGGTGCTCTCCCAAAAGGACAAATCGAAAGCAAGTTAAGGACTTATTTAGAAAAATGAGTATGAATTTCTATTTTTTAAAGAGAATACTAATATCCGCAGGATACTCTACTGTAATTTTATAGTATTTCTAAGATCATCCCTTAATCAAGGTTTGATAGTCTATGCATAATTTCCTTTAATAGAGGACTTTGCTCCACATGCCTCACATAATAAAAATCCTAATTTCTTATTTTTTTCTGTTCTAGTATCTGGACTGCTACAAACTGGACAAACAACATAATCTTTTACATATCTATCAATTAATGCACCAAATGAAGAACGTTCTTTACGTCCTAGAAAGATTACTCTATCACCAGTAATATATCCAGCTGATGCAAGCTCTTTATTTAAATAAAGGAGTAGTTTTTCCGGTTCACGCCGTAATGCTTTGGGGAATTCCATAAAATTTCTAAAAATAGTTCGCTGTCCCACCCAAATTACCTGTGGTGTTGGTAATTCTAATCTGGAAATATCTTTTCGTGATGTTGAACCAAGTTTAGCATAAATTCGATCTAATAAAACAGCATAACTTAATTTAGTTTGAACATTCACAAATAATTAGAGAAATTCTCTATAATTTATTCTATGATGTCAAAGAATTATTGTATAGTGTATTTGCAAATATTGAAAAAAAATAAAATTTATCTAAGCACGATATACAAATTCTAAAAACAATAAAAAGATGATCTAAACCTATGGAATAGTTGAATTGTAAATATTGCGCAATTGGTCAATTCTATATCATAGTTAGTTAGTCGTTTTTATCCACTCAAAAAAAGGTTCAAGTATGTGATTATAGGGTAATTTTTGATGATCTGAAGTATTATATCCTACCATCACCATCCTGCCTTCTAGTTTATTAATCAAATCTGGTGATAGTTCCCATTTTTCAAATGGTTTGTTATTTATTTTAAAAAAATAATCCTGTTTAAAGTGAACAATATGTTGTTCAAAACAGCTAGACAAAATCGTTGGATCCCTTAATATAGATAAATTCATATTTTTAGCATCAAGTCCCCGATTATCGATAGAGATTTGTAATATTCTCTTAAAGTATTCATCTCTTATAAAGTTAGAGTCTATCTTATTTTTTTCTGAACTATTCAAAATTTTTATATTTCTTGTTATTTGATCAATAGTTTTCCTTGCAAAACTACGAACAGACACTATATCCAACTCTCCTCTAACTTGATGATTTTTTCCAAACAGATAAAACGTCCCAATTATTTCATCTTTATTGATAAATGGAAATTCTATTTTTTTATTAATAAAATCAGATAATCTTTTTGTTATGTCTTTTGGTAGAAAAATTCCCATGTAGGAATCAGCCATTATTATCAAATTTGTAATCCCCTGAATTACATATTTTCGAACTAAAATTTATTGTAGTACTGTATTTTAATAGATAAATTCTTAGATATAGAAAACAATTTTTTCTCTATTTCAACAAATTAATATCAGGTACTGTTAATATTTTTTAAAATAAAAAAAAAAGAGTTTAGTGTGCGTGTGGTGGAGGCGCACTTCCTTTTGATAACGATTCGCTGAATGTTCCAGCTGCTTTTTCGTGAAATTCCAAAGATGATTGGTCTACTTTAATTGCTTGAGGTGGACATACTGAAACACATGCCATACACCATATACAATCATGTTCTCTAATTGGGTCTGCTTTATCTGTAAAATCTTTTCTCTCTTCTTTTACGCTTGAACCAGTGCCCTCGAATATCTGTTTATCAGCATCTTTTGCTGGTACATCATGCTCTGTTCTATACCATTGGAAAACTTGAACAGGACACGCTTCTATACATGCGCCGTCTGCTACACATGAATCCCAATCCACAGCCACCATTGTACCGCTTACACCTAAAGGAACTTGTTCTTCTCCATGAGCTGCATAAGCTGCTTTTACTTCTTCATTTTCTGCTGCTTCAGCTTTTCTACCTGGTCCCCATCTAAAGTGGAATTGTTCACCATCACTACCAAGTTGTATTTTACCGATAACTTGATTGTTTTTTGGAAAATCTGGATCTATTGGCATTAATCTATCCATGAATACATATTATATAAATCATATGTGAATTGATGTTTAAAAAATCTTAAAATTAATCAATGTCATATAAATAATGTAAAAATAGTTTAATGCTGTTATCGATTTATGTGATTAAATTTTAAAAAATAAAAAAAAGGAAACTAATCATTGAATGCTTTTTCAGCATGCTGGGTTATATCTATTCCTGCTTCTTCCTCTTCGTCTGATACACGTAATCCAGTTGTCTTGTCTATTATCTTAAATATTGCGAAAGAGACTCCGAATGCAAATGCTGCCGCTACAGCTATTCCAAATGCCTGAATACCCAATTGCATTGGATTTCCATATAACCATCCAACTGGCCCATCAGGATATACGAAAGGACTAGCTGCAACACCAATTGCAAGTGCTCCTAGGATTCCTGTTACACCGTGCACCGAGCTAACATCTAGAGCATCGTCTATTCGTAACTTCTCCTTGAACAATACTATACCATAGTAAGAGCCAAACCCAAGTACTATACCTAGCACGAATGCTGCATCTCCGGTTATGTATCCCGCTGCTGGAGTTATTCCAGCAAGACCAGAAATCGCACCGTTAATAACAGCAGCTACAGAGGGCTTTCCTGACCGTTTCCATGATAAAAAGAGCCATACCATTGTACACGTTGACGCACCAATCTGAGACGTTAGTAATGCATTTCCTGCTACACCGTTTGAGGCCAATGCACTACCAGCATTAAATCCAAACCATCCGAGCCAAAGCATTGTTGCACCGATTACGGCTAGAGGTAGATTATTAGGTACCATTATTTGTGGTCCAAAGTTCTTCCTTCTTCCGAGGACTAATCCTGCCGCAAGAGATGCCATACCAGCACTAGTATGAATAACTATACCTCCAGCAAAATCCCAGACTCCTAGTTGGGCAAGCCATCCTCCACCCCAAATCCAATGGGCCAATGGGAAGTAAACAAACAAGCTCCAAGCAATTGTGAAGATGAAAAATCCACTGTACTTCATTCTTTCCGCATATGCGCCTGATATTAACAGAGGTGTAATTACGGCAAACATCATCTGATAAGTAGCAAATGTTACCCCTGGAAATGTAGTCATTGCACCAAAGCCTTCATGAATTCCTACTCCTTGATAGAAGACGTGATCGAGGCCACCTATTATACCTCCTTGATCGGGTCCAAAGGTTAGTGTGAATCCAACGATAAACCAAAGTGTTGAGACTATTGCCAGTCCTGAAAAGCAATGCATAATCGCAGAAAGACTGTTTTTGAATCGTATTAAACCTGCTTCAAAGAATCCGAGCCCCGGTGTCATCAACATTACTAGACCAGTTGCAACCATCATCCATGCAGTATCACCAGTATCTAATGCCATTCCTGTTGCATAAATCACTACATAGTATTATAAAAAAGTTTGTTCTTTGTAGATAAAAAATTATTCCTATTCATATAATCAAAAAAAAATGCAAAATTTTGTAAAATTATTGAAAAATTGATAATTCTTTTTTTAATATAGCTGCCATTTGTTCAATCTCGATTTCTGAAATAAATGGATGAACGGGTAAGGATAATACACATTTACTAGCCCACTCAGTTGACGGTAATTGTCCTTCAAATCCAAATTTTCGGTAATAAGGTGTTAGATGAACTGGTGGATCGTAATATATTGCAATACCTATTCCATTTTCAATTAGTTTCTTTTTTATGTGTTCTCTTAACAAAGAATCTTTTGTACCCAGAAAACATAATGTATATAAATACCAATTAAATTTCTTGATATGATCTTCTTTAGGGATTTTTAACGTTTTAAATTGTTCAATAAACTTTTCTAATAAATTGGACAATAAAATAGAGTTTTTTCTTCGAACTTCCAATATATTTTTGATTTTTTTCATTTGTATTTTGGCAATTGCGGCACTTATTTCGGGAAGTCGATAATTCAATCCAAAAATACGAGTATCATATCCTTCGACCATTCCATGATTCCTTATCATCTTTAATGTGTCTGCAAGATTGTTATCATTTGTTGAAACTGCACCGCCTTCTCCTGAGGTTAAGACTTTGCTGGCGTATAAGCTGAAACATCCTAATTTACCAAAGGTTCCGGTATGTTTGTCTTTATAAGTGGACCCTAATGATTGACAAGCATCTTCAATAATATCCAATGAAAAACTATTTGATACATCGATGATTTCATCCAAGTCGGCTGGATGTCCATAAAGATGAACAGGAATGATGGCTTTAGTTTTATTTGTTATTTTTTTTCGTAAATCTTGAGTGTCAATTGTGTAATCTTTCTTATTGATATCTACAAAAACTGGTTTAGCGCCAGTTGCTATAACTGAATTAGCCGTAGCTACGAACGTAAAAGATGGTAATAATACCTCATCTCCACTTTTAATACCTATAGAAAGTAAAGCGGCGTGCAAAGCAGCAGTTCCTGAATTAACAGAAATGACATGTTTTACATTTAAGAAATCTTTGAGAGAATTTTCAAATTCTTGTACGCGTTTTCCTCCTTCCCTTGAGGCACTAGTAAGTATATTTTCATCAAGCACTTTCATAACTTCTTTTTTTTCTTCTTCGTCAATCCAAGGTCTATTAATTGGAATCATGTTATGATTTAGCTAGAGTCAGCGTAATTAAGTTTTTGTAAAAAGTAGATTCTATTTATTTATTGTTACTATACAATCAAACATATTTAAGTTGAATAAAGTTAATGATAGTATCATAATATCACAAATAGTTGTTTATCAGCCTATTTTTTATCCAGGTAAGAAAAATGATTTATCATTTACAATAATATAATATATTATAAAAATATAATAACAGGTTATCTTGCCTATTTGTTGTGCAGATGTGGCAGAGTGGTCTTCTTATTAGAACACAATAATGCGTCGGCCTTGAGTAATCTTCAAGGTTATAAGCTAGCCGATTCGCCTTCGGGCGATCAGGAGTTCAAATCTCCTCATCTGCGCTTTTCATGTAGAAAATAGATTAAAATATTGCTCATCATTGCAAAATGAAATTTATATGCTATTTACTTTGTAAATTTAAGCCCCGCAATGGAGAAGAGAATTCTAATTATAGCCATTTTTGTTGTAATTGCAGGAGTTGTTACAATTATAATGACACCTTCTGATACTACAATTCCTATTCCTGAACCTGAGTCATTACTCAACAAAACTACTTCAAATCAAGGGATAGATATAATTGCAGAAAATCTAAACACTCCATGGGCTATTGATATATCAAAAGATAACAGAATATTCTTTACTGAACGTGATGGAAAAATAAGAACGATCGATAGTAACGGAAAAATCATAGAAGAACCAGTTGCCTTCATAAGGGCAGAACAACAGGGAGGGTCAGGATTACTTGGAATCGCATTGCATCCTAATTTTACAGATAATCATTTGATGTATATTTATCATACTTATATGAAAAATAATCAACTGTTTAATAAAGTTCTTATTTTAAAAGAAAAGGACAATAGAATTATTCAATCAAAAATACTAATTGATGACATACCTGGATCTTTATATAATAATGGTGGTAGATTAAAAATAGGACCAGATAATAAATTATATATAACTACAGGAGATGCTTCCAATCCACACCTAGCTCAAAATATTTCTTCACTAGCTGGAAAGATATTACGTTTGAATTTAGATGGCTCGATTCCTAAAGATAACCCATTTAAGATTTCACCAATCTACTCATATGGACACAGAAATGTTCAGGGAATTGCATGGCATCCAGAAACTAAAGATATGTATGCATCAGAACACGGTCCTTCTGGATTTGATGAAATAAATTTAATATTACCAGGGAGAAATTATGGTTGGCCAGATGTAAAATGTGAAGGTACAGCAACAAGTGAAAAAGCTGTATACTGTTTTAACCCGGCATTAGCTCCAAGTGGTATTATAATTCCAGCATCTGAGAAATTAGGATATAAAAATGATCTTATAATAACCACATTAAAAGGGTCTCATTTGAGACAGATAGATACAGATTCTAACCAACAAAATAACATACTGGTTGGCTATGGAAGACTACGGGATGTTGTAGAAGGAAATGATGGATTTTTATATGTTTTAACGAGTAACAAAGATGGAAGAGGTATTCCAGAAAATAATGATGATAAAATTTTAAAAATACTTAAATCATAATAATTACGTGAAAAGTCTCAAAAAAAGAGATAATTCAATACCAAGAAAATTCTATGAATTAGATCTTGATGACCGATTAGATTATCTAAAAAAAGAAACCAGTCTTACAGCTAAAGATATAAAGTTATTAAAAGATTTACCAAAAAATTTCTCTAATAAAATCGACAAGATGATAGAGAATTGTATAGGTATAATACCAATTCCATTAGGAGTTGCTACAAATTTTGTAATTAATGGAAAAAAATATTTGATACCAATTTCAATAGAAGAACCTTCTGTCATAGCAGCAGCAAGTAAGGCAGCTAAAATTGCAAGTACAGGTGGTGGATTCACTGCAGAAGCTGACGAGTCCATAATGATAGGACAAATCCAATTGATATCAAGAGATAAAAATAATAGAGATCGATTGAAAAGTAAAAGAGAAAGAGAAAGAGTAACTAAACTAATCATAGATAATAAAGAAGAACTTTTAAAAATTGCAAATTCGCGAAGTACTTCCGTTATAGCTAAAGATATCAAAGTTAGAGAACTTTATGATGAAAGTATTAACAATATGGGATATATGATAATAATAGAGTTAATTGTAGATACAAGAGATGCAATGGGTGCAAATGTTATTAATACAATGTGTGAATCGATTGCCCCTAAAATTGAAAAAATTTCTAATGCAAAAGTGGTATTAAAAATATTATCGAATTATTCAATACATAGATTGGCAAGATGTAGGGCAACTTTCCCTAAAAACTTGATAGGTGGGAAGAAAGGAGTAGATAAAATATTACTCGCATACGCTTTTGCATATTCTGATGTTTTTCGAGCAGTTACCCATAACAAGGGATTGATGAATGGAATTGATGCATTAGCGATAGCAACTGGACAAGATTTTCGTGCATTGGAAGCTTCTATTCACGCCTATGCATCAAGAGATGGAAAATACAGATCATTAACAAAATGGTATAAATCAAGAAAAGGGGATTTGATTGGAGAAATAGAGTTACCAATGGCTATAGGGATTGTTGGAGGCATAGTATCAGTACATCCTATTGTAAGAATAGTTTTAAAGATCCTTGATATTAAAAATGTCAAGGAATTGGCATCTATTTTTGCCGCTATTGGACTAGCACAAAATTTTGCTGCCATCCGGGCATTAGCTGACGAAGGAATTCAGAAAGGTCATATGAAATTACACGCCAGAAATATAGCTATAACAGCTGGAGCAAAAGAAAACCAAGTAGACTTTATTGCAGAAAGAATGTTAAAAGAAAATAATGTTAGTGTCAACAAAGCTAAAGAAGTAATACAATTAATTAAAACAACTAGAAACCGATTTATTAACAATTAGATATATATCTGATAAATAGATTTTCCTTGTATATTTATGCCTAGTATAGTTAAATTTGCCGTACCAAAAGGAACTATAGAAGAAGCAACCTTTAGACTATTAGAGGAAGCTTGGCAAAGAGTGAGTGGCAGAGCTAGAACTTACAGAATAAAGCTAAGCGATCCTGAAATAGAGGTAAAGTTACTTAGACCACAGGAGATTCCAACATACGTACAAGAGGGATTATATGATGTAGGTATTACAGGAAGAGACTGGATAAGAGAAGCAAGAGCTGATGTAAAAATATTATTAGATTTAGAGTATGGAAAAGTAAAACAGATAATTGCAATTCCGGAAAATTTTCAATTTAATAGTTTAGATGATATGATTACTGCATATGCAAAAGATAAAAAAACGATAAGAATATCTTCAGAATATCTTACTACAATATCAGCACATATTAAATCTAGAACAGCATATAAGAAATATTATGGTAATAGTGACCCTATGATAATTACTCCTTGGCTAAGGATTGGAGAAAATAAAAATGTGGAAATTTTTCTTTCATTTGGAGCAACTGAAGCTAAACCTCCAGAAGATGTAGATGCCATATGTGATATTACCGAAACAGGAACAACTCTAGTACAAAATAATCTCAAGATAATAGACAAGGTAATGGACTCTAGTTCTGTTCTTATAGCTAACAAGAATTCCTTAAGAGATGACAAAAAAAGAGAAAAGATCGTAGACATGGTTGCTTTATTGAGGGGAGTAGTTGAAGCAAGGAAGAAACTTCATATTTTTGTGAATGTTAAAAAAGCAAATCTAGATGAATTATTGAGTAAGCTTCCTGCTCTAAAAAGACCTACAATAAGTACTTTGAGTGAGGAAGGATGGTACGGTGTTAATACAATAATAGATAAAGATGAATTCATCAAAATAGTACCTATTATGAGAAAACTTGCTCAAGGATTAGTAGTAACAGAACCGAGACAAATACTACCATTAGAAGAAATAAAAATTGAAAAAGAAGATATCTAATTGATAAAAAAAATATTTATTAAAAATTCTAAAGAAGATGTAAAGAATCTAAGGAAAAACACATTCAGTATTTTATCTTCAGATATTTTTAAAAAAACATCAGAGATTATCGAAAATGTCCGAATAAATGGAGATAAAGCTCTGAGAGAGTATACTTATAAATTTGACAATGTCACCATTGATTCTATAAAAGTAACAAATAATGAAATAAAAGATGCATATAATCTTGTTACTGAAAGACAGATCGAAACAATCTCTGAAATAAAAGAGAAATTAATTGCAAATGATGTTAAACTTTTAGATCACATTAAAAAAATATCTGTTTTATATTCAAATGATAGGAAGATAAAAAAATTTGTTCAACCGATTTCTAGTGTTGGATGTTATGTTCCAGGTGGTCTTGCAAGATATCCAAGTACAATGATTATGTGTGCAGTTCCTGCAAAGTTAGCTGGTATAAGTAGGATTGTTGCTATTTCTCCTGTACAAAAAAATGGTAGTGTTGATCCTTTAACCTTGGTTGCAGCAGACATTTGTGGAGTTAATGAGTTTTATAAGATAGGAGGGGCTCAAGGTATTGCAGCATTGGCTTTTGGAACCCAGAGTATTGCTTGTGTAGATAAAATCGTAGGTCCAGGGGGAATTTTCGTTACAACAGCCAAATTATTGGTTTCAAATAAAGTATCAATAGACATGATGGCGGGTCCAACAGAATTAGTTATTTATGCTGATTCTAAAGCTAAGGCAAGGTATATTGCGTTAGATTTAGTATCTCAAGCTGAGCATAGCAAAGATACAATATGTGGTTTAGTTACTAGTTCCACTCGGTTAGCTTATCTGGTTGAACAGGAAATAAATGAAATTCTTAAAGAAAACATACCTCGTAAAGAGATCATTTTTGAAAGTTTAGATAAAAATGGATTTATAGCCATAGCTGAAAATGAGGATGTCGCTATAGAATTTGTAAATGAATTTTCTCCAGAACATTTTCAAATTATGGCTAAAAACGAGATGAATATAGCTAAAAAGGTTACATCAGCTGGTTTAATATTAATTGGCGAAAATACACCCTCATCCGTAAGTGATTATTGTCTGGGTTCTAATCATGTCCTTCCTACAATGGGTTTTGGAAAATCACGTGCATCACTATCAGTATTGGATTTCATAAGAATCTCGACGATTGTAAAAGCTACAAAAGAAGATCTGAAAAAAATTGAACCTTTTATAAATATGATTACAGAAAAAGAGGGATTAATTAATCATTATGAAGCACTAAAAGAAAGAATAAAAGACAATCAAAAATTATCGAATCAAAAAAAAGGATGAAGAATCGCTGTGCAAAATTGGCTTGAAAAAAAATATGATGAATTAGGCAAAATTGAAGGGTATGTAAAACCTGAAAAAAATGAAGGTATTAAACTAGATTCAAACGAAAATTTTGTTATAAGAAATGATTTCATTAGGGATATTTCACTAAAAGTATTAAGAAAGATTGATTTAAGAGAGTATCCTTTAGAACAGTTTGAAGAATTTTATACGCAATTATCAAAATATACAAAAATAAAAAAGAGTTATTTATCCATAGGAAATGGTTCGGATCAGATAATAGATCTTGTTTTATCTATTTTTGGGAAACATAATAGAGTTACTACATTTACTCCAACATTTTCATATTTTATTGATAGATGTAAACTCTATTCTATAGCCATAGATCAAGTACCTC
>Ga0315534_1002689_pt1 | contig 11781 bp, 6 predicted proteins | sample SalMarSW160240MG_FD_203094 | JGI IMG/M metagenome (GOLD analysis project Ga0315534, IMG submission 203094) | Salt marsh sediment microbial communities from the Plum Island Ecosystem LTER, Massachusetts, United States - Salt Marsh Sediment SW1602-40 ... | reverse complement strand
GCCCCAGTTGCTGTAGCCGAGCAGGCCTTGGTAGAACGGCGGCAGCACGACGCCGCCCGACCGCAATGCCGCCTCGCAGCAGATCGCGTGCGCCTTCAGCGCGTCCGTGCCCAGCGGGTTCTGAAACCCGTGCCATTCGAGGGAGCCGGCCACGACGTAGGCGATGGGCGCGGCCTCGCGGAGCGCCTTCACCTGCGCCGGGCGGAGCAACTCATAACACACGGGCTCGTATGTCGCCAGCATCTTTGCGTCCCCTTTCTCAGTCCAGCACCTTGAGCGGCTCGAGCCCGTGCTTCTCGGCGAGGCCGTTCAGTGTCTCGAGCATGTCCGGGTCGACGTCGACGCCGCTCTTCTCGCTCTCGGCGAGCTGGCGTAGGAACCGCTCGCCGGGCAGGCGGATCTCGTGGACGCCCTCGCGCAGGCGGCTGGTCTTGATGTGCCCGACGAAGCGGTCCATTTCCTGGACGTAGTAGCCCGTTCCCTCGAACGCCTCGGGGTCGATCACGGTCAGGTTGATGGTCTGCCGCTGCTCAAGCTCGGGGTTGTTGGTCTTGCCGCCGGCCATGGCGGTCAGCGCCTCGGCCCACATGGCGAAGGCTTGGCCTTTGTGCCCGTTGAGGTCGCCGCCCATCAGAAACATCGCGCCGCCGTCCTTCATCTTCTTCGGGTCGTCCGTCACGTTGCCGTCCTTGTCGAAGAAGCACGGCTCCGGCGCCTTCTTGCCCTGTTTGGCGAGGCGGGTGGCCTTGCCCATCGACATGATGGCGGTGGAGAAATCGGCGATGACCGGCTCGCCGCCGGTGGGGAAGCCGATGCCGACCGGATTGGTCGAGAAGCGGGCATCGACGCCGCCGTAGGGGGCGCTGTCCTTGCAGGCGCGGCTCTGCGCCCAGAGCTGGACGAAGAAGCCCTGGCGGACGAGCGGGAGGACGAACGAGCCAAGCCCGCCCATCCACGTGCCGTTGCGGATGGCGATCATGGCGACGCCGTGCTCGCGGGCCTTCTTCACGGCGAGACCGGATGCCTTCCGCATGGCCAGGTGGCTGACGCAGCCCTCGCAGTCAATCAGCGCCGTGGCGCCTTTCTCCTTGATGACTGCCGGGTCTTTGGTCGGGTCCCAGCGGTCCCCGAGCATCTGCTCGAGGTAGCCGAGTATGACCACGCCGTGCGTGTGCACGCCAGCCGCCTCGGTGGTCACGGCGATGTTGGCCACGTAGCGCGCGTCGTCCTCCGACATCCCCTTCTTGACGAGCAGCTTGGCCCCGAACTCCTTCAGGTCGTCGAGAGCAATCTTGGCCATCACTTCCTCCCTTCGCTTACATCGGTTCTGAGCGTTTCATCAACTGGATCGGGAACCCCCACGGGTCCCGTAGCATGCTTAGCGTGTCGCCGTTCTCGAGGGTGCCGACGGGGTCCACCTCGGTCGCGCCGGCGGCGAGCAGCCGGTCGTGCTCGACCTGCACGTCCTCGGCGTTGAATGCCAGGTGGGTGATGAGCGGATCGGTGTTGCGGTAGTCGGGCACGCTCACCTTGGGGTTATTGTAGATCTCAAGCAGGACGCGGCCGGTCGAGTCGGTCAAAAAGCGCGCGTGTGCCGGCGGACCGCCGCTGCGGACAATCCGCATGCCCAGGTGCTCGACGTACCACTCGGCCGCGGCGACGGGATCCTCGACCGTCCAGGCTGCGTGCTCGATCTTCATGGGTGTCCTCCTGTGTCCGACCTGCGGGCCTGCGTCTGCGGCAATGATACCCGCGCGCCGAGCGGGTTGCAAGGCGGGAGCGGCACGCGCTGCCGCGACCGTAGTGTGACGGACGAATGATCCCGTCAGAGCCCAGGATTGTCATACGTGCGGACCTGCGGTAACATGGCGTGGGGAGGACCGGTCACGTCTGGCCGCCGGGTACGGACGAAGCGATGAGAACGAATCGCCTCGGAACGTTTCGACAACTCGCGATCCTGTTCCTCTGCGCGATCCCGTGGCCTTCTTACGCGCCGGCCGAGGAGGCGCCGCAGCCGACACTGACCCTCGACAAGGCGGCGGCAACGATCACGGTCGATGAACTGAAGGCCCACCTGACCTACATCGCGAGCGACGAGCTCGAAGGCCGCGACGCGGGATCGGAGGGCTGCCGCATAGCGGCCAAGTACTTGCGCAAAGAATTCCGGTTCTATGGCCTCAGACCGATGGGCGACCGGCTCGAAGAGGACGGCGCCCGATACTCTTACTTCCAGAAGCTTCAGGTGGTCGGCACGGCCGAGCTCGCCAAAGAGGGGAACTTCCTGTCGCTGACCGCCGACGGGAGGAAGACCCCGCTCAAGGTGGGGGAGTCGTTCCTTCCCCTCTCGCTGTCCGCGAACGCGGAGGCCAAGAACAAGGAAGCGGCCTTCGTCGGCTACGGCATCACCGACGTCGACGCCGGGTATGACGACTACGCGGGACTCGACGTGAAGGACAAGGTGGTGGTGATGCTGCGGTACGAGCACCGTGAATCCACCGCCAAGATCTATCAGCCGAGCCGGCACGCGTGGCTGAGCACCAAGGTGCAGAACGCCATCGCCCACGGCGCGGCGGGGGTGATCATCGTGAACGGCCCGCGCAACAAGCACGGCGGCAAGGGCGACCCGTTCATCGGCCTGGGGAACGTCGGTCGGACGAAGAACGACAAGGTGCCGGTCGTCCACGCCAAGCCGGCGTTCCTCGAGAAGCTGTTGGTCGGCACGGGCAAACGAATGCTGGAGCTCCAGACGAAGATGGATCAGACGAAGGTGCCCAGCTCGATGCTCCTGCCGGGCCAGCGGATCAGCCTGGGCACGCGACTGACCAAGTCGGAGAAGCCCACGGAGAACGTCATCGGGGTGCTCGAAGGCGGCGATCCGAAGCTCAAGGATGAGTACATCGTGGTCGGCGCGCACTACGACCACATCGGCCGCGGCCACTACGGTAGCCGGTGGCGCCGGCGCGGCAGAGGCAAGATCCACAACGGCGCCGACGACAACGGATCGGGAACGGTCGGCGTCCTGGAGATCGCGGAAGCGATGGCCTCCCTCAAGCAGCGCCCGAAACGGAGCGTGCTGTTCATCTTGTTCACCGGCGAGGAGCGCGGGCTGATCGGGTCCCGCCATTTCGTCGAGCACCCGACCGTGCCGAGGGCCCGGATCGTTGCGATGATCAACCTGGACATGATCGGCCGCTCGCCGAAGGGCGCGGTGTCGATCGCCGGCGCGGGCACCAGCTCCGTCTTCAAGGGCCTCATCACCCGGGCGAACGCGGGCCTGAAGCTCAAGATCCGCACGCGCGACTCCGGCCGCAGCCCCAGCGACAGCATGGCGTTTGTCGCACAGCGCATCCCGGTCCTCTTCTACTTCACCGGCCTTCACAAAGACTACCACACCCCCGACGACGACGTTGACCGGATCAATTTCCCGGACCACGCCCGGATCGTGAAGCACGTCATGCGGCTGGTGACGGCGCTCGCCGGCCGGGAAGACAAGATCGACTACGTCGAAGTCAAGACGCGCGGCGGCGTGCGGCTGGGGATCGTCCCGAACACGGACAAGCTGCCCGCGGTGGTCGTACGACACATCGCCATCAACTCGCCCGCGCACCGGGCCGGCCTGATGGTGGGCGACGTGATCGTCGAGATGGGCGGGAAACCGATCCGCAATCTGATGGATCTGCGCGGGGTGCTCGACAAGCAGAAGCGCGGCAACACCATCTCGATCAAGGTGAAGCGGAAGGCATCCGACGGCAAGGAGAAGACGCTCGAAACGGCCGTGACGTTCTGAACCCGCCGCGCAAGGCGCCAACTCTCCCAGGCGCGTTACCTTCGCAGGCGATTCCAGTGCCCGCCCGCATTCATTCGGGGCGAGTTGTCCCCCGCATCGTTTCCCGCTAGAATGTGGCCCCCTGGTTGGAAGGAAGCGGTGTCGCTGATCATTGCAGAAAACGTCGGCCACGCGTACGGGGACCACGAGGTGTTCCGTGACGTGAGCTTCCGCGTGGCGGAGTCCGACCGCATCGGCCTGGTCGGCCCCAACGGCGAGGGCAAGACCACGCTGCTGCGCGTCATTGCCGGCCTGCTGGAATCGACCGCCGGGGATGTCCACCGCCGGCGAGGACTCCGCATCGGCTACCTGCCGCAAGACCCGCCGCCGCTGGAAGGCACCACGGTCCACCAGACGATGCTCGACGTCTTCGCCGACCTCCGCCGCATGGAGCGCGAGTTGCACGACATCGCCGGCCGGATGGAGGGCGACGCCGGGCTGCTGAAGCGCTACGGCGAGATACAGGCGGAAATGGAAGCGCTGGGCGGCTACGACTACAGCACGCGGATCGAGCAGGTCCTGACCGGTCTGGCCTTCGAACGCGAGATGTGGGACCGCCCGCTCTCGCAGCTCAGCGGCGGACAGCGCACACGGGCGTACCTGGGCACACTGCTCCTCCGGGAGCCGGACGTCCTGCTGCTCGACGAGCCGACCAATCACCTCGACCTCGATTCGACCGAGTGGCTCGAGCACTGGCTCGGGTCGTTCCGCGGAGCGCTGATCGTGGTCTCGCACGACCGGTATCTGCTCGACCGCGTGACCACGAAGACCTGGGAGGTCGCGTTCCGCAGACTGGAGCCCTACCGCGGCGCGTACAGCAAGTACCTGGTGCTCCGGCAGGCGCGGTTCAGCGAACGCATGAAGGCGTGGGAAGCCCAACAGGCGTACATCCGTCAGACGGAGGAGTTCATCCGCATCCACATCGCCGGCCAACGGACCCGCGAGGCCCAGGGCCGCCGCAAGCGGCTCGAACGCTTCCTGCGGGATGACGCGATAGAGCGGCCGCAGACGCACCGGGCCATCAGCCTGGACATCCCGGCCTGCCGCCGGACGGGTGACATGGTCTTGCTGGGCACCCACTTGGAAGTCGGGTACGACCCGGCAGTTCCACTGTTGAGGATCGATGAGCTGGAGCTGGTGCGAGGCCAGCGGGTGGCGGTCGTCGGCGCCAACGGCGCCGGCAAGACGACGCTCCTGCGCACGTTGCTCGGCGAGCTCGAGCTGCTGAGCGGAACGCTCCGCCACGGGGCCAACGTCCAAATCGGCTATCTGTCGCAGACCCATGCCAACCTCGATCCGCAGAGCGCCGCGCTGGACGTCGTCCGCGCCGCCAGCGGCGAGCGCACATCGAAGCGCGCGCGGTCGGTGCTCGGGCGCCTGCTTCTCAGCGGGGACGACGTATTCAAGCGAATTAACGAGCTGAGCGGCGGACAGCGAAGCCGGGTCGCGCTCGCCCGGCTGGTCGCGCTCGGCGCGAATGTCCTGATGCTCGACGAGCCGACCAACCACCTCGACATCCCCTCGACCGAGGTCGTGCAGGACGCACTGAAACGGTTCGACGGGACGACCATCTTCGTGAGCCACGACCGATACCTCATCGAGGCGCTGGCAACGCACGTGTGGGCGATCGACGGCCAACAGTTCCACTGCATCACCGGCAACTGGCAGGCCTACCTGCAATGGCGCAGCGAACGGCGCGGCGCGGCGGGCCTGCCCGGCGATGACGAGACAGGCCGATCGAAACGGGAGCGCAAGGCGCAATACCGCCAAGACCGCAAGCGGGCCAACGAGCGGCGGCGGCTCAGGCGGCGCCTCGACGAACTCGAGGCGGAGATCGAAGCCATCGAGGAGGACCTGGCGAAGCTGAACCAAGGCATCTCCGACGCGGCAGACGCCGGGCAGGTGGAAACCCTCCGCGAACTCAGCAAAGAGCACCAACAGAAGAGCGCTCGCCTGAAAACGCTGTGGGACGAGTGGGAGCAAGTGGGCGAGAAGCTCGAGTAGCGCCTCCTCCGGTCGCTTACCTGGCAGGTTTGAACGTGTACTCCAGGCCGGCGACCTTGACGGTCAGGTCGGCGCCTTTCCGGTCGAGGGAACAGTCCGGCATTCTCGCCGTGTTGGTGCCGGTGGGGTACAGCACGTGCAGGTAGACGCACTCCTTGCGGCCGTCGGCGGGGGTGACGTCCAGCCGCCAGGCGCCCATCTGGCTGTTCGGCCCCAGCGCGCGAACCGCCGGCTCGGTCTTGCCCTTGGGGATATACGTGTAGCCGAGCTTCCCATCCTTCGTCTTGATGATGGATTTCCAGCCCTTGGGAAGGTGATTCTTGCCTCCCCAGTCACACTCGTGGCCGGCGCCGCCGACCTTGGTGAGCGTTGCCTTCGCCGGCAGCAGCGTCCGGCAGAACAGGCGCGCCGGCCCGTTATCCGCCACGGCCAACGCGCCGGTGACCTTCGGCTCGAACGTGGTGTGCAGGGTCCAGCGGTGGCCGATGTCCGCCGCTGTCTTCACACGGTCGAGCACGAGCAGATACTTGTAGCCAAGGAAAACCAGTTCGCGGGTCCAGTCCCACTCGACGCCGGGGCTCTTGCCGTTCACCAGCCGCTTGAGCAGTGTCAGGTGGGCGAGGGCGCGGGCGTACTGGCCGGTCGCTTCGTGCTCGAGCAGCCTACCCATGGGCCAAGCGGCCCAGGGGCTGCCGTCCTTGCGGCCGGAATGCATGGACTTCTTCCGCAGCTCTTTCCATTCGCTCCACGAGAAGAGACCTTTCGGCCAGTGGGGATTGTGGCTGCTGTAGCTGAACTTCGGGAAGTTCAGGGCCGCGGTCTTCCCGTCGGCACCCTTCCGTGTGAAGACGAGCGAGTTGGCGCTCCACGGCGTGCGGTAGTACCGATGCACCGGGCTCATGAAGCCGATGTAGTCGCCGTTCTTGATCGCCAGCGGCCGCTGCTTGAAGAGGATGAACTTGCCCTGGTCGGCGGTGCCGTGGGTGTCGGGGCTTTCACCGACGCGAAAGTGAACGATCGTCGCCTCGTCCTTCCACGTGTCGCGCCAGCAGACCATGCCGAGGAGGTCCGGGCTGAACACCTCCGCCCGCCCGAGCGCGGACAGCGGCCGCGGCTGGATCTCGGGGTTGTTGAAGACGAACCACTCCCACATATACTCCTGGTGGTAGTCGGCCAAGCCCCAACGCTTCCGGATACGGAGCGCGTGCGTGCGGCCGATGCCGTTTTTATACATCCCGGAGATGGCGTCGATCTGCATGCGGTACTGCGTGTAATCGGTGGTGTCCCGGCCCCAGCCGTCGCCGTCCTTGACGAAGCTGCCGTTGGGATAGGTCATCCAGATCTGGAAGAGCATCTGGCGTTCGAGCCAGTTGCCCTGCTTCTCCTTGATCCACTTGGCGGCGTCCCAGTCGGTGGCGCTGCGCCACGCAGCAACGGTGTTGGCGAGGTCGGTGAACTCGTGGTGGTAGCCGTAGCTCGAGCCGCCGGTGCCGCCGTCCTCCGCTTGCCGGATGCTGCTCATCTTCTCGCGGAAGCAGTCGTAGGCGAAGCGCAGGTGCTCGTCCGCCTTCGGATGGTCACCGTGGATGGCCAGGGCGCACGCGGTCAGCCCGGCCAGGGCGCCGGCGAAGCGGCTGTAGAACGGGTTCTCCTTCTGCTGCTTGAGGTAGGATATATTGCCGCGACAGCGCATTTCCAGGTACGCGGCGCGGTTCTTCTTCATCTCCGGCGTGAAGTCCGGATGGTCATAGAGCCAGTCATAGCAGGCGGCCATCCGCTGGTCGACGATGCCCCAGTACGACGGGCTGTGCCCGCTGGTCCGCTGGCCCATGAACCGGTCGAGCAGCTTCTTGCCGGTAGCTCGGTCCTTGAGCAGCACGTACTTGATCGCCAGCTTCATGTTCTTCCGGCCGTCCTTGAGCCCGAGCCGGTTCTCCAGCTTGGCCATCCGCGCCTGGTAGTCGGGCCGCTTCAGCCAGCCGCGGATTTGCTCGAGCGACGGGCCGTCCCAGGCCTTGGCGCGCCAGAAGAGCCGCGGCCGCTCTTTCCGCACCTTGGGCAGCGGGAGCGCCTCGCCGCCCGGCGCCGGACTAATGAGAATCAACAGCAGGATCCACCCCGCACGGAGGACTAGTCGTGGCATGGCTCTTCACCCCTCACTTCCCAGCCTTGACGCGCAGCGGAGGGCCGTCCGGGTCCCGTTCGTACTTGGCGCCGCTCGCCTTCCAGAACTTCTCCCACGCGCCCCGAATCGCGGCCGGCCGAGGGAGCCGGTCGATCCGGACCTGCTCCAGCCTGCCTGCCCTGGGAACCAGGCGGCGGCCGGCGGGCGCTCCAGGATCGAACATCAGGGTCAGCGCCAGGAGGGACTGCGCCGCCGTGCCGGCTGTCTCGCTGTCCAGGAGTCCGATGATCGGCGCGACCGATTCGGGCGCCGCGATGTTCGCCAGCGCCGTCGCCGCGAAGCTCTCGGCCCGGTCGCCGTGCCCGCCACGCCAGCCCGGGTTGCGGCCGCGCTTGAGGAGCCCGACGAGGTCGGGGATGGCCTTGACCGAGCGCACCACGCCCAGCCCGCGGATGACGCGGTTCAGGTTGTTGCCGGTCAACTGCTCCCCCGCTCTCAGCTCGGCGAGCAGGGCCGACTCCGCGCCCGCGCGGTCGGTGCTGAGCGGTAGCATGAGAAACACCGCACGGCGAAGGTACCAGTAGCTGGTCCTGCCGGCGCGGTCGGCGCCGCGCGTCTGGCGCAGGATCTCGGCCAGCGCCTCGACTTCCGCCTTCCCGACCGAATAGCCCGCCCCGAGCACCTTCTTGAGGATCGCCGTCTCCGCCACCTTGTAGACGTTGGAATCCTTCGACAGCGCACCTTGGAAGACGTGGGCAAGACCCGCCGGGTTCTTCCGGTCCAGCAGCACGTATGCCGCCGTCACCCGAACGAGTTGGGACTCGTCCTTCAACGCCTGCAACAGAAGTTCCTCGCCCGCCTTGCCGCACCTGCCGCCCCACAGGCCCCACACCACCGCGAGGCGCAGGCCTTCGCCGCCGCTCGCCAGGTACTTGCCGAGCAGAGCGTCCACCTCCCGCTCGCGCCAGTTGCGGACCTCGCGCGGCGCGGTCGCCGCCAGCACCGCCTGGGCGTCTTCGCGGTTGGCAAGGGCGCGGGAGGCGCGCGCCGCCACCTTCAGGACCAAGCCGTCCCAGTCGAGCCGGCGCTTCACACGGGGACTCAGCTTCGCGGCCTCGCCCTGCAACTCTTCGACCCGCATCTCGGCGTTCATCAGCCGCAGGGCGATGCGCCGCTCCAGGATGCGATCCTGCAGGCGAAGCTCGCGGGCGACTTCCATCAGAGTCCGCGCCGGGACAGTCACCGTGCACCCGGCGGACCTGCGATAGGACAACCTGGCGCGCACCACGCGCTGGTTGGTCATGTCGCCGATGTAGGCGGCCTCACGCGAGACCATCACCGTGCGCGGGTCGGCCAACGGGATACCCGGACCGTGGTCGTCGGCATTCCCGTAGCGCCCGAACGTCATGAGCTCGTTCCCGTTGGTGTCGAGCACGATGATCCTGCTGCGCAGTTCATCGGGCACAAAGACCCGCGCGAAGTCGTCCAGGTCAAACCGCGGGGTCCAGCACTGGCATCCGCTTCGGGGCCGTGCCGGGCGGATCATCGAGACGCCGAAGTAGCTCCACAGCGCGCCGTCCACCACGAAGTCGCCGCGGCCCTCGACGGCGGTGAACTGCATCTGCCCGGGCCCGAGCTGGCGGGCCTTCGGAACCCCCGTGCCCATCAGCCTGACCTTCCCGCCGGCCGGCTTGAACTTGAGCAGGCTGCCGTAGTGGTGCACGAAGCGGTCGAAGCGCTGCCGCGTGATCTTGTGATCTATCTCCTCGGGAACCAGCCGGCCCAGCGGCTTGAGGTGGTCGATCACGTAGATGCAGCCCTGCCGGTCGACCCGCACGCCGGCCGGGCTTCCCGTCTCAAACACAATGAGCGAGTCCTTCTTCCGCGTGCCGTCGAAGTTGACGGCCGAGCAGCGCATCGGGTTGGCGTAGCCGCCGCGCTCGTGAATCCAGTAGATGTCGCCGTTCGGCGCGATGGTGACGTCCCGGCCGTAGTAGCTGCGCAGGGAGTCCTCCTTCGGGAAGTTGTAGATGTATGTCCCGGTGGCGGAGAACGGACGCGGCATGAGGTGGCGGTCCAGCCGGCCGATCTCGCCCCGCACGTGCACCACCACCGTGCCGTCGGCGCCGGCGGAAATCTCGGTGATGCCGTTGGCCTTGGCGGCCAGTAGGGTGTCGAAGGTCTCAATCCTGCCGGTGCGGCCGTCCATGCGCCACCAGCCCTCGTACGGCCAGTTGCCGTAGACCAGCTCGCGCTCGCGGTCCACGCCGTAGAGAAGCGGCTGCTTGGGCCGGGCGCCGGCGGAGAGCACTTTCTCCGAGGTGAACTTGTCCCCGGCGTCGACCAGGCGGATCAGCACCCGCGTTCGGGGATCGCGCTTCGGGTCCCGGGCTTTCACGTTGCCCACGTAGAGGATCGGCTTGCTGCCTCGGCCGTCCAGCGCGATAGAGGGCCAGTCCGTCCGCAGGTCGCAGCGGGCCACCGGCTTTCCCTCTGACCGGTGGCTGAACTTCACCAGGTGCTGATTTCGGAAGCCGGACGTGGCATAGACCGCGCCCGTCCTCGGATGGACCGCCACCCGGCGGGGCCACTCGAGCGGGATGCGCGTGAGGAACCCGCCGTCCGGGTCGAACACCGCGATGCGGTGGTTGTTGCGGTCGGCCACGTACAGATTGCCCTGGCCGTCGAAGGCGATCCCGCTCGGCCCGTTCAGGCTCCGCGTCCCGCCGCCCGGCTTGTCGGGGGTCCCGATGAAAAGCTCCGGCTTCTCGTTCTCCCCCCACTTCACTCGGAACACCGCGTGCCGGGCGCCCGAGATGTAGATCCGCCCGTCCGGCCCCATCGCAAGGGACAGCAGGCCGGTCTCAAATCCCTTCCCCAGGACGGGGCCCAGGTACCCGGCCTTGGGCGCACCGCCGTCCGCCGCGATCCGGAGCAGCCGCCGCGACAGGCGCTGCCGCCACGCCACGCTGCGAAACCGCTTGGCCTCCGGGTGGCCGGCAGGCTGGGTCACGTTGGTGAAGATCAGGTCCCCCTCCGCGGTGACGACCGGCACCTGGTACCGTCGGCTGCCGTACTGAGGCAGCAGCGAGGTGGGAAACCGCTCACCGTCGTCGAGGACCATCTCGCCCAGCGGCCGGGCCCGGCGAAGCGGGATGTTGCCCGGGCGCGGCAGGATGGTCCGCACGTACTCGCCGTCGCCGGTGAACACGCGGAACACCCCGTCCAGGCTGTCGCGGCCGACTTCGCTCATCACGTAGAGCTCGCCGTTCGGCCCCACCGCCAGGCCGTGGACGGTACCCAGCTCGCGCGGGTTCCAGCCCAGTGACTTGTCGTACCGAGCGGTGAGCCCCAGGTTGACCTCGACCCGATAACGTCCCGCCGGCACGCAGCGGCCGTCGTCGTCCCGCCCGTCCCAGATAAGCGACTGCCCGAGGCTGTTCCTCGCCAGCGGCGCCGGAGCATTCGGCCCCAGCATCCCCGCCACCAGATGACGTACCGTCTTGCCGTTCGCGTTCCGGACCAGCACGGCGACGTCCGTGGCGCGGCTGACCCAGAACTGGATCCTCACGCCGTCCTTCTCGAACTTCGCGGCCGGTGGCAGAACGAAGTCCGGAGCCGGGCCGCGCCGCCACGCGGGGCCGGACGCGCCCACTCGTTCCTCCGCCGCGCAGCCGCAAAGCACGACCCCCATCAGGCCGAGAACAACTGCACACCTGCGTCCGAATGTGCTCTTCATCTTCACCTCCCGAATAAACAACAAAGGCTGACGAATGCCGGAATGGGATTGCCCTTACATGCCACATCGTACACGTCACGGGCACGC
>Ga0315534_1002687_pt1 | contig 11783 bp, 10 predicted proteins | sample SalMarSW160240MG_FD_203094 | JGI IMG/M metagenome (GOLD analysis project Ga0315534, IMG submission 203094) | Salt marsh sediment microbial communities from the Plum Island Ecosystem LTER, Massachusetts, United States - Salt Marsh Sediment SW1602-40 ... | reverse complement strand
TCATGAACAAAGGTTTAGGAATATTCAAATAGAATTTTTGGAGAAATTTCAATAATAACATTCAGTTAAACTTAATTTAAGTAATGGACTCCAAATCTTTTATTTTGAAACAAAGATTTCTTACTGCATGAATAAAGAGGATAAGATTGAAACGGAGAAAACGGGATTTTTTCGTTTACTAAAAAGGTTATGGCCTTCGTTTCTTACGTATAATTCCTTTGCGTTTACAATCTCGATGATATTCATCAACTTTTTATTAGTATCTAATATTATGTGGCCCGGTGAGGCTTTTCATTCAGAAGAGATGGGAATTCTAGTTGGCACCAGCACGTATATCATGGCATTTTCTGGAATATTATTTGGGATGTTAGCGGATAGATATTCTCGAAGGTTACTAATGGCGATATCTGAGATAATATTTGGTTTAGGGTTATTATTAAATGGATTTGTAATTGAAGGATTAGGTTATCAGACATTCAGTTTCTTCTTAATTTTCAGTTTAATCCGAGGTTTCGCTACTGGAGGCTTTTGGCCCATCTTGAACTCTTATGGAAATGATTCTACATCTGAAGAGGAAAGATCACAATTTTTTGGGATGTTACAAGCTTTATTTCAGTTATTTCAGTTAGTGGGCATGGTGGTCTCGGCGGTTTTATTTCAAAATTTGTTTTGGAGACAATATTTTTGGTTTCTTGGTATTCTTTATTTTCTATTTGGGGTTTTGATACTCCTGAGAGCGAAGGAGCCAAAACGTGCATCTACACATAAAGAATTAAGCAAAGTGTTGGCTAATGTTGATATAAAATACGAATATAAATTGAATAAAGATACAATTAAATCAACGATTTTGAGACCAACGAATATCATTGCATTTATAGAAGGGTTATTCACTACGGTCATGTTGATGATCCCTGACTTTCTTTTCGTTCCATATATTCAATCTGAGCCTTATAACTTTTCTCCCTTTGCTTCAAGTATATTCATGATAATGTTTGGTCTCCCAGGTGGATTATTAGGTTCCTTAGCGCTTGCAAAACTATCTGATAAACTAGCTAAGAAAAATATTAAAAATAGAGTTTACATGATAGCAATAGCTATTTTGGGTTTATTTGGGTTTTATATCTTCTTGTTCTTCATGCCTCTTCCTCATGTGACCGTCGCTCAAGGAAATGATATAGGTTTCATGTTAACTTTTCCAATGGTGTGGTTAATGGGTATAATAGCTTTGATTGCACGAGGAGTAGTTGGATTGTGGAATATAAATCAACCACCTATATTACAAGCAATTAATTTACCAGAAGCTCAGGGTACAATAAGTTCCGCTAACCAATTTCTTGAAAATATAGGGAGTGGCACAGGACCTATCATTGCAGGAACTGTGCTAGCCTTGTTTAGCCATAATTATCAGTTGACTGTAAGTATTACCATGAGCATAGGAATTATTGGTGGAATGTTATGGCTATTAGCAACACGATGGGTCAATAAAGATGTTGAAAGAATTTCACTAATTTTAAAACAACGCGGTATCGAAATGACTGATAATAATCGAAAGAATGACTAAAATTTTTTTTAAATTTTTTTTTTTCTGTAGATACGTACTTTACTTAACAATTTTCAAGATTGAGTATTCCAATATATATATTTTATATCATTAAGATAATAAAAGTATAACCTATACATCATATTTTGGATGATATGAGAATTTATTATAATAAGCTCTTCTTTTACTTTTATAGGGCTTTTCAGGACGTTGAAAATAGCAAGTGGGACAATAGATATCAATAAGCGGATTTTCATACAGTTCCTTCGCATCTAGCATCGATAATGATGGATTTATAGCTCTAAAATGGGTAAAAGGAATGGAAAGACCGCAATCACAACACGACTTTGATTCTAATGATTCTTGAATCATGAGTACTAATATTATGGGATGAATGCTTATAAATTTGAGAGTCAAGGGATTAATTGATTTTTTTCTTTATTAATTTGTTATTTCCTTTATCACATTCTTGACTTCAAAACTTGTTATTCTTAACATTATTATCTTTAGATATAATTTAAATAGTAATTCTACTACTATTCTTTTAACATTTTGAATAATAATATGATATTTTATTCAAAATTATAGGGGTTAGGTATGGTTGAAAATATAGAGATATTGGGTACTTGTCCAATATGTGAAAAGGCGATAACCTTTCACGTCAATAAGGATCTTCTCTTAAGCGCAACAAAATTTCCCATTCCTTTTAGAATTCAACATTGTAAGAGGACACTTATATCTTACGTAGATGAGTCGTTTAAATGTTTAGGAACTCAATTATTCATAGATATTTACAAGGAGGAAAATAACCCTGAGGATAGTAGTATAGCCCAACCTATTAATTCACAAATGATATCTCAATTATCCCCTGATACCAAAATGGTGTATGAGATTAATGAGTTAAAAACAGATCAAATAGAGAAAATTCCGAATCTCATAGAAAAACATTTGTTAAGAGTCATTTTAAAAAAGAAAGACGTGAGTTTAGCAATGCTCATTGAAGAGAGCATTATTTTAGAGAAAGCACTTAATAGAACAATTGATAAAATGATGATATTAAACATTATTGAGAAGTATATTCAGAAGGAATTTATTGTTAAACATAATTTGAAATTAGAGGAGAAAGCTAACTCCTCATTAATAGAAATGAATAATATTGAAAGAGGTAATGTATAAATGAAAATATTTGGAAGAAAAGAGTCTATAAATCAAAATACTTTCTTAAATAAAACAATAATAGGGTTAGGATATGGATTGATTAAGTCGAAAGATTTCATATTGAATAAAGAGTTGGGAATATCGACTCAAGATGCGATGGATTCATTGAGCATATGGATTGGAAGAGAATTGATGAAAGGAATTTTGGATCAGAAGATAGTGAAAGTAAGCGATAGTGATGAAAAACTAGTTAAAGCTCTCACAAACGTGATTAACTTAGCAGAAGAACTGGATGTGGAGGTCACGGACGAAAAAGTAAAATTAGTCGTTCAAAAATGTTCAATATGTCCTAAAAGAATTGGTGGATACGATTTGGAAGGAAATACCGCATGTCCAGTAGGAGGTTTGCTAATGGGTGCAATATCTTATGCAAGAGGAATTGACCCTCAAATAACTAAAAATAGGCTGCAAACCGCAGAGATCTGTCACATTGAAATGGAATTTTAATATTAAGAAAAAATCTCATGAATAAAATTTAATCCTTTTCAATATGACGAAATCAGAACAACTGGAGGAACTATTTTCTCGCTTTCTAAGGGAAGTTCCAGATTTACTTGCTACATTTGTTGTAGATTTTGATGGTTTCATTTTTGCTAAGAAGTTAGTTAAAGAAGTTAATGAAGATCTTATTACAGCGATCATTGCAAGTTTAGATCAAACATTGAATAGAATTAAATCATATACTGAAACTAAAATAGGAAGTGGTTCTTTTGATACAGACGAGTTTAGATTATTCTATATTGAATTAGGGGATACAACTAACGCTATTTTATTAATAATTGGTAAATCTTATTCAAGTTTAGAGAATTATATTCCCTATTCACATATCATCGCAGATAAGGTTTCCTTAATATTAAATAATCGCGAAATACCTATTGAAATTCCTGGATTAAATGAAAATGGAGACCTCAAATTAAAATCAAAAAGCAAAACGATCACATTTATAGGTTCTGAAAATGTTGGTAAGACTACACTAATTGCCATGTATAACAATAATAGATTTGAAAAATCATATATTCCGACTATTGGAATTTCCATGCTGGAGAAAGAAATTCATTATGATGATGGATATAAGTTAATCTTAAATATCTTCGATCTTGGAGGAATTAAAAGTTTTGCTAAAGTTAGAAAACAATATTACAAGTATTCTGATATCGTATTGATTGTATTTGACTATTCAAGAATGGACACTTTACACGATATTAAAGGATGGATTAAAGAATCAACTATGTTTTTAAATAGTGAAATTATTCCCTACATTCTTGTAGGAAATAAAATTGATCTTGCTCCAAATCGAGATAAGATAAGAGACCAAGCAATAAAATTATCTGAAGAATCTAATTTATTATTTTTTGAAACTTCTTGCCTTACTGGAGAGGGAATTAGCAATTTATTTGATTTTCTAACCGTTAATTCAACTAAAACTGAGGAAGAGAAAATTTCAGCTGCACCAATATCAGATAATGAAATCCAAAACCTTACTGAAGAAGATAAAACGATATTCATGAGCTTAGTTTCATGTGATACAGTTGATGATTGCAAAATTCCAAACATAATAGAAAAAAATATCTTTTTTAATATCGTGAAAAATAAAGAGATAAGCTTGTCAAAATTGTTAATAAGTATCTCACCAATGGAAAAAGCATTAAATAGGAAAATAGATAAGGAGCAAGTATTAACGATAGTAGACAAATTTATTAAAAATGGTCAGGTAGAGAAATTATATCTCAATTTTAATTTGGAAGAAAGTTATAAAACTTCATCTAAATCTATTCATGGTGAATATAAACACTGAAGTTCTTCATTGAATTGGATTGCATTTTCTAATAATTAATTACTCATCTAAATTTTTACATACCTCATCAATAAGTTCTTCTTCTTCCAGATCTACATCTTTCAGCAAATTTTTTGTATGATGGGAAACCACTTTATTCTCCCTTAATTTTTCTTCACATTCATTAACTTCAGTTTTATTTTTTGAATTATCTGTCATACATTACCACTCAAAACAATTAAAATATATATGTTGATATTAAATTGATTTAAGCATTTAAATCTTCTTCGAATACACGGAAAATTGAAAATGAAGATAACTTATTTTCGATTAAAGCAAAAGATCATCTATATTTCAAAAAAAACTATTTAAATGTTTTGATTGCATTGAATTAATCTAAATAAAGTTTATATTGGAATATTGTTAGATCGATCATAATATTTATTGAAATTCAATATGATAGGATTAATAATCATCTACTAATAACCTTCAGAGTTGACTATATCCAATGAAAAAAAGATCCGTATTATTAATGTTGATGATGATTACTTCAGTCATTATACAGTTATTTGGAATTCCATACCTCGGTATAAGTTTCACAAACCACGACCTTGAATTTGATTATACTTATAATTGGGATATTATTGGAACGGGAGGATGGTATTCTGGTTATTCAGAGAATTTTAGGGCTAATGGGCATTATCAAATCGATTATAGTGGATCAATTGCAAGTGTCTCATGTTTAATTACTTGGACATTTCAGAACTTTTCTGAAGGATATCTCTTAGAGGATTTAAGGGGAACAGATCACTATAGTTTTACTTATTCATTAATTAATGGGCAGTACCTATCTCCCGGTGATCAAGAGTATAATGCCACTGGTCAAAACGTTTGGTTTTACATCCCGGGAGGAATTCAAACTGGTACTTATTCCATGCTTAATGAGGTTTATGAATTTGTCGGTGATGGCTTGATTTGGTCTGGTCATCTCATGCCATTTACGGGAAAAAGATTGGTTTCTGCGGGACAATATTCAAGAGATGATGTATATGGTCAATTTGAAGCTACTTACACAATTGACGATTTTTTCACTCCTGATGGGTATCTAATTGGAGAAATATTACACGAAGAAGACAAGGGTCATAGTAGTGGGTATTATTCTGAATTTGTATTGAATTCATACGTTTTTATAACTTCTTCAAGTTATTTACGCCCATTTTGCATTTGGATGTATCTCCTTGCCTATTGGTTTCCATTATTATTTTTTGCAATAATCTTTTATGTAGTTTATGAACATTATCGATGGAAACCAAGAATAGTAAGAGCGGAAGGTAAAAAGCAAGAAGTGGTTGTAGAAAGAAAGATGCCGGGAGGATTAGAATTTTCTATAGATTCTCCTTATTCCGAAATGATCCTTACATATCTCTCTAGAGCAAAAATTCAAGGAAAAACAATAGTTTCTGCTCATAATCAAGAAAATCTTAAAGGAATCGGGTTTATTGAACCGAATGGAAAGGTTGGAACATTTTTTGGAAAATATTCTGAGGATTTAATATCATATACGAAAGTGAAATATGCTCACGCTGAACTTTCCAGACTCATTGGTTTTAAAACTATTGAGAAATATGATGTGTTTAAGATTGAATACTTACAAGGTATGGATGTCCACTATGATGCTAACTTAATTGAACCCGCCGCAGCTCAAGATTTAGATGCAATCATGAGATTAATTGCCAATGAAGATAGTGGTACATCTAAAAAGAGGGATGCAAAATGGGTGATTGAAGCTGCGAAGAGTGATGTTATGGTTATTGCAACAGCATCTCCTAAAGAAGAGTGGGTTAAAGAGGTCTTGACAGAGATCCTCAGAAGAAATTATAGAAAACCAGAAATTTACTTAGACCGAGTCTTATTAGGAGTTGGATTTGCCACTCCAGGAAAAGAATCTGGGTGGTTATATGGTCTCTATGTGCATCCTGCTTTCAGAAATAAAGGTATTGGTAGAGCACTAGTAAACGCTCGATTATCAATTTTAAAAGAATTAGGATGTAATTCTGCTATCACAGAAATTGCTGAATGGAACAGCCCGGCAAAAAATATTTATGATGATTTTAATGCCCTAAAATTGGGAAATGTAACTTTATTTGGAAAAAAAATGCCTAAAGTAAAGGTGAGACGCTTTTGAACACTTTTGAACAATTTCTTCACGATTCAATTGATCTAAATTTATATTCTGTAAATGCAGAAATTTCAGCAATAAATCCGCAATTCAAATCATGTAAGAAATGGATAAAAGGATATATAGGTCCTGCTACGGCGGAATTACATGATATCAAAGAACCAAAAGTAAATGCTATAAAAGATGAAAATCGCAACGCAATCTTTCCTGAATTTTCAATCAATGTAAATGGCAAAAATTTCTTTTTAGCTATAAAAGGTTGTGGAGCATATGAAGACATGTACGAAGGAAAATCATTAACTCCCGATCGTATACGAAATGCTTGTCGTGATTCTTCATGCCTTCATCTTGTAGATAAATTAACAACAGGAACTGGTTTTATCATGGGAGAATCATGGATGGGCGAAAGTCCGTATGGTTGTCAAGGTTTTGTCAATGCTTTTGATGAATTAGCTTTCTCCAAGTTAGCAAAATTAGATTCCATCAATGGTGCTCACATTTGCCCCGTTATAGGAGTCGTGCAATTGCCTCCTGAAATTGAAGAAATGGCTCGTAAGTTCTTTTGGTTTAGCACTTATAAAGATCACTTTTACCAAGAAATTAGACTAATGCCTTCGAATGTACGATTGTATTTTGAATCTTCTCGTTTAGTAGCAAATCCTAGTTCTTTGAAATCGTTATTTGATTTAGACTCCGTAAAACTTATTGAAAAATTCGAGATCAATTTTATTAAAAGCGGGATAGCTTTATTATCTTTATTTTTGAGATCAGCAAAAAAAGAAGGAGAAAACATAACAGGGATCATATATCAAGATGTATGGTTAGATAAAGATTGCGTGGTAGCTCCTGATGGTAATATTTATTTTGCTGATTTAGAAGGATTGATATGGAAAACTGTACATCAAGACAAATTTGCAGAGACTCAATCTAAGGAGTGGGAGAAATTAGTTTTTGAATTTCTTTTTGCTTTAGTTAAAATAGATTCATATCGACACCAAATGGAAGGTTCTAAGGTGTCTTGGAATAGACAGCGGGAAGAATTAGCCCTTCTCATACAACTTGCTATAAATCGAGATAGTTTTGCTTATTCAAAAAATCATAATAAAAATTTCTTAATTGTGTTAGAGGGAACTGAAGTTCCTTCAGTAGAAATTCCACTACTTGAAATGGTGAATTAAAATGGATTGTGAAAGAGCTTTAGAAATATTAACATCAATAAAAAAAAGGGATGATATTCCTTGTTCTTCTGATGAGATTTCAGATTTATTGAAATTTTCTTTGATTAGTGAATACGGAAAAAAAAGCACCGATCTACCTATGGAAAGTGAGATAAATACTCTTAAAACGAATTACGATCACCTAAATGTTGAGATTCATGGGCTAAATAAAAAACTATTATCTATAGAAAGAGAATATGAACATGCCTCTCTAGGGAGTAAATTAATTAGTTATTTACAAATCGGAAAGGGAAAAAAGTTAAAGGCTCAAATTTCTAAATTGAAGAATGAGATAAAACATTTAGATATTCAAGTTAGTATTATCAAGGATCAAATCTTGAAATTAAATGATCAAAAGCAATCCATTAATCAAGCAGTACGAGTCAATGGAAAAAATGTAATCTTAACACCTATAGGAGATAACATGATTGATGAGATTGAAGCTAGAGAAAGATTTTTCCTAAGGGATCTTAATGACTTGATCAATGTTATCAATCATCTCGATGAAGAATTTTCATCCTTAATTAATAGAATAGGTAATACAATGAAAACGGGAGCATTTTCTCCAATTTGGGCGGTTTACATGTTAAATTCTAATATGGGTGGATTAGAGAACGCATACAACTCGATATCAAATCGAGAATATACCTATCAACAAGCTGAAAAGAGAATGATGACACTTTCGATTAATTTAATGAGAAATCCGCAAGTATCCATGCCTACCTCATATAGAGATACCTTAAATATTGAAAGAGAAATGCAATATGAATATCGAAAAGATAATCCTGCTAATGAGATAAAAGAAACCTTATACAGACAGGGTTATGATCTAAATCAAAACATTAAAAAAGCCACTGCAATGATAGGGAAGTTACTCTCTAACTGGTCTCTTCATCATGGAAGCAAAGCGTTGAGTGAGGAATATGTAAATAATTTGGTTAAAATCTTTAAAGATCAACCGATTGGTTCTTTAAGTACCAAAGAAGTGGTATATGCTTCATTTGTCATACCTTTTATAGGAGATTTATCAAAATTAACCTATTTTAATGATTTATTGCGCGATATTCCCGAAGGGTCAAAATTCTTTGCATCGGTATCTGCTTTATTTCCATGGGATGTTAAGGAAACGTGGATGATCTTGTTGAGAGCAGAAATGAACATCTTACGGGCTCAAAGTGCCAAGTTTGTACCCGAATTAATTGAATATGCGCTCTTATTAGCAATGAATCCTAAAATCATCAAGATTGAAAATAGTTTTACGCAAAACCAATATGATGAATGGACACAATTAATAATTCCAATCGTGCATCTTTTAGTATACAGTTTCTTAGAAAAAGATTTAGAAAAATACGTGAGAACTAGACCATTGGCTTATATTATATCTCCAAGGTATTATATTTATTCTTCCTTGCATTATCATGTTATAGGATGAAATAGTAAAATCAAAGAGACTCAATTTATTATTCTGGTCATTTTAACTGGTCTTCTATAGCGGGGAGAATGTCTGAATTAAAATCCTTGCTTGTCAAGCCTTTTCTAATCCAATATATTCCAACCAGAAATCCAACCACCATAATCAAGAACATGGTTGCTAAGTAAGACCCTTCAGAAGCACTAATGCCAAACAACTCATAATCACTCACAGTTAAGAGCAATATCATTGAAGAAATACGAGACCAAATAAAAAGTAATAGAAATTGATCAGCACTGATTTTATTTTTCATGAGGCCCGAGAACTTTTTTGCGTTCTTGGACATGGCAAAAAAAGCATAAGTAATAAGTATGATATCTATCACAGCATCAGAGATTGTGAACACTTTTGAATTTTCAGTCCAAGTTAAGTATCGAATCCAATTATAGAATGTATAAACGAAAATTAACAAACTAAATAATGTGATAGGAACTCGTGTTCCGCTTTTTGGTTTTAATGATAATCCTAAAAGTGGTAAAATTATGATAAATAGAGGGAATACTAATAATGGCATTTGTTTAAAAAGATCGAAGGACATCCAAGGAATAGAAATAAATGCAAATCCAAATAAACCGAAAGATATAAACCAAATTATCAAATAGAGCAAAATTGGTAAAAATCCATTCTTCAACGATATTTTTTTCATACTTTTTAGCGTTATTCCACGTAAGAATAAGATAAAAAATAAGGCACTCAATGAATACCAACAAAAGAACGCAACTACATAAACCCCAATGAAAATACCAATTGGTATAAATAACGCTCCTACAAAAAATATAACGTTTAGAATCAAAAGCTTGAGATATATATTACCTTTCTTTATTTTTGATTGAATATTTTCAAACCATAATATAATAAATAAAAATAGTAGGAAAAATGAAAATGTAATGAGTAATAAGAAAGTTATTCCATGAATATCTAGAACTTGTCCAAAAATTGGTAGACTTTCAGCCGGACCCAATAAGATAAGATTAACTATGTAAAATATTATTAACAAATTTGTTACTATCCATGTATAACCTAAAAAGGGATTATTGAGTAATTCTTTGAAAAATATTTTCAAGGAGAAATTTTTATTTTCAAGTTTTTCATCATTCATAATTTATCTTCACCAAGATTCAAAAATTTAATTTGATCCCCTAATGCATCTAATAAACTATAATGGAAGTATTATAAAAATTTAGTTGTAATTTTTAACTATAATCATTTAATCTTTCGGAACAGATCTTCATTTTCAGAAACTTTTAGAGTATCATAGAAGATAGAATAATATTTTCGATAAAAATCTCGTTTCTTTGACAGTACAAATTTATCCTCCTCCTCTTCTGCTTTTCCTGAAGCCCAGAAGATCTTACCATTAGAATTTAAATCTATTTTATCTCCATTCTTGATGATCTTTCCACCCTTAATAACGTACTCAATGTTTGCTAATTCTTTTTCAAGGACTTGATGGTTTTTTTCAAAATCAAGTTTTGCAGGGTTAAGATTTAAGATGTTAAGATCTCCATCAGCCCCGCCTTCTAAATTTCCTTTGTGTTTTCCTATACCTAAGGATTTAGCAGGACTTGAACGTGAGATTATGACGAACTCATTGAAAGTAATTGAATTATTGAAAGATTCAATATTAAAACCAGTGCTAAACTCGTCTCTAGCTTTTTGGCTCATGAGCCATGTAGCAATTTTGGGAATATTTGAAATTTTAGAGTAATTTGGAAAGTTGCAAGTAAGTTGGATTTGCCACTTGTTTTTTATGCTAAGAGCTAGTTCTAAAGCATTCTTCCAGAGATTACGATGAATTTTATTGTTCTTGTCAAATTTCCTTATTGTAGAATACGTATCCCCTTCTAATTCCGCAGCTGCTCTTATTATCTTATAATCATGATTTGATTTTTGTAAGGAGTTAATCAATATTCTGTCGTTGGTCATTAAGGGATTTACTGAATCAAAAGCAATGAACCCTAAATCCAAGTCAAAATTGACATTATCATTAAAGAATTGAATCAATTCAGTATTATTTCCATCAATATTATAAGAAGATGCGTGTGCGAGATGGAAGATTTGGGATCTGGTATAATTTGTACTTGGATTTGATTGCAATCCTAAGGATTTAATTTTATTTAACACAGTCATCAAATTTTTTTGACCATTTGAATTCTCATATCCTTCCACGTGAGCATGAATTGAGTGAGGTAAACCAAGATTTTCAACATATTTGGTAAGATTTTCATAGATATCTATAGGTTTAAAATTATATAATCGTCCCCCTTGGTTTAAATCTTCTCTAATTTTTTGATAATTCCAAGATTCGGATTCAAATGGATTATAAACCTTTATTCCAAATCCTTTACTAATAGATAGTAAGTTTGAAAGAAAGGTAGAGGCTT
>Ga0315534_1002685_pt1 | contig 11785 bp, 11 predicted proteins | sample SalMarSW160240MG_FD_203094 | JGI IMG/M metagenome (GOLD analysis project Ga0315534, IMG submission 203094) | Salt marsh sediment microbial communities from the Plum Island Ecosystem LTER, Massachusetts, United States - Salt Marsh Sediment SW1602-40 ... | reverse complement strand
CCTGTCGGAAATGGTGGCCTCGGTGCCCGCGCTGACGGCCATCATGATGATCACCGCCGCGACCCCGATGATGATCCCCAGCATGGTCAAGAATGAACGCGCCTTGTTGACGGCTATCCCTTCCCACGCGACTTTGAGAGTCTGCCACAGGTTCATCTCACCTCTCCCCGCCGTCCGCTACGCGCCCGTCCCGAAGAGCGACGAGTCGTTCGGCCTGCCCGCCCAGATCGGGCTCATGGGTGATCATCACGATCGTACGCCCTCGCTCGTGAAGCCCACGCAGGATGTCGACGATCTCTTGGCTGGAGTTGGTGTCTAGGTTCCCCGTGGGCTCGTCGGCCAGTATCATCAGTGGTTCGTTCACGAGAGCCCGCGCGATAGCCACTCGCTGCTGCTCCCCACCCGACATCTCGCTCGGTCGATGGCCGATGCGATCGCCGAGGCCGACCGTTTCTAGAGCCTCCGTGGCCAACCGCTCAGACTCGGAAGCGCCCTTGCTGTTATGCCGGCAGTACAGCAGGGGCAGCATCACATTCTTCAGCGCGCTGCTGCGGGGCAGAAGGTTGTAGGACTGGAAGACGAAGCCGATACGGCGATTACGAATGTCCGCCAGTTGCGCCTTGTTGAGCCTGCTCACGTCCTCACCGCCCAGCCAGTACTGCCCGCTCGTCGGCCGGTCCAGACAGCCCAGGATATTCATCAACGTGCTTTTTCCCGACCCGGAGGGGCCCATGATGGCCACGAACTCCCCCTCGTCGATCGCCAGGTCGATTCCATCCAGGGCGTGCACGGCCGCTGCCCCCTTGCCGTAGACCTTGGTCAACTCCTGCACTTCGATCAGGTGGTCGTTCATCCGTCTACTCCGTCGCCAACACGCCGGTGCTCACCAGATCTCCCGCCTCCAACCCACTCACTATCTCCGCGTAGGCATAGTCCATGAGCCCGACCTCCACCTCACGCACCTGGAGCTCGCCGTCCACCAGCACGAACACCGCGTACTGGCCTGGAGAGAGCTCCCACAGCGCGTCAGCCGGCACCAAGAGCACGTCCTCGGCGCTGCCCGCGATGACGTCCACCGTGGCATTCAGCCCGCTGGGCAAGGCCCACTGGAGATCCTTGCCTTCCAGGTCCAGCGTGGCCAGAGCCTGTATCGTCGGCGCTCCCTCCATCTCCACCAGTACAGGGTCCACACGCACGACCTGGCCCGTGAAGGTCTCGTCGGGCAACGCGTCGAAGACCACCTCGACCTGGTAGCCGACGGCGATCAAGTCCAGGTCGGTCTCATCCATGTAGATCTCCAGGAGCGGCTGGGAAAGGTCCGCCACGGTCACAATCGCGCTCGTTCCTGCCACCTCTCCCACCGCAGCATCCATCGAGGTCACGGTTCCCGCCACCGGCGCCACGAGGACCTTCTCCTCCAGCGCGACCTGCGCTGCGGCTAGGTTGCTGCGCCCCTGCTCCACGCTCAGTTGGGCTGTCTCCAGCTCCTCGGCCGTAGCTCCCTTCAGCAGAGAGTTGAGATTCGACTGAGCCGAAGCCACGCTTGCCCTCGCGGAGGCGATGTCCTCCTCGCTGGGACCGGCCACCGCCAGATCGTAGGTCGCTTTGGCCTTGTCGTAAGCCGCCGTTGCCGACCACAGTTCCATAGCCTCAGAGGAAGAGCCGACATCTGGTCGCCACGAGACGGCGTCATAGGCCGACTGGGCCTGCTGGAGCGCAAGCTCAGCCGTAGACAGGTCAGCCAGGGCAATGATTCTATCCTCGTGCGAAGGCCCGTTGAGCAGATCCTTCAAAGCCTCCTGTGCACTGGTCAGCCCCAACCGGGCCGCCTCCAACTCCGCTGCATCCGGCGTCTCGGTCAGTGTGGCCAAGTCCAGTTCGGCCAACCGCAGGTTAATCTCAGCCTCAGCCACCTGCGCTTGCGCGTCTGTGTCGTCAAGCCGCAACAGCGGATCACCGACCTCCACCAAATCACCGACCTGAACCAGCACCTCTCTCACCAGACCACCGGTGCTGAAGCTCACCTCCACCTCGGTACTGGGGATCAGCGTGCCAGTCCCGCCGCCCATCACGACCAGGTGGCCAGTTCTCACTGTCGCCGTCTGAATCGTCTCCTCCCCGTTCGCTGGCTGCTCCTGCACACGCTGCGTATAGTAGTAGTAACCGCCCCCCCCAGCGGCCAAAAGGGCAATCAGGGCGAGAACACCCACGACAACCACACGCCTGTTTCTTAGCGAAAACCTCACACCACCCATCCTTTCACTGTCCTCCCAATCCCCATGCATGGGGAACGTCGGTCCTTGGCCTCCACGCATGATAGCAAACACACATGAAGAGAGCGCTGAGAGTCCATGAACGCCAGATGTGGATTCCCGTGGCCATAGACCCCGCCTCGTTTAACATCGTCGCCGCCCCAGTTGACGGTGGATCCTGATTCCACGCCGCCTCCCTGGACCTCTTGCACCTTTTCCATCGTATCTGCGTGGGCCAGCCTATCGGGTCGTAGTCGGCACCAGGCCGGTGCTGACCACATCTCCCTGCTCCAGGCCACTGATGATCTCGGCGTACGCATAGTCCATCACTCCGACCTCCACCTGCCGCATCTGGGGCTCGCCGTCCACCATCAGCATGACAGCGTACTCCCCAGGGCAGAGCTCATACAGCGCCTCGGTCGACACCAGCAGTGCGTCCTCCGCGCGCGCGGCGATAACATCCACCATGGCGTTCGCTCCCATCGGCAGGGGAGCGGCCTCCCCCCACTCCTCATCGAGCTGGGCGTAGACCATCACCGTCGGCGCGTTCTGTATCGAGGTCAGCGCGGGCTCTACCAGCACCACGTGACCAACAAACACATCGTCCGGCAGGGCGTCGAAGATCACCTCGACTTCATAACCCTCCTCGACGCTGCTCACATCAGTTTCATCCATGTAGATCTCAATCAGCGGATAGGTCATGTCGGCCAGCTTGATCACGGAGTCCATCCCTGCCGTCTCCCCGGCGCGGGCTTCCACGGACGTGATGACGCCAGAGAAGGGAGCGACGATGGCGGCCCCCTCAACAGCAGCCCGAGCATCCTCCAAGGCCGCCTCAGCGCTGAGCAGCTTGGCCTGCGCCAACTGGAGATCGGCGGCATCCGGACCCGACACCATTTCGGCCAGCTCCTCCCGGGCCTGCTGCAAGTTGTACTCGCAGTCAGTCACCTGATCCTCGGCGCTCTCCACTTCGGAAGCGGCCTGGCGAGCCACCTCAAGGCGCTCCTTGACCGCCTCCAGGCGGTCCCAGAAGGCGAAGAGCTGCTCCTGGCTTACCTCGCCCGCCCTGTATCTCCCTTGCATCTCGGCATATCTGTCCTGATACCAGGCGTAATCGTTCTCGCACACGGCCACGTCTTCAGGGCCAGGGGGACACGCCAAAGCCTCATCGAGTCTCTCCTCAGCCCATTCCAGGTTGTCCGATGCCGCATCCAGTTCCTCGCGGCTGCTGTCCCCCGCCTCATACTCGTCAGCCTCCTGATAGTAGTTCTCCTCGTACCAACTGTACTCATACTCCAGATCGATCACGCTGCTATACATGCAGGCACTGGGTTCCTTGGCCACTGCCAGGTCCTCTTTGGCATCCTCGAGATCCGACTCCGCCTGGCCCACCGCCAGATAGGCCTGGTTCAGTTCGAGCTGGCTATAAGGGTTCTCCACATTCTCCAGGTCCTCCTGGGCCACCAGGAGGTCTGCCTCCGCCTCCATCAGGGCCCGGTCCAGGGCCGCAGGGTCCATGCGCGCCAGGACATCTCCGCTCTCCACCCAGTCCCCCACGTCCACCAGCACCTCCAACACCACCCCGCTACCGCCGAAGCTGAGCTCCACCTCGTCAGCCGCCAGGAGAGTGCCGCTGCCAGTCACGGCTATGAGCAGGTCGCCCCTCCGCACCCTGGTCGTCTGGATGCCCTGCTCTGTGGTGGACTGCTGGGCCGGGAGATACTGGGTAACGTAGTACCAGCCGCCTCCCAGGGCCCCAAGCCCCACCACAACGAAGACGAGAAGAAGAACCGAGAGTCGTCTTCTGTCCACGGAGAACCACATCGTGCGCCTCGGTCACCTCGCATCAGCGCGGTGCCCTACTTCACCAGATTTCACGTCGTCACTTCATAGTAGCACCGAACTATGAAGCAACTATTAAGGAAAGGTAAAGATCAGATGTGCGTCACCGCCCCTCTCTCCACATGTGGATTGAGGGCAGTGGCCAGTCGTGTCAAGACTCGGGAACCTCGTGCGCGGCTAGAGCCAGGCAGGACCATGTGCGTTGTCTCCAAGCGGCCTGGACGACCCGCTTTGGACGACAACATACCAAGGAGGGCCAGACGCACGTCCGGCCCTCCTTGTCGCTTGATGGGCGCCTTGGGAGTTCCGTGCGCAGAGGATTGGCGCCCAACAAACCACTATCGCACAGCTTCCTGATCGGCTATCGGTCACTCACGCCGTAGCCTTCCACCGTACCGCTACTACCCCTCTCTCGGACCAGGGGTGCTGTGGGTCACCCAGACGCGACCCGCCAGCATACCATCGCCGAGTCCTCTGCTGCTGCGTTCGCTCGAGAGTACCTCAGTCCATCTCGCTCCCGTCACCGAACCACGGACCCCTCTCCAGCATCCTCATGCCCATACCACTCGACACAGTCTGGTACCGTGCACCCAGGAGTGCGACTTCGTTGCCCTCCTCGTCAGTATCACTGCCGAGGGTCACCTCCAACTCAATCAACTCCGTGTCGTCGTTCTGTCGCACGATGGTCAATACCACCTCGTCCCCAGGATCGTAGCTGCCAATCAGGGCTGCGAGGTCTCGGTCCTCGTCCATCCCCTTGTTGTTCACGGCGATGACGATGTCCCCCGTCTCCAGCCCTGCTTGGTCAGCAGGTGCGCCCGACTCTACCTCCACGATCAGGGCTCCACGGAGCTGGCCTGAGAACGATCCAGCCACCGCCTCAGGCAACGACTGCCATGGTTGCGAGCGCTCCGGCCCCAACCCTGGCGCTTCCTGCGACGGAGTTCCGCCCCACGAACCCCTTAGGCTGAGGACCCGCCCTCGCTGCGCAACCAGATACCCAGCCGCGCCGCCAGCAGCGACCAACAGCGAACATATCGCCAACCCCCCAACCACCAACCCCACGATCACGTACCACTTCTTCAGCTTGCTTGACATTCTGTCAACTCCTTCCCGGCGGCACCCGCTCGCGCCAGCCTACCCGGACTCTGCGCCGAGGCTACCGAGGATGTCGTCAACCAGCCATGCCAGTCTGCTCAGCATCCTTCTTCACCTCGGCACCCCAGGCGGCTTGTCTATCCAGCGCGTCTCTAGCTGTCCCGCCGTCGATGTTTGTATACCACCACGCTACTGTTGCTCGCCCAGAACCACTTGCACCACCTGTTCCTGACCACCCCTGACCACCGTCAGTTCCACAGGGTCCCCCACAATCGTTTCGCTCTCCAGGTACACTGTCAGATCCTGCGAGTCGGCCAGAGGTTGTCCATCGATGGCTACGATGACGTCACCATCCACCGGCACCTGGTAGTTTCCAATGCGCACCTGCCGTGTGCCCCCCAAGACGCCCGCTTTATCTGCGGGTCCACCGGCTACCGTCTCCAGGACCAGCACGCCGGAGTCCACCGGAACCCTAGCTCCCGCTTCCTCTAGCGCTGTCCGGTTGGCAGATGTAAGACTCAGCAACTGCACTCCGAGCCAGGGGTGGCTGTATTGACCCTGGGAGACAAGCTCGGGCACCACCCGCTGTACGGTACTGGCCGACACAGCAAAGCCCACACCGGACGACGTCCCGCTGGAGCTGATGATCTGCGAGTTCACGCCGATCACGCGCCCCGACAGGTCTAGCAGCGGCCCGCCAGAGTTCCCGGGGTTGATGGCCGCATCGGTCTGGATAGCCTCGCCGATGAACCTGTTGTCTTCTGGGCTCTGAATGACCCGGCCCAGCGCGCTCACCACGCCGGTGGTCAGCGTCTGCTCGAGTCCAAAGGGGTTCCCGATGGCCAGTACAAACTGCCCCACCTGTAGGCTGTCCGAATCGCCGATTGTCAGCGGTTCGGGCAACTCGTTGGCGCCCACGACGCGGAGCACCGCCAGGTCGTTGGTCGCATCGCTACCGACCACCTCCGCTTTGTACGTCTGACCATCGGACAGGGTGACCAGGAGCTCCTCCGCATTCTCAACGACGTGGTAGTTGGTGACGATGTGTCCCTCCGTGTCGTACACGAAGCCGGAGCCGGTCCCCTCCTGCGGAATCGTACCCATGAACCCATAGACGTAGCTGCGGTTGGTGATGTTCACCACCGCTGGGGAGGCTTCCTGGTAGACAGCGATGATCTGGCTTTGCAGCGCGTCTACCGCTGTATCCACACTGAGGCTTGGCGCGACCCCCACCACCGCTTCCGTAGAGGCGGGCAGTTGCTCCGCCGTGCTGGTTGACGGCACCAGGGTCAGCACACCGAGGGGACTGCACCCGGTACCTGCAAGCACCATCGCCAGCACGGCTACCATCAGAACCATGTTCCTTACAGATCGTGTGTTCATCGAAGTGTCCTCCATATCTCGAACTGGCTCGTGCCGTCGACGGTCCGACCAGCAGGACCGGAGTCTTGTTGGTCATGGCCCCTTGATCGGCCCACCAGGTCTACTATCTATTCTCCTCCAGGAATATGAAGAGCTTGTTAAGGAAATATGGAGATCTAGTGCAGTTAGCTGCGCCATCAGCCTCCCAGGCCGCAGCCATGCTCTCTGGGAGTCTTGCACAAAGACCGTGGGGAGGAGTGCCGGGGCACTCCTCCCCACGTACGTTCATGTCCCACCTCCTTCACCCACGCCATCGACGCAGGCTACAGAGAGGCTATCTTACGACTGACCTCTACTCCGCTGAGTCTTCCGGCGGAGGGCCGTTCGGCCCACCGAAGCCGCCACGTCCCATACCCATGCCGCGCATGCCGCCCGTGAAACCCTTGTCCAGCCCCTCGAGGAGCCAGTCGCCGTGCTCATGGCTGACACTACCGTCCTCGACGGCTTGCTGGATGCGTTCTCGCATGGCCTCGGCCCGGTTAGCACTCATGGCATCATGCAGGGTATCGGTGTCGATGCCTTGCTCCTCGGCGATCTCAGACAGGGTCTTGCCCTCATCGTGTAGTTCGACGAAGAGCTCGTTGGGGGTCAGGCCGAGGGTCTCGGCTGCCGTGTCGAACAGCTCCCAGGAGCCACCATCCCAGCCAAACCCGCCCCAGCGCAAACCGTCACCCGGCGCAGGCGGCGTAGGCTCGGTGTCCTGAGCAAACACGAGCGAACCTCCGGCCAGGCCCACCAGCAGGAGCGCCACCAGCGCCCCACCAGAGAGCACCACAAGCCTCTTCCTACTCATTCGATTCACCTCCTTTCCGCTTGGATTTGGATCGGCTTTCCGCCAACCCACACCCAAGATAGCAGAGGGATGTGAACAGGCTATGAAAGGCCTGTAAGGCTTCCATGTGGATCACGCTGTCCCCGCCATCCTCAGATAGGCCGTACCCTCTACCTCAGCGATTGATCCCGGTCCCACAAACAAGCAAGGAGGGGTGCTCGAGCACCCCTCCCTACAGATTTGTCGGTCGATCTGATTCAGTTGGATGCGCTGACCCCTCAGGGTCAGATCTGGCTAACCGACGCCGACCTCAGAAGCCTCTGCCAAACCCATGGCCTCGGCCGAATCCGCCGCCGAATCCCATCGCGCCGCCACGCCTACCGCCCATGAACCCCTTATCCAGCCCCTCTAGAAGCCAGTCGGCCTCTTCTTGGCTGAGGTCGCCGTCCTCGACGGCCTGCTGGATACGTTCTCGCATGGCCTCGGTGCGGTTGGCATTCATGGCCTCCTCGAGCGCCTCTATGGCCACGCCCTGCTCCTCGGCCACCTCACTCAGGGTCTTGCCCTCATCGTGTAGTTCGACGAAGAGCTCGTTGGGGGTTAGACCGAGGGCCTCCGCCGCTGCGTCGAACTGTGTCCAAGAGCCGCAGCCCCAACCGAACCTGTCCCAGCGCCAATCGTCACCGGGCACAGGTGTCGTGGACTCGGGCTCCTGAGCGGATGCGGAGGTCGCTCCGTAGTAGACGATCCCTCCAACAATCCCGGCCAGCAAAAGCACGCTGGCTAAGGCGCCGGCCATTGCTGCAACCACGACCCACTTCTTCCGCGAGCTCAAGGTTTGTCACCTCCTTTTCCGTGATGTCTGGATTTGGGAGCATAACACTCCACTTTGTATTGTACCAGCAAGTTGTGAAGAAGTCGTTAGAGAAGTATGTGATTCTCCAGACGATTCCGACACCAGTGGGCCCCACCGTGGGCACGCGCGGCGAGTAGTCACCTGACTGTTTTCGAGGGGATAACACCAGTTGGAGGATAGCACCGTCAGGGTGCGGGCGACCCACTCTGCTCGTCCGAGGTGTTGGGAGCGGGGGTTGGCGGTGCCGAGTCCACAGCCTCACCAGCGAAAGCTTCTCTGCGCACCGCCGGGCCTATCTCTCTCCCCTGGGCCTAGCTCTTCCTGCGCTTCTTTGTCCTGCGCTTGGGAAGGTGGGCGCTATAGTAGCCAGACGCCACGATGCCGCAGATCGTGCTCAGAGACACATCCAACATGCGTGAGGCCAGCCGAGGGTCTATATCCTCGATCGCCTTACGCATCGTGATCACCGTGGGCAGCCTGGCCGCGTACCGGTAGTTGACGATCTGATGCAGCTTCTCCTGCGCCCAGGGAGTCGCGCTCTCCGTTCCCAGATCGTCGAGGATCAGCAAAGATGCGCTGCGCACCGCCTCGAACAGTTGGTCATAGCTGACAGGGCTATCGGGCCGGTAGGTAGCCCTGAGATGGTCCAGGAGCTCCGGCACCTCCTGGAAGACGACCGGCTGTCCGTTGCTCACGCACGCATTGGCGATGGCGGCTGCCAGGTGCGTCTTGCCACAGGACTCCAGACCTACGAACACCAGCCAGCCCTCGGGGTTCCTGGCGAACTCCTGGGCCGTAGCCAGCGCCTCCTTGAGATTCTGTTGCTCCTCTCTGGGCAGCTCGGGCCGAAGCTCGAAAGACTCGAAGGTCTTGTCTCCGTAGAGATGGAGAGTGCTGAGCTGGTCCGCGTGCCCGCTGCCGCGGAAGTCCCTGGAGATCATCCTGTAGATCTGACACAGCTCAGGGTCAGACATGCGGGACCGAAGTCGCGGATCCGTCTCCTCCAGCATACGGTTGCTGGTGATGACGGTGGGCAACCTGGCGTTGTACCGGTGATTGAACAACTGGTACAGCTTCTCCTGGGCCCACGGCGTGGTCTGCTGGGTGCCCAGATCGTCCAGAATCAGCAAAGGGGCGGTGAGGATGGCCTCGAAGCGCTCATCGTAGCTCACCGTGCTTCCGGGGCTGTAGGTTGCCCTCAGGTGGTCCAGCAAATCAGGGACCACCACAAACAGGCAGGGATGCCCACGCTGGAGGCAGTAGTTGGCGATGGCGGCCGCCAGATGCGTCTTTCCACAGCCATAGCCGCCCAACAGGATCAACCAGCCCTGGGGACTCTCGGCAAACTCTCGGGCCCTACGATACGCCTGCCCAAGAACCTGTTCTTCACGAGGCCGGAAGCCTTGGAGGCGGAAATTGTCGAACCTCATCCGCGAGAGCAGACCCAGGTTACTGACCTTCCTCAGATCCTCCAGCCGCTTCTCGGTGATCTCCTCAAGCTTGCAGCTACAAGGGACAGGTCGACCGAACTCAGGGTGCCCAGGGGGCAGGTCGCGCCGCAGATAGCCCGCGCCGCCGCAGATAGGGCAGACGTCGTCAGACTCAGTGCTTGATGTAGTCCTTGTACTTGCCCTTGATAACCCTGTATCTGTCGTCTTCAGGACCTCGTCCAGCTTCTCCATCATCTCTGCCTTCGGTGGCCCACCTTTCGAGAATGGCTCGAATGTACCGCCACTTGCGCACGTTCTGCTCGGCCGCTATCTTGAAAGCCTCTTCGATCCATGCTGCAGGATAGCTCTGCTCCGCTGCCTGGAGCTCCTCGGCGATCATCGGCTGCAACATGCCGATGTTCTGCTCGTAGAGCACGAAGATGTTCGGTCTCTCCACCTCCACCTGAGGCTCCTCAAGGACAGTGCATGGCCCCAGTTCCAGCTCTCCTCGCCGGACGCCATCTGCCGCCTCTCGCCCCTCCTCCGAGTTGATGAAGTACCAATCCTCCTCGTTTCCACTCTCCGTCCGGGTGCAAAGGTGCAGAAGTATCCCTCGCGCCACGGCCTTTTCCAGGCCTTGGCCCACCATCGCCTCCGGCGAGCGCCCGGGCATCTTCAGGCCGCCGAGCAGCACTCCGTCGTGGACGAGTTCTTCCCTGCTCACGCAGCGCAGTGGCCCCTTCTTGCGGTGCACGAGCCAGAAGACGTGCAGTGTGACCTTCAACTCCGCAACGCTGTCTATGTGAGGCAACAGCTCGCTGAAGAAGAGATCGGGCACGGGAGTGAAGCGTTTCCTCCCTGCCGGGAAGCCGGCGAAGCCATTCATGCTAGACAGCTACCTCTTCGGGGGCCGGTTCTTCGCGAGCTAGTTCGAGGTTGGCGAACTTGGCTAGTTCCTTCATGAAGCGTAGGCTGATCTGCCCCGTAGGACCATTGCGATGTTTGGCCACCATGATGTCCGCGATATTGGGCTTGAAGGTGTTCTCGTCGTACATCTCGTCCCGGTAGATGAACATCACCACGTCGGCGTCCTGCTCGATAGAGCCGCTCTCTCTCAAGTCTGAGAGGAGCGGGTGCTTGTCTGGCCGCGACTCGACAGCCCTGGAGAGCTGCGAACAGGCCAGCAGGGGCACGTTCAACTCGCTGGACAGGGACTTCAGTTGGCGTGAGATGTAGGACACCTCCTGCACCCGATTCTCCATCCTCAGGCCAGCCTGCATCAGTTGCAGGTAGTCAACGATGATCAGGTCAATGGGATGCTCCGCCTGAAGGCGCCGAGCCTTGGCCCGCAACTCCATGGGGGCGATGGCTGGTGTGTCATCGATGTACACAGAGGTCTCCGACAGTTCGCCCATGGCCCTGGTTATCCTGGCCAATTCCTCCTGAGTGATGTCGCCGGTTCTCAACCGCTGCGATTCGATACCCGTGGCCCCGGATACCAGACGCTGCACCACCTGCTGGGCCGGCATCTCCAGGCTGAAGATGGCGATACACAACTCATGTTTCCGCGCGGCAAAGTCGGCGATGCTGAGAGCCAGGCTCGTCTTGCCGGTCCCTGGGCGCCCCGCCACGATGATCAGATCCGCCCGTTGAAAGCCACCTAGCAGGCGATCAAGATCGAAAAAGCCAGTGGCCACCCCCACCGTCTCGCCACGATGCTCATATAGGTACTCTATCCGATCATAGTAGTCCGACACTATCGTCCGCAGCGGCACCAACTCTCGCTCTATGCTTCGCTGGGCCACCCCAAAGATGAGTTGCTCGGCCTGGTCCAGGATGCGGTCCTCATCGTCGGCCCTCTCGTAGGCCATGTTCGAGATCTCAGCCGCGGCGCTGATCAGACGACGGAGCGTGGCAGTGCGCTCGACGATCTGTCCGTAGTACTGGGCGTGGACCGAGGTGGGGACGGCGTTGATCAGAGAGGTGAGATACCCTGGGCCTCCAACCTGCTCCAACTCCTTTCGCCTCTCCAATTCGTCGCAGAGGGTCACGAAATCCGCCGGTTGGCGCCGCTCGTGGAGGTCAATGATGGCTTTGTAGATCAGGGCATGGG
>Ga0315534_1002681_pt1 | contig 11791 bp, 8 predicted proteins | sample SalMarSW160240MG_FD_203094 | JGI IMG/M metagenome (GOLD analysis project Ga0315534, IMG submission 203094) | Salt marsh sediment microbial communities from the Plum Island Ecosystem LTER, Massachusetts, United States - Salt Marsh Sediment SW1602-40 ... | reverse complement strand
CGCGCCGACGCCTACTATAACGAGTCGTGGCACGCATGGCACGGCACGTGGGAGCTGGATGGCGGCGGCTCGCTGATCAACCAGACCGTCCACGACGTCGACCTGCTGTGCTGGTTCCTGGGCCCGCCGGAGACGGTCCGCGGGCGCATCGGCGTCTACAACCATGACATCGAGGCGGAAGACATGTCCCTGGCCATGCTGCATTACCCCAGCGGCGCCGAGGGCGTGATCGTCTGCACCACGACCTTTCCTGACAGCCAGCCCGCCAGCGTGGAGATCCACGGGACAAAGGGGGGCGCGATCTATCGCGGCGGCGAAATCGCCTTCTGGAAGACCGCGGGTGATGTGGAGGTCGAGGCACCGCCATGTCCGGCATCCGCCGCGGACGATATGGTCAAGACCCTGCGCGACGGTGAGCCGCTGTGGTGCGATGGTCGTGAAGGGCGCAAAGCGCTGGCCGTGATCCGGACGATATACGAATCGGCGCTGAATGGGGAGAAACTGATCTCGTTCGGCGGTTGGTGATAAGCATACTGGAACGACCTTGGAGGGATGACATGAAACTGGCCACACTGACTGTTCACGCTGGCGAGCACGAGCGCTACCAGTGCCCGGTGGAGACAGAGACGTCGATCGGTGAGGACGTACTGGAGAAAAACCTGATCCTGTGGGATGAAGCGGACGGCAAGGCCGTCCCCGTCCAGGCGTGGGCAGGGGATGATGGCCGCGTCCACCTGGCCTGGATCGTGGAGCGAATGGCGCGCCGCGAGTCGCGCACGTTCGAGCTGCGCGTGGCAGAGAGCCCCTTTGCGATCACCAGCGGCGTGTCCCTGGAAGAGGCACGGGGCAAGCTCAAGGTCTCTATCGGGGGCAAGCACTTAACCACGTACAACTATGACCAGGTAGTGAGGCCCTACCTCTACCCCGTGTTCGTGGACGAGGATGTGGGCATCACCCGCAACTGGCCCATGGTGGAGGGGCTGGCGGGCGAGAGCACCGATCACCCGCACCACAAAGGGATCTATACCGCACAGGACGAGACCAATGGCGTGAACAACTGGAGCGAGGGGGCAGGACACGGCTGGCAGATCCACAGGACGTTCAGCCGGATCTACAGTGGCCCTGTGGCCGGCGGCTTTACTGCCGAGCTGGATTGGACGGACCCGGATCGAAACGTCTATATGACCGAGACGCGCCGCATCACCTTTTACAGCACGACGTCGCAGACGCGCCTCTTTGACTATGAGGTCAGCTTGCACGCTTCCGAGGGAGACCTGGCGATCGGCGATACGAAGGAAGGCGGCTTCATCTCGGTGCGCATGGCCTCCTCGATGGAAGAACAGCGAGAGGGCGGTGGCGTCATCGTCAACGGCTGCGGCGGCGTGCGAGAGGCGGAGACGTGGGGCAAGCGCGCGCACTGGTGCGACTATTCGGGGCCGATCGGCGACCGCTGGTACGGGGTTACGCTCATGGATCACCCCGGGAACCCTCGCTTCCCCACTTATTGGCACGTGCGCGCCTACGGGTTGATGACCGCGAACTGCCTGGGGCGGCACCATTTCACCGGCGATCCCGAGAATCGTTGGGACATGGCCATCGCTGGCGGCGAGACCAGGACTTGGCGCTATCGCGTGCTGATCCACCATGGCGATAGTCGGGCGGCAAGGGTACCGACGCATTATGAGGACTTTGCCTATCTACCATCGGTTGACGTTCTGTAATCGCTGATTGTTTGTTCATTTGACACAAGGCGGAGGCGAGGGTATAATGTGACGCGTTCCCTGCGGCGCGCACGCTACCCTCGCATCCTCTTGAGCCGTGTACCGTCGCAGGGCAAGGTTCCTCACGGAGTGGGCTCGACTGGCGGTATAGCAACGACACTGGTTGGTTGGCGTGGTCTGAGCTGAACCTTGAACCCATGCCCCATCCATAGCTTCTTCACATCGATCTTTCGGGCCAGCCTCATGTGCCCACCCACTTGTTCGCAAGGTCTGTGTACCGTGTGCATCTCGTATTGTGCCGTCCGCTTTGCTCGGAGCTGTTGCTGATTGCTCGGACGGCTCGGGACTCGAGAGGAGGTGCCTAGCGAACCTGGTTGCGCGCCGTGCTCCCATGCCTTGACCGCCTGCCTGCTCACCTTTTCCTCCACTATTTTCACTTGCCGGGCGCCGGGTGATCGAGGCGAGCTCGTCGAACGGACATTCGAGTCCATCGTGCATTCTCGTGAGGAGGAGTCCAATGTCGGGTAAGCTGCATATTAGCAGGAGAGAGTTTCTCAAGACATCCACCATCGCGGCAGCGGGGGCGCTGATCGCTGCGTGCGCCAAGACGCCCACTGCGGCGCCTGCCGAACCCACCGCCACTACCGCGGCGGCAGCGCCGACGGCGACCACGGCGCCTGCTCCAGAGACCGGAGCAGGCAAGGAAGCGCCGATGCTGGCCGACCAGGTCACGTCTGGAGCGCTGCCGCCCCTGGACGAACGGCTGCCCGCGGAGCCGATGCTCCTGCCGCCGGTCGAAGCGCTCGGCCAGTACGGCGGAACCGTGACCTGGATGCAGACCGGCGAGCTTCCCAGCGAGCTCCAATTGATAGCTTTTGACGAGAACCACCTGAAGTTCAGCCGCGAGGGGACGACGGCCCTGCGTGCCAACCTCGTTTCCAGCTACGAGTGGAACGACGATGCCACCGAGATCGTGCTCAACTTTCGCAAGGGGATCAAGTGGTCGGACGGCCAGCCCCTGACGGCGAACGATTGGGTCTGGTGGTGGGAGAACCTGGTGCTCGACGAGTACGTCGCCATCCCGGCGCCCACAGGAACGGCCGTCGGCGGGGAAAACATGACCCTGGAAAAGATGGATGACTATACCCTCAAGTGCACCTTCCCCGGTCCCAACCCGCTCTTCCTGCCACAGATCAACCGTGGCGGCGGCACCCGTGGCACGTGCTACCAGATGGTCCCCGGTCACTTTTTGGAGCAGTTCCACTACAAGTTCAACTCGGCGCTGACCAGTGCCGACGTGTCGGATCTGAGAGATCGTTTCAACAACCGCTACCAGTATCCTGACATCCCGCACTTTGGCCCATTCTTCATCACCGAGTTCACGACCGGCGAAAAGGCCGTGCTGGATCGGAACCCCTACTACTGGAAGGTCGACCCGGAAGGAAACCAGCTTCCTTACCTGGACTATATGGAAGCGCGCATGGCCGCGACCTGGGAGCTGATCATCACCAAGATCATCGCCGGCGAGGTCGACCTGAACTGGGAAACCCTGATCAAAGACTGGAGCGTGATCACCGAGAACCAGGACAGCGGCGGCTATCACACCATGATGTGGAATACGGTGAACACTGTCGATACCGGCATGCTCTTCCATTACTGCTATGACGATCCGGGCATGACCGCTTACCCGGACGGGTTGCTCTGGCAGCGCCCCTTCCGCCGGGCGCTCTCTGTCGCCCTCGACCGCGAGCGGATGAACGACATCATCTATTCTGGCCTTGGCGTGCCGCGGCAGCTGGCCATGCCCGCCGTTGGGGCGGAATACGCGAGCGAACGCGGGCAGCAGGTACTTCATGACTGGGAGACCCAGGACATCCAGCACGATCCGGAGCAGGCCAAGCAGTGGCTGGACGACCTGGGCGTGGTCGATGCAGACGGCGACGGCTTCCGCGACAGGCCGGACGGCTCCAAGCTAGAGCTGGTCCTCGACGTCGACGTGGGCAACGCCAACTATACCAAGGCCGCCGAGTTGGCGCAGGAGGACTATCAGCAGGTCGGGCTCAAGCTGGTGCTCAACGTGATCGACGGCACCATCCTCGACGAGCGCGCGTCGAACTGCGAGTCAATGTTCCGCGCTCGCGGTGGCGGCGCCTCTGGCCTCGTCGCCGCGCCGGCCCACTGGGCGCCGGTAGAGGATACAGCGTACTGCGTGTGCGGAGCGCCTTACGGCAGGTGGTACCAGACCAAGGGCGCGGAGGGGATCGAGCCGCCAGCAGGGAGCTTTATCGAAGAGCTGCAGCAGGCCTATGCCAAGGCTGTCGTGATCGCGGACCCGGATAAGCAGAACGATGCCATCCTCGACGCGTACCAGATCCACGTCGACGAAGGCCCGATCCAGATCGGCTACGTTCAGCTGCCGAATCAGCTGATCATGGTCAAGGACAACCTGTACAACGTTCCTCCCCAGGGCATCTGGGCCACCTGGACCTACGGCTGGCCCGGCGCTGGCGACCCGGAGCAGTGGTGGAAGGCGTAACCTAGCACTGGAATCGCGTTTGCCTGCTGCCTGCCGATCCGGCAGGCAGCAGGCGCTTTGGAAGGTGTACTGAACTCGCTGACGTGACCTAGCAGACGTGACCTGGCAAACGTGACCTAGCAAACGCAGAAAGCGAGACGGAGAATGCTTCGATACATCGGCCGCCGGGTCGTGGCCATGATCCCCACGCTGTTCATCATCGTGGTCATCGGCTTTGTGATCATCGAGCTGCCACCGGGGGACTATTTGACGCACTATATCGCCCAGCTGCAGGCGCAGGGCTATGAGGACGCTCAGCGGGAGGCCGAGTTCCTGCGCGTGCGCTATGCGCTGGACCAGCCGGCGTACAAGCGCTTCTTCAACTGGCTCTTTCGCTTTGTCCAGGGCGACTTTGGCGATTCCTTTGCCTATCGCCAGCCGGTCCGCGAGCTGATCGGCGCGCGCCTGGCGATGACCCTCGTCGTTTCCTTCACCAGCCTGATCCTGGCCTGGGTGATCGGCATCCCGGTCGGCGTCTATTCCGCCACCCACCAGTACTCGTTCGCCGACCAATTGTTCACCGTCATGGCCTTTGTCGGCGTGGGCGTGCCCAGCTTTGTCCTGGCGCTGATCCTGCTGGTCGGCGGGTCCAAGCTGCTGGGCTTTGTGCCCTCTGGGCTCTTTTCCCCCGCGTTCGAGAGCACACCCTGGTCCCTGGCCAAGATCGTGGACCTGTTCAAGCATCTCTGGGTGCCGGCCCTGATCGTCTCTGTGACCGGGACGGCCGGCCTGATCCGGATCATGCGTGGCAACCTGCTCGACGTGCAGCGCATGCCCTACATGCAGACCGTGCGCGCCAAGGGCGTCAGGGAGCGCACGATCACCTGGAAGTACGGTGTGCGCAACGCCATCCACCCGCTGATCATGACCCTGGGGACGTCCCTGCCCAGCATCATCTCCAGTACGGCGATCACCGGCATCGTCCTCAACCTGCCCGTCATGGGGCCGATGTACCTGCAGGCCACACGGACGCAGGATGTCTACCTGGCAGGCACGTTCCTGATCATGGTCACGGTGCTGCTGGTGATCGGGAACCTGCTGGCCGACATCCTGTTGGCGGTCCTCGATCCGCGCATCCGCTATGACTGATCGCGGTTGGGTTCCACGGTGGACCGTGCCGTTTCGTCCAAGTGCAAGGTGCCGGATAGCCCCGGGTTCCCGGTAGGATCACCCAAAGGCAACGACTATGGCAACCGGTTCTGCAACGTCCCGACAAGGCGCCAAAAAAGACTTTACCGTCATGTCCGTAGGCGAGCTTACCTGGCTGCGCTTCAGGCGCAACCGCCTGGCGATGGGCGCGTCGATCCTGCTGATCATCGCCTACGTTGTGGCCATCTTTGCCGGGTTCTTTGCCCCCTATGCTGTGGGGACCATTCACTCGAAACTCCCGGGCGTGCCCGCGAACGGCATTCACATCCGGGACAGCGAGGGCCGGTTCCACTGGCCCTTTGTCTACGGCTACGAGTCGACTACCGATCCGGTGACCTTCCGGCGGGTCGCAACGCGCACGGACGATATGTATCCGGTGCGCTTCTTTGCCAAGGGAGATTCCTACAAGCTGCTCGCCCTGATCGAGGCCGACGTGCACCTCTTTACGGTGGACAATCCCGGCAAGGTCTTTCTGTTGGGCACCGACGACCTGGGTAAGGACCTTTTCACCCGGATCATCTACGGTGCCCAGGTCTCCTTGACCGTGGGTCTGGTCGGGGTCTCGCTGAGCCTCAGCATCGGCTCCCTAGTGGGCATGATGGCTGGCTACTTTGGCGGGCTGTTCGACAATGTCTCGATGCGCATCGTCGAGGTGTTGATGGCCTTTCCCCAGATCCCCCTCTGGCTGGCGCTGGCCGGGGCGCTGCCGCCGGGCCTGAACTCGGTCACCACCTACTTTGGGATCACGGTCGTGCTCTCCCTGGTCAACTGGGGGTCCTTGGCACGCCAGATGCGGGCCAAGGTGCTGGCCGTGCGCGACTCGGATTTCGTCATGGCCGCGCGCATCGCCAACTGCAGCGACATGCGCGTGATCCTGCGGCACTTGCTGCCCAGCACGCTGAGCCACGTTATCGTGGTCGCCACGCTGTCCATCCCAGGCATGATCCTGGGCGAGACGGCGCTCAGCTACCTTGGCCTCGGGATCCGTCCCCCGATGACGAGCTGGGGGCTGCTCCTCAGCCAGGCGCAAGAGACCCGCGTGCTTCTGCAGAGGCCGTGGCTCCTGTGGCCGATCGCGCCTGTGGTGATTGCCTCGCTCAGCTTTAACCTGGTCGGCGACGCCATCCGCGACGCCATCGATCCCTACGCATAAGACGGATCTATGCTATAATAAGACGCAGAGGGTTCCAGTCCACCTTCTCTTCCCTCCCGGTCTCCTGTGTACCCTCTACCTGACCACTGAGCAGCACAACGCGACCGTTTCACAACCATCGAACCACAACTGGCAAGCCTGTTTCACCGCAACCTATGTCGGCTTGCCAGGTGGCGGTGCGGAAGGAGGTGAGGCCTATGCACGATGCAGGCGCGCTTCCCTATACGGGCCGAGGGGAAGCACGCTCGCTCCGTTTCAGCCCGGTGGATGAACACGGAAGGAGTTCGCGATGGGCAAGTATCTGGTGCTGTGGGAGCTGGACGAGAGCAAGATCCCCCCTGCTCCCAAGGAGCGGGGCATGGGCTGGAAAGCCTTCATGGACGTGGTCAAGCAAAACCTGGAGACAGGTACCGGTAGAGATTGGGGCGCGTTCGTGGGCCAACACAAGGGCTATGCGGTGCATGAGGGAAGCGAGGTCGCGGTTGGTCTTGACCTGGAAAAGTTCGTGCCCTTTGTGCGCTTCAAGGCGTACCCGCTCTCTACGGTAGATCAGGTGGACGAGCTGGTGGAGGGGCTGCTGAAATAGCTGGTACCCCATCCCTCATCCTACTAGCCAGCTACGTTGAGGGCCAGCGCCTCACGCGCTGGCCCTCTCACGAGGAGGTCTCCCATGAGCGGTTTCCCGGACTATGACCACCACGATGGGCTCGGCCTGGCTGACCTGGTGCGCAGAAAAGAGGTCGCGCCCGGCGAGCTGGTCGAAGAGGCGATCGCGCGCGTCGAAAAGCTCAACCCGCAGCTCAACGCCGTGATCTGCAAGACGTACGACCGCGCCCGCGCGTGGGCCAGTGGCGACCTGCCGAAAGGTCCCTTTTACGGCGTCCCCTTTCTGCTCAAGGACATCATGTCCGATTATGCCGGCGTGCCCACCACCCGCGCCTGCCGCTTCCACCGCGACGACGTACCCGGCCACGACTGCGAGATGGTCAAGCGCTTCAAGGCAGCGGGGTTGGTCATCATCGGCAAGACAAACGCGCCCGAGTACGGCCTGGTGCCCTACACAGAGCCCGAGCTGTTTGGGCCGGCCAACAACCCGTGGGACCTGACCCGCAACACGGGCGGGTCGAGCGGCGGCTCCGCCGCCGCCGTCGCCGCACGCATGGTCCCCCTCGCGCATGGCAACGACGGCGGCGGGTCGATCCGCATCCCCGCCTCGTGCTGCGGCGTCTTTGGCCTCAAGCCGACCCGCGGTCGCAACCCGCTCGGGCCGGACATCGGCGAAGCGTGGTACGGCATGTCGTGCGACCATGTGCTGACGCGCACGGTGCGCGACAGCGCCGCCATGCTCGACGCCACCGCCGGGCCCGACGTCGGTGCACCCTATTACGCTCCGCCGCCCGCGCGCCCCTTCCTCGACGAGGTCGACGCCAATCCAGGGCGGCTGCGCATCGCCTTTACGGCGATGCCGCTCTTGCCCGGCACGATGGATCCGGTGTGCATCGCCGGGGTACAGGCCACAGCCAAGCTGTGCGAGGATCTGGGGCACGACGTGGAAGAGGCGGCCCCGCAGTTCGACGGGGAGGCATTCGCCCAGGCGTTCTTTACCATGGTCTGCTGCGAGGCGAGGGCCGACATCGAGGAAGCCGAGGCCGCGATGGGCAAAAAGGCGACGGCGGCGGACTTTGAGCCGGCGACGTGGGCCATCGGCCTGCTCGGCCAGCAGATCCGTGCGCCGACGCTGTCACAGGCGCTGCGGCACCTTAAGCACACCGCTCGCCAGATCGGTTCCTTTTTCGAGACCTACGACCTGCTGCTGACGCCGACGCTGGCCCGGCCGCCGATCGTCACCGGCGAGCTCCAGGCCAAGGGGGCAGAGGCGATGGTCATGAAGGTCCTTGGCCGGCTCAACGCCAGCCGTCTCCTGCGGGCGCTGGTCGACATGGATGCCATGGCCGCCCAGGTCTTTGACTGGATGCCGTTTACCCCCCTCGCCAACGTGACCGGCCAGCCGGCGATGTCGGTCCCGCTCTACTGGAGCGAGGAGGGCCTGCCGATCGGCATGCAGTTCGTCGGCCGCTATGGCGATGAGGCCACGCTCTTTCGCCTGGCGAGCCAGCTTGAGCAAGCGCAGCCGTGGGTGCACCGCGTGCCGCCAGTGTGCGCGTAACGCTGTACACCCAACACCTGACAGGTTTCGGAAAACCTGTCAGGTGTTGCATCCTACCACCTCTCAGGTCTCACGCCTCCTCTACGACAAAGCGCGCCCTTAGGCCCTCCTCGTCCAGCGAATGCTGGCCCACAAAGACCTCGTATTCAACCGGCTCTACCACAAACGCCCCCTGCCTCTCGTCGTAGTACGCCAGCGCTTGAGCAGGCACCTCCATGCGCACCCTCTTTTGCTCGCCTGGCGCCAGCGCGACCCGCGCGAACGCCTTGAGCTCCTTGGGCGCGCGCGCGACAGCCGAGCCGATCGCCCCCACGTAGAGCTGCACCACCTCTTCGCCCGCGTACACACCCTCGTTCGCCACCTCTACGCGCACGCGCAGCACCTCTCCTGGCCCCAGCCGCTCCGCCTCCAGTGCCAGGTCCGCGTACCGGTAGTGCGTATAGCTCAGCCCATAGCCAAACGGATAGGCCGGCGCGATCCCCTCCCGCTCCAGTTTGCGGTAGCCATGCCACAGGTCGTACTCGATCCGCTGCGCTGCCCGGTCGAAAACAGGCAGGTCCGCCGCCTGCCTGGGGACAACAAAGGGCAGCTTGCCGCTCGGGTTGGCATCGCCATAGAGGATCTCGGCCAGGGCGCGCCCGCCCTCCATGCCCGGGTACCACAGCATCAGGATCGCGGCCGCTGCCTCCCGCCAATCCTCCACGATCACCGCACTGCCGGCCATCACCGCCACGATCGTCCGCGGGTTTGCTTCTGCTACGGCACGGATCAGGGTGACCTGGTCCGCTGGCAGCGCCAGGCTCTCCCGGTCGCCGCCCCTGCCAAAGATGTCGCCCTCCTCGTCGCCCACCGTCCCTGGCAACTGCCGTCTCGCCATCGTGCGTACGATGCGCACCCACACCTTTCGCATCGGCCCCCAGCCAAACAGCCACGCGAGCCTGCGCGGCGGCGGGATCAGGCGGGCAAAGGGGGCCATGTCGGGCGGGATCACGTACTCGCCCTCCTCGCGGTGCGTGTAGCCCACCACCACCAGTACCGCCTCTGCCTCCCCGGCGAGTCGCTGCGCCTCCGCCAGGTCATCTCCCGGTGCATACGTCACCTCCCCGCCCGCCGCCTCGCGCAACCCTTGCAGCGGCGTGATCACGTAGGGCGGGCGCGTGTCCGACGATCCCCGGTCGCCCAGGTTGGGCGTGTTGGCCAGCCGCCCGATCACCGCCAGACGGTTCCCACGTGACAGCGGCAGGGCCTCGTCCTCGTTCTCCAGCAGGACGACTGACTCAACCGCCGACTCGCGTGCCAGAGCGACGTGCGCTTTGCAGGCGCGTACCGACGCCGGATAGTCGTCCCGTGAGGGGATACGCAGTTGCTGTCGCAGCAGCCGGGCCACGGCGTCATCGATCCGCGCCACCGGCACCTCGCCGCGCCGGACCAGCCGTCTCAGCGTCTGGTGGTAGACCATGCGGAGCGGCATCTCCAGGTCCTGCCCGGCGAGGGCCGCCTTTTTGGCGTCGCGAAGCCCAAAGATGAAATCGGTCAGCACGAACCCCTCGAACCCCCAGCGTTCCTTCAGGATCTCGGCCAGCAGGGCGTGGCTCTGCCCGCACCACTCGCCGTTGACCGCATTGTACGCGCTCATCACCGCCGCCGCGCCTGCGTCCACGCACGCCTTGAATTGGGGCAGGTACATTTCGTGTAGGACGCGTTCGCTCGCGATTACGTCCACCTGGAAACGCGCGTTCTCGATCGAGTTGAGCGCGAAATGCTTGACGCAGGCCATCGCGTGCCGCTGCACCCCGCGCACCAGCGCCGCGCCCATGACCCCCAGGTGGACCGGGTCCTCGCCATACGTCTCTTGCGCCCGGCCCCAGGCCGGATGCCGGAGCAGGTTGACGCACACCCCACCGAACAGGTTTCCGCCGTGTGAGCGCAGCTCCTTGCCGATTGCCTCGCCGATCCGTTCCTCCAACTCCGGGTCCCAGCTCGCCCCGCGTGCCATCGAGACGGGAAAGGTCGTCGCGCCCCCCTCCAGTACGATCCCGCGCGGCCCGTCCACGAAGCGGATGCCCTCGATCCCCAGCCGCGGGATCGTGCCTGCCGTGAACGGCGCATGGTGATAGTGGTCGCCCTCTGTCACCTCCGCTATCCCGCGCCAAAAGGGCAGGTCGCCGTCCATCATCGACAGCTTTTCCTCCAGCGTCAGTTGCTCCAAAACCTGACAGGTTTCGGAAAACCTGTCAGGTTTTCTTGCCTCTACCTCCCCCTCGTCAGCTCTTTTTACCACCGCTCCTCCCAGTTCACCTCGCGTCGATGCGCCGCCACCACGTTCGACACGCCTCCCAGCCACTCCAACACTGTCTCGCGTGCGATGTGCGTCGGGCTGGTCGACAACAAGGCCCCGTAGGACGAATAGCGCCACGCCCTCAGGTCCTCCACGAAACCATGTCTTTGCGGGTTCTGGTGAATGTACACTACGAGACGGTCAAAGTAGGCCTCCGAGTCAACCACGATGCGCTGGAATGGTCGCTCGAACAGCGCACCGCTGCGACCATACATCCTGTTAAAAGCCTTGGTATAGGCATTGAACAGATTCGAGAACGCCTGGCTGGGCGACCTGACAGGTTTTCTTGAACCTGTCAGGTCTGGTCGTTCATCTTCCTTCTTTGTCCGAATTAACAAGTGGAAATGGTTCGGCATCAAGCAGTACGCAAACGTCACCGCGACCGGCTCGATATGATCCGCATAGAGGCGGAGAAAATGGCGATAGTTGTCGTCGCTGCGAAACAGGTCCTCCCGGTTGTTGCCGCGGTTATAGATGTGATAGTACGTCTCCCAGGCTAAAGGGACAGGACCAGTCATCGCTCGCTCCTCCACCGTCCCAGACCTGACAGGTTGCCGATAGGAATCGGTGGAAAACCTGTCAGGTCAGACTGTCGTTCCAAAGAATGTGCTCACGCTTGCAAGAATAGCATCGATCGTGTAGATCGTCAAAAAGCCCTGACAGGTTCAAGAAAACTCGTCAGGTCTCG
>Ga0315534_1002677_pt1 | contig 11802 bp, 7 predicted proteins | sample SalMarSW160240MG_FD_203094 | JGI IMG/M metagenome (GOLD analysis project Ga0315534, IMG submission 203094) | Salt marsh sediment microbial communities from the Plum Island Ecosystem LTER, Massachusetts, United States - Salt Marsh Sediment SW1602-40 ... | reverse complement strand
GGTCGGTGCCATCAATCGTAGATCTCGGCACTGACTCCAGTATTTGTGTCCTCGGGCATGGGAGCCTTGCCGCCGCTTGATCATTGACATCACCGTTTCAACCTGCACTCGATTGGAGTATTTCTCGTGGTCGAAACGCGTTTGCATCAGCCGTCGGTAGCGGTCCGTGGCCGGTTTGTCGGCAGGGCGACCGTGCTTGGGAGGAATGAGCGTGCGGATGCGGCAATCATCGCGGGCTGAAAGTGTTGGGGCCCACCTTTGGACGCCGTACCACCTTTCGCCATGAATTTCGGATTTTGTATGCGGAAGTGACACTCCACCAACACTCCACACCGGGGCTACTTGAGGCTATAATGGAACTGGCAAAGATGCCGTAATTGTCGAAGAACTGTAGCCACGTGTACCCTGGCGTAGCCTGATGCCTGGACTTGAAATCCTCCGGGCGGTAACGCCCGTGCGGGTTCGAGTCCCACCTCGGCGATAAACTTTTGCCCATCGCAGCCTACCGCGGCAATCTGAAGACCGCCATACGATGGCCATTTCGACGCGTTCTCAAGGGGACCACCCCCTCGTGCTCCAAGCGCCACGACCATTCTCCGACAATAGGCCAAACAGCAACCAACAGCGAGAATATTAACCGTCGATGGCTCCGGCACCGAGTGCAATCCGCCCCGCAGGATGTCGATGAAACCGGGATCAACGTCGTCGAAGTCCAGGTCGCCGTCCCCGTCGATGTCGCCCTTTAGCTCGGGAGGAACACCGTAGGTACTTTCATACTCGTCCGGCCGCCGCAAGGCCAGAACCATCGCGTCGATATCGTCAAAGTCGACGTCGCCATCGCAGTCCATGTCGCCCAGCACCTGAGCGGCCTGAGGCGCGACGACTTCCAATGTGTACGAAAAGAAATCGACATCCACCGAACCAAATAGGCTCGAAGATGACATACCCATGAACAGCCATGCGTCGTCCAGTAATTCGGCGTTTCCGTCGTTGGAAGCCGTGACGTGGAACGTGGTCGGCGTTTCTTCGCCATCGAGGTAGACGTTTACTTCGTGAGTTCCGGGGCCGTTTTCACCCTCAATGGTAATCCAGAATTCACGCCAATCGTCGAGGCCTTCATCGTCGATTTCGAGCAGGTTTAGCGTGCCTTCATCGAAGGTGTCGATGTCTGCTGTCGGCGTACTCCCCACGCGATTGTTCATGATCAGACCGCCTCGCTGCTCCGGCGACGCGCAAAGGCTGCTGTTTGCTCCGAACGCGCATACTTCCGCCACGTCGTCACTGGTCATCAGGGAGAAAGCGACGGCGCTGTCCTGATCAAATCCGAACACGCCCGCGTCGTTCTGGACGACCCCGAACTGCCCGCGGCCTTCGTCGTGGATAGGATATCCGCGGCCCACCGTATCCTCGGGGCCATCGAACCACGGGAGCACGGTCGGCACGCCCTGATCGTCGGTGGTATAAATCTCGTCCAACGGCCCACTGTTGGGAACCCGCGCGCGGAAGGAAATCGTGATGCCTGCGTCCAATACCAATTCGTTTCCGCCCGGAAGGCTGCCGTCGCTCTTGAGCAGATGGCCGAAGAACACCCGGCGGTTCGAATTGACCGGGTCGTCCGGGCCCTGGATCCAGCCGTGCAGTTCGGGATTGCCCGCGTCCTGGATGCGGAGGTAGTTCGTGTTGCCTTCTACAAGCGCTTCGGCACCGCCTGGCGCATCACCGTCCGGTATCGGGCCAATTTCGCGCGGGCCGGAATCCGTTATACCGATCCGCGTGGCGGGTGGGACTACCAGTACGACGCGGATCCCGGTGAGGACGCCTTCGGCGCCGGCGGCAACGCATTCGACGCGTTGGACGGAACATGGACGCACAGTCAGGCGGACAAGTGGGACGGCACGGCGCCGGGTGATGCCGTCTCGGATCCCACAGTCGATCCCGCTGGCTCGTCGCCGGGCGGGGTTGGCATCTTCGGAGACGGCACGTCCTACCTGCGAATCCAGGATACCGGAGATCCTACGAGTCACTTTTGGCGAGACCCGAGCAACCGCAGAATCTACTTCGCGCACGATATCGTCGGCGATCCGAATAACGACGACGCCGGCGCCGTCATGGATGACGGAATTACGCTTACGGCTCGGCTGCGGATTGCGACTCCCGCCCATCCGCCACTGGACGACGCGTTCCCCGAATCCCCCAATCCGCAGCAGCCGTGGCCGACGGGCGGCAAGGGATACCAGGTCAGCGCGGATGCCCGCGGAATGTTCGGTCTGGAGCAGAAGATCGGTTTTCTGACGCAGTCGACCGGATTTTCACTCGCCACGGAGGCGGACACGCCGGACGGTGTCGGCAGCGGGCTGATCATGAACAACACGATCCGCAATAACGTCGATACGACCGTGGCCACGCCGGAAACGGCCAACCTGGTGGCAATCAGCGACCAAAGCCTGGCCGACTGGCACGAATTCTGGATCACGATCCAGAGCGACGACGACAACCATTGGCGAGTGATGGTGTACCGTGACGGCGCGCTGACGGCCGAAGCGTTCTCGGTTGGGAAGCGCGATACGTCCGAGTACCTCCGCGCGGGAATCGGCGCGGCCAACCTGGTCATGGGACTCTCCTCGGGCAGCAATCTGGGGGCCGTGGACGTCGATTTTCTGGCGTACAAACTCGGCGTGCACGCGCCCGTTCCGGAACCATCGGCACTCGCGCTGATCGCGTGCCTTGCGGTATGCGGAATGGCGACGATGCGAAATGCAAGGCGCGTCCGGTTGTTTGAAGTATGTTGAAGTGTATCGAATGCTGCGTTCGATGTTTTCCAAGCACGGCGCGGGGCCGCTCACGCCACGCGCGTGTCGGCGAATTCCAGCACAACGCCGCATGCGTGTTCCGGCGCAATGCGCAACTTGCCGCTCGGACTCTGCGAGAACGGAACCTTGTTCTTCGAGAACCATTCCGCGGTGGTGGCTACGTCCCGAACCTCGAGCGTGACTGCGGCCAGGCAGGGCGGTGCGGCGGCGGACGAAAGCGGGTAGCCGCGGTACAGCGAATCGTACCGTTCGGGCGTCATCAATACGATCCTTTGCGCGCGGCTCGCCTGGATGCGCACCGTTTCCTGATGGCAATCGACGGCCTGGTTGCCGAACAGGTTTTTATGGGCCGCTTCCGCCGCTTCCAGATCGGGGATGACACCCGTCAGAGAAGTCACGGCTCGGGCGCCGTTGTCGTGTCGAAGCCATTCAGGCCGGCGCAGCAATGCGGGAGTGAGATGCTGACACAGCACGATGGATTCAAGTCCGGGCGTTTCGGATGCAGGAAGAAAGCTAAGAGCAAATTGCGGCTGGACCGGGCCCTCGGGCAACTCGAAATTACGGGTCAGACGGCGAACCGGTGAGGGATGCAGCCCGGACGCGACCAACTGCCGGTGAGCGTTTTCGGCGTCGTCCGTTCCGAACGCCACCCCCATCAGCCCCTGGCGTTTTCGGAGAAACCGATCGAGATGACGGGTATCCCTCGACGCATCGATGATGCCACGCAGCTCCAGGTAATCGTTGGCGAACATAATACACCAGTTGCCCGTGCCCCATTCCTGATGGCTGCCGCGAGGCGGAACGACGAACCCCAGGCCTTCGTATTGCTCGCGCGCTGACGCCATGTCACGCACGGCGACGACCGGATGGTCGATACCGGTGATCCCGTGTTTCATTGTGCTACTCTGCGGCGGACTGCTGAAGGCGGACTTCAACGTGCGCCCGCTCTTCCTGTAAGGTCAAGAAGACGGCATTGTCCTGCGGGCCCCAGCCTCGCCGGATCGCTTCGTCCATGTCCTTTTCACATTGCTCGGCCATGCGCATTGGCACGTGGCACGCACGGCCAAGTTCGGTGGCCAACTTCATATCCTTGTGCGCCATCCGCATGGCAAAGCGCGGCTGAAATTCTCCGCGGAACAGAGTCGCCGGAAGAGCGACCTGCAGGTCGAAATTTCGGCCCAGCCCCGACTGCTGAAAGACTTCGATCAGACGGTCCGCATCGACGCCTGCTTTGACTCCCGCGGTCAGGCATTCCACCATCGCCAGATTCGTGCAAAAGACCGCGCAATTGTGCAGCACCTTGGCCACGCTGCCGGCACCGATTTCGCCGACATGCAGCACTTTGGAAGCCACGGCATCCAGCACGCTGCGGGCACGCCGGACGTCGTCATGATCGCCGCCGACCAGCGCGGTTAGCCTGCCGGCCCGGGCCCCTTCAACGCCGCCGCTGACGGGAGCGTCTATCAGAGCGGCACCGTGCCGTCGAAGCGCGGCGTGCATGTCGCGGACCAGCTGTGGTGCATTGGTGGTAAAGTCGATCAGCAGCAGTCTTGGTCTGGCTGCCGAGAGCACGCCGCGTTCACCCGCAAGAACTGTTTTGAACTCACCCGGTCCGGAGAGGCTCATGCATACGACGTCGCAGTACTCAGCAACGTCAGCCGGCCTTTCTGCCCATCGCGCACCCTGCGATATCAGCTCGGCCGAAGCGCAGCGTTCAAGATCATGCACGACCAACGGGAAGCCCGCCGCCGCGATGTGGCGGGCCATGGGCTGCCCCATGTTTCCCGTGCCAATAAAACCGACCGAACCAGGCGGTTTGTTCGACGTAGCGTCCACCGGGGTGTCCTCAAGGAAAAAAGGGAAGCCACGAACAACGCCGCGCCGGTGCGTTGGCCGATACCGCTGCCGGCAAAACAGACGCGCGCCACGTCAGCACCGGTTGTCTCGTCAGCGTACGACGACGAAGCGCGTATCAGCGTTCCTTGCTTTCATGCGCATAGAATAGGCGATGCTTGAAGGAGGAGAAACCCCCGGCGGAGCGGCCGGGAGGCGCGTTCCACGAGTGACCACCGCGAGACGCGGTGCAAGATTTCCGTGTGGATACCTTCTGACTAGGCGCGGTCAGCGTGTTGCTTGAGGAAGTTGGCCAGCCGATCGATCAATTCGACAACGCTCAACTTTCCCGACACCACCAGTTGCTCGGCGAGCGAAAGCCTGTCGTGGAGATCCTGCAGTTCCAGCAGCCGCGACACCTGTTCGCCTGTGAGATACTGCTTGCGGATGGCGGTTTCCCCAAAAAAGCCACCTTCTGTCTCCTGGGTTTCCAGCACGTCGTCCACTTGGCGGTGGGACATCAGTTTGAGCCGCAGCGCGAGCGCGCCAATCGTGTTGCCGAAGCGCGCCCACGGCGTCGACCCCGGCCGGTCGGCATCCGACAGATTCAAGGCGTGTGCCAGTTCTTCGATGAATTCGCATTCCACCAGTCCGTCAACGAATGTCATGGCACTCTCCTGGGGTCCCGGAAACTTCCGGTGTTGGCTTGCAGAGCACTCTCAAAACTCGCGATGCGTCTGGTTGGCCCCGGGTTCTGGCCGGGGATGCATCACCTGCCAACTGGGCGGGGCAATCCGCCGGCAGAGCCGGGGACAAAAAAATGTACGTCAGCGAATGCCTTCGCGCCGTAACGCGGTGCCGACCGGCACGGACGTTTGGCGCCGCGACACGGATGCGGTACCTCTAACCCGTGCAGCCCGCACAACGCCCAGATAAGCTGTATTTGCCACAAACTGTTTTGGGATAAAGCGGACCCGGACCTAGTGCCCGACGACCAGGAGCAGATCGAGCATCGTATACTTGTTTGAGCAAGCGGCATGCCCGCCGGTTGGCACGCTGCGTTCGGACATTGAAAAATGCCATGCCAGATCCTGTTCTTCAAGACCGCGTCGCACGCAAACTCGAGCGCGTAATGGCCCAGCCGGTGAGTGGCCTGGGCGCGCGGTTGCGCGCGGCGTTGGGAATCGACGGATTGGAAAAGGCGCTGTCGACCGACCGCGAGGACGAGCAACGTCGTGAGTCGGCACGCGCGTGTTTGCGTCCCGGCCAATTGCCCGCGCCTCCGCCGCCTGTGTCGCGGGACTTGGGTATCGACTGACGCGCTTCGCGCGCCGCGAACGCTACTGGCTGAGTCGCATTTGCGAGATTCGGGGGGCATTCGGTTCCGCCAACGGATGAAAAACCACGCATCTCGGCAGGGCGAGCCCCCGGCGGAACCGGGGGCTGAATGCTGTTGAAAGGGATCCCCCGGCGGCGCCGGGGCTGATTGCCGCTGAAAATGGGCTAATCGACGGCGGCCAGTGGAGTGCCGGTCTCCGGCGGGCCCTTCATGAGCGGTACGGACCGACACCCGGACGCCTGTCCCAGGTGTGCTGCCTGGGCTGCCCGGCAGAGATCCAGCAATTCGCCGACGATCGGAACCAGCTCCGCCTTTTCGGACTTTGTTTGTGCCGACTGCTCCAATCGCCGCGCGGCATCGGCGATGCGGGGAATCCCGTACTTGGCGGCCATTTGTCCGAGATGTTCCGCCTGAGCCAGCAGCGCGTCGGGCTGTTCACTGTCGATGGCGGCCGCCAGCGCCTCCATCTGCAAGCCGATTCGCAACGCCGTTTCTTTGGTCAACTGCGGTGTCTCTCGGCGGTTTTCATCACGTGCCGGAATGCGTGCAATGAACGTTTCCACCAGTTCCGGGTCGAATTGCGTGCCGGCGCAGCGCCGCAATTCGGCAAATGCCTCTTCCTGGCCACGCGCGGGCCGATAGCTCTGTCTGGTGACCATGGCGTCGTACGCGTCCGCGATGGCCAGAATTCGAGCGCCGATGGGAATATCGCTCCCGCACGGCAGGGAGACGTCGCCGGCGTAGCCTCCGAACCACGCATGTCGCGTTCGGATAATCTCCGTGAGCGCTTCACACGAAAACGCCGACCCGACGATTTCCACACCCAAGCGAATGTGGGTCTCCATCATGTTCCATTCCTTGTGGGTCAGCGGCCCCGGCTTCAGCAGGATCGAATCTGGCACGCCAATTTTTCCAATGTCGTGAAGAAGCGCCGCGGTCTCGAGCACGAAGCTGTCCAAAGCGGACATCCGCGTATTGGAAATCGCGACACACAAGTCGGCGACGCGGCGACTGTGTTCGGCGGTGGCCGTATCCCGATAGGTCAACGCGGAGAACAAGGCCGTCACTGCCTGGAACGGGATGGCTGAATCCAGCACCTTTGCCGCATCGGGTTGACCGACCACCGGCGTCCACATCACGGCCGTCACCGCGGCCTCATCCCAGCGGCACACACGATTTCGACCTCGACGCTTGGCCTCATACAGGCTCTTGTCCGCTTGGTCGATCAACTCCTGGCATCCCGTTGCTCCCAGTCCCGTGGCGGACACGCCCAAACTTGCCGTAATGAATACGTCGTCCATCGTCGCATCGGCAATAGCAGCGCACAATCGTTCGGCAGCCTGGCACGCGCCGCCGATATCCAGATAGGGAAGCAGGATACAGAATTCCTCGCCGCCGTACCGGCACACGATATCGCCCTGTCGAACGGTGGCGCGGAGCACGGCGGCGGCTTGCGCCAGCACCGAGTCGCCCGCCCGGTGACCATGCACGTCGTTTACGGATTTGAAATGGTCGATATCGACCATGACGCAAGAAATCGGAAATCCGTGACGGTTGGCATTGGTCCACTGGGCTTCGAACTGCTCGAAGAAGGATCGCCGATTCAAACAGCCTGTCAGCGGATCGTGGGCCGCAAGCCGCTGCAGCTCGACATTCTTTTTATGGATCTCGTCGCGAGAATGCCGGAGCATTTTGAGTGTCTCATGCAGTTCCGCTCGGTTGCGTTCCATCACAGTCACGTCATCGAAGCTGACCAGTGCGCCGCGCGAATCCCCTTCGTCTCCCAGAATGGGCGATGAATTCACCATAAAGGTTCGCGGTCGGTCGTTGCACCCGACCAACTTAAGCATGCTGCCGATCTGGGGGCTGCCGCGCTGCATGGCGAGCTGCCACGGAAAACGCTTTTCGGCATCGACCTCTGGATCGAGCGACCACGGCAGTTCGGTGACCAATCGGCCCTGCAGGTCGGCCGGCGGCTGACCCAGCGTCATGGCAAACGATTGGTTCGCCAGCACGATCCGCTCCTGATGGTCCAGCACCAGTAATCCTTCGGCGAACGTATCCAGGGTCGAACGGATGCGTTCGGGAATAACCCGGGATGGATCGAGTTCCTGCAACATGCGGCGCAGATAGAAGAAATACACGACCAAGCCGGCAGCACCCATGAACACCGAAGTCACGACGATGTCGCGGTGGAAGAATCCCGTAATCCCTTGCACATCGAGTGGACGAAAGCTCACATCGATCTGTCCCCAACGCCGGTCCCGGGCCATGATGGGAACGGTCATCAATGTATCCGAGGCGGCAGAAGGATCGTGCGCGACAGGAAGCGGCGCCAGTCCGCCGATTTCCACGACGACAGGTCCTTCCCGCTTGCTAACGCGGACTGCTTGCAGCGAAGGGTCGCGCTGGACGACCGCTTCCAGACTGCTCTGCATCGAGCGAACGTCATTGCGGCTGGCGAACATTGAACAGTGGATTGCCAGGGTCTCGCACAGCCGGGCGCGGGCCTCCATCATCTCGGCGTTCCGGTCTGGAAGCAGACCGATTGTGTAACCGCCGAGCAGAATCGTCAGCGACAGGCACGTCAAGCCAACCGTGATGCGAAGTGTGGAGTTAATGCGGTTCATGCGAACGGGTCGATTTTCGGGCGAGCCGTGCCGTCGAGGCCTCGTGCTGTTGCCAAATGTTGTAATGGGTCGCGACAAATAGGGAGCGGATCAACATGCCGTCATGTCTGAAGCGGACGCCAAGGGTTGTCCGGACGTTAAGCTCTGCAGTGTTTCGTCTGTCTCGCGCGATGTCTGAGGTTTGGCAGGGGCGACGCTGGCGGAAGTGGCCAGCACGGGCAAAGGATCCATCAGCCTCCACGCGGGCAGCGCGGTGAGTACGCTCGATAGCAAATAGCCTCCGCGTACCGTCCAGGCGGCATAGCCTGCCGACAGTACGGCGAAGGTCCCCGTGGCCGCGGCTGCCCCTACGGCGTAATATCCCGTATCCCACGCGACTTCGTTGCGGAACGCGTCGAGCTGCTCCCACAATAAATGGACGTCTATGCTAAAAGCATCGTGTTGTTCGGCGGAACGCCCGGGATCCCGCGCTGCGCGCGACATGGCGACGCTGTCGAGCGACGCCGTCGCGTAGTCGAACGTCGTCTCTTCGATAGCTTCCATGCTCGATGCCCGCTCGACCTGATAAACCGCGGGTAGGATCGGGCTGAATTCAACACCACGCTGGAATCGCCCGCGCACGATCGCCTCGCCCCGGCGCTCGTCGCCGCGCGGCGTCTCCGTTGGCTCGCCGGCGGGTGGTGGCTCGCTGGCAGGTTCTCGATTCGGCGATTCGGTGCCCGGCAGGTCGTCCGCGGGCGAACCATCGCCGCCGGTCTCTGGAGGAATGGCTCCGGACAGTGAAGGCTTCCTCACGTTAATTGTCACCAATGTCGGCGCACTCGGTGCCTGCCCGTCGGTGGCGGTGTAGCTGAATGCGTCCACTCCCGAGAAGCCGGAATGAGGCGTATAGGTCAGGGTGCCGTTGCCGTTATCCACCAGCGTACCGTGGGTCGGCGGTGAAAAGCCGGCCAGGGCCAGGGTGTCGAAGTCGACGTCGGTGTCATTGGCCAGCAGCGACGCAACGGAGATAACCAGCGGCGTGTCCTGGCCCGTGGAGAGTTCGTCGCCCGTGGCGACGGGCCGGTCATTGACCGGATTGATCGTGACGGGGATCACGTCCACGTCCGTTTCGGGCCCGCCCGCGCCGGAATTGCCCAGATCGGTCGTGGTAATTTGCAATGTCGCGGGCCCGGAATAGTCGGCGGCGGGGAGAAACTGCAGGCCGTTCAAAGCGCTGTTCAGATCGCTTACCGTGCCACGAAACGTCATCAATGAATCCGCCGTGCCGTCCCCTGCGCTGAACGTCAGACCCGTCGTGCCGCCCAGCGAAACGGCTCCGTTGACTGCTGAAAGGGTGACTTCCATTTCGCTGCCCTTGGCATCAATGTCGAACACGCTGATGCGGTTGCCGTTCGGCGTCGAGAACACCAACGGCGTGTCTTCGTCGGTTAGTTGAGCGCCGGGCACCAAATTCAACGGGGCGTCATTGAGGCCTTGCACGGTGATGTTCACAGCGGCCGTGTCGGTTCCTCCGTTGCCGTCGCTGACAGTGTAGGTGAACGCGTCCGATCCTTCGTAATTGGCGGCAGGCGTGTAGGTATAGGTACCATTTCCGTTGTTCACCAAAGTTCCGTGTGTCGGTTGGGTAGCACTCGAAATTGTCAACGTGTCAAGATCGACGTCCGCGTCGTTCGCCAACAGGCTGGCCGCGCTGATGACCAGCGGCGTGTCTTCGTTCGTCGTGAGCGTATCGCCGGAGGCAACCGGATTATCGTTGACGGACAGGACGTTCAGGTGGGCGCTGTTAACGGTCTCGCTGAAGGCCGATGTGCCGCCATGCGTCGTTGTGTCGACGCCGGTATCCCCGGTCAATCCCGACGTCCGGTCCCAGGCCCGGTAGCTCACATTGCCCGACGGGCCGTGATAGTCCGCGCCGGGTACAAAGCGAACGCGGGCGGCCGTGTCCAGCAGTACAGCCGAAGAATCGCTCACCGATCCGAAGCTGTTCCAATTCGCGCCGCCGTCCAGCGAGTACTGCCATGTGCCGTGCGTGTTGTCCGTGCCCACCACGGCGATGCCTTCGAGTGCTCCCGAGTCGGCATCGGTGATCCGATCGCCTCCCGTGCTGGCGATGATCTGGGCCACCGTATCGCCGACCGGCGACGAAGTGTCTTCGTTGATGTCGGTCAGTGTGGCATCCCGGTTTTCCAGGTTGCCCAGCGCGTGGAACGTGTCTGGCGCAGTCTGATTGTTCACGGAAGTTTGGATCCACTGTTGCGAACGCACCGTGTCCGACACACGCAGCTCATCCAGCACTCCGTCAAAATAGCGCGTCGGCCGATCCGGATTGCCGCCCCATAACCAGTCGGCCGGATCCGCCAACGTCGTCCAGGTCGTGGGCACGTGTTCTTCCGTGAAGGCCATGGGGTTGCCATCGACGAGGATGGCGACGTCCTTGGCGGCAAAATCAAGCGTCACGGCCACGTGATGCCAGGTTTGGCTAGTGAACGGATCGGGACCGAGATTGTAATTTGGATCCGTACCGCCGTACGGATAGAAGAAATGATCGCCGTCGCCCTGCGACGCCCATTCGTAGCCATCCTTGGCGCCGGGCGTAAAACGGTTGCTCGAAGTCATGATGATCTGATGGACGCCGTCGGCCGAATCGTCAAACCAGGCCCAGGCTTCGATCGTTGCGGCATCGCTCGTACCGTCGAGACTCGTACTGTCCGCCACGCGGACCAGGTCATCGATTTCGTCGAAGTCCAAACCTTTTCCGATCCGGGCGTCCACAAGGTCCGCGGCGGTCATGCCTCCTTCGGTCGTCCCGTCGTTGTCATGAATCGTGCTGTCGACGATTTCGCCGGCCGCGCCGTTTGGCGCCTGGTTCAAGTGCCAAACGCCTTGATACCCGGCATCCCACACACCGGCGGCGTTTTGCTGGTCGGCCGCGGAAGCATTTCCAAAATACAGGTACAGCCGCGTATCCTGAGAAGCGGAAAGATCCGTCTTGACCCAGGCCGACAAACCGCCGGCGCCGGTCTGGTAGCGATCGATCTCGTGCGACAGCCGGGTCGTGCCATCAGCCCTGGTGAACAGAATATCGTCGCCATCGGACTGGGCGAGCGCCGCCAGATCGGGGTCGGAAGACAAGTTTATCAGCGCGGGAAAATCCGTCAGATTGGCGGCAACCTGTGTCGCGTCAATA
>Ga0315534_1002674_pt1 | contig 11809 bp, 9 predicted proteins | sample SalMarSW160240MG_FD_203094 | JGI IMG/M metagenome (GOLD analysis project Ga0315534, IMG submission 203094) | Salt marsh sediment microbial communities from the Plum Island Ecosystem LTER, Massachusetts, United States - Salt Marsh Sediment SW1602-40 ... | reverse complement strand
CAGCTATCGCTCGACCTGGTTGCCGCGATCGAGATCCTGGCCCCCTTTGGGCCAGGGAACGAGCGCCCGCTCTTGGTGACGCGCGATCTCCAGGTGGTGCGTGCTGCCGAGGTGGGGCGAACGCGAGAGCATCGACGGGTCATAGTCCGGGACGAGGCCGGGACGGAGCGGGAGGTCATGTGGTGGCACAGCACCGATCGTCCGCTGCCCGACGGGCTCTTTGACCTGGCCTACACGATCGGCAGCAGCAGTTTCCGGGGGGAGCAGCGCCTCCAGCTAACCTGGGTCGAGGCGCGGCACCAGGCCGTTTCGGTCGTAGAAGCGCTGCCACGGCCTCAAGTCCTGGCTCACGACTATCGGGGGTCGTCTGCACCCGTGGATAGACTGCGTGCCCTGTTGCGTGAGCCCGGTGTGGCTGGCCAGATCAATGTGTGGGCAGAAGGCGCCTCGACTATCGAGGGAATTCCCTTCCGTGATCGAGAGCAGTTGAGCCCGGCGGCATGCCTGGCGGTATGGACCATTCCGCCAGGCCCGTCCGTGCTGTACGAAGCGCTGTCCCGCGTCTCGCCGCAACAGGTTGCGTTCTTTGACGTCGATCCCGGTCTCGACGAGCTGGGGCCTTTTCTGCAGCGGCTCCTTGGCCTCACCAAGCACGTTCTCCGTGCAAAGGGCGGGGAGATGTCGCTGGAAGCGTTGGCTGGGCAGATGGCACACGCAATGTCCACAGTATGGCTGGGCTTGCAGTGGCTGGCAGACCGAGGGCAGGTCGAGGTCGTTCCACAAGGCGAGGACCGGGTCCTGCTGCGCCTGGGCACCCGCTACGCGGCGAGAGGGCGCGACGTCGTGCGGGAGCAGTTGCAGGAAGCGCTCGAAGAAGCAGCCGCGTACCGCTCCTACTATCGCCGCGCCGATCTACAGGTGCTACTGGACGTATCACAGGGCTGGTGATCGGTGCACCGGATGGCGACGTGCCTGTGTGCAACCATCACGTGAGAACCGGACACGCGTCTACTTGACGCACCCTGAGAACTATGCTATAATCGGCCTACCCTAGGAACTTGCCCAGAATCGATCCGATCGATTGTAGGGAACCTGGGACCCTCAGCCCACTTCGACAAATTGGAGAGGAAGCACTTGGTCAAAGACACGCCCAAGTATTCTGGCATTCGGTTCTACCGCGATCCAGGAGGACGCTTTCAGCTTCGATACCCCGCTGGCTGGCATCAATACGACCTGGCTGAAGAGCGCGATGGGGTGATGTTCTCGCCCCAGGCGCAAGATCCGACGACCTGGTTCGCGATCTGGTCCACCCCCCTGGAACACGCGGCGGTCGCCGAGGATCTAGCGCTACTGCGCGAGGGGGTGGAAGAAGGTCTAGCTCAGCTTCCGGGGCTGCACGTCGAATCCTCCTCTGACGACCATTTCGACAACTTGATACGGTTCGAACGCATTTATACCTTTGAAGAAAATGGCACAACGCGCAAACGCCGGGTGTGGATGATCTATGCCTGGAAGTGGTTGTTCACGCTGGTGGCACAAGGCGAGACTGTAGAAGAATTTCACTACTGGCGCATGATGTTGAACGACTTTCTCGACTATTTCGACGTGGCACCTGAGCTGTGGTTCGCAAGCGACCGTGAGCTGGCCCAAGATCTAGGCTAGCTCACGGTCTCTTTATCGGAGCCTGGGTGCCACCGCACCAGAAAGGAGGCCCAAGGAACAGTTGTATACCCGGGTTCGATTCGTACGATGACGTGTAAGTGGATCTACATTCCAAAGGAGGAAAAGCCACATGGATAAGCTTAACCGTAGGGATTTTCTACGCATGTCCGCGGTCGCGGCAGCAGGTGCCGTCGTCACGGCGTGTGCGCAGCAGACCGCAGCGCCAACACAGGCGGCAGCCGCGACGGCGACCGCCGTCCCGGAGGCCACGAACACTACCATCCCCACGCGGGCGGCGACAAACACCCCCGTACCGACCCCAGTCGAGGTCAAGGAACCGCCGACGCTCTCTGACCAAGTCAAGGCTGGATCGCTGCCACCGCTCGACGAGCGGCTGCCGCAGAACCCGCTCGTCATCTCCATGCCGTGGCAGACGCCCGGCAAGTACGGCGGGCGGCAGCGCATGTTCGACGGCTGGCTGGGCGGCAACCAGGAAGAGAGCATGTACGGCAACTCGCCCATCCGCTGGGTGGACGACGGGCTCGGCGTGGACCAGGGCTGGCTCGAGAGCTGGGAGAACAACGAGGACAAGTCCGAGTGGACGCTGTATCTTCGCAAGGGGATCAAGTGGTCGGATGGCGAGCCGTTCACGGTCGACGACATCATGTACTGGTGGGAGGACATGTGCCTCAACCCAGACCAGGCCACCAACCCGCCCGATGAGGCGCTCTCGGGCAAGGGCACGCTGGCTGACTTTATCAAGGTCGACGACTATACCTTGACCATGAGCTTTGACGCGCCGGCACCGCTGACGGTCGACCGCCTGGCGATGTGGGTCAACTCGGCTATCGGCCCGCGCTGGACCGCGCCCAAGCACTATATCAGCCAGTTCAGCCCCGTCTACAACAGCGCGTACGCGGACTATGAGGAACACGATCAGATGATCCTGTTCCGCCAGAACCCGGATTGCCCGACGCTCTCTAGTTGGAAGTGCGACAAGTTCGAGACCGACGTGTACGACACCTGGGGACGGAACGCGTACTATTACTGCGTCGACCCGGATGGCAACCAGTTGCCCTATATGGACGGGGTCGATGAGAGCTTTTACGGGGACAATGAGGCAGGCAAGTCGGCGATCCTGGCCGGCCAGGCCGATTTCGAGTGGCACCAGCCGTTCCAACTGGCCGACGTGGCCACGCTCAAGGCGAACGAGGACAGCCACAACCTGGAGACGCGCTTTATCGACACCGGCTCGGGCACGGGCTCGATGTTCTTCTTTAACCAGGACTATCGCGACGACAAGTATCGCGAGCTGTTCCGCACGCCCGAGTTCCAGCGCGCCCTGTCGCACGCCTGGGACCGCGAGGAAGCGCGCAAGATCCTGTACTTTGAGACCGGCGAGCTGACCTCAGGCACGCTGAGCCCCAAGGCGATCGAGTACCAGTTCAACGATGAGGCCAAGCAGCGCTACGCCGAGTGGCGCGATGCCTGGAAGGACTTTGATCCGGAAATGTCCAAGCAACTGCTCGACTCGATCGACATTGTGGACACGACCGGTGACGGCTGGCGCAACTTCGCCGATGGCTCCGATCTGCTGATCCGCTTTGACGCGCCGGGCGACGAGGGCTCTGAGCACCGGACCAAGAACGAGCTCCTGGCCAAGCTGTGGAATGAGATCGGGATCAAGACGATCATGAACCCGATCGCCTCCGGCGCCAGCGAGATGTGGCAGTCCGGCGAAAAGATGTCCAACTGCGCGTGGGAGGTCGGCGACGGCCCGAACCACCTGGTCTACCCGCAGTGGCTGGTCCCAATCTGGAACGAGCGCTGGGCGCCGCTGCAGGGCCGCATGTACTCGGTGCGCGGCACCGAGCTCGAAGGGACCGAGCTCGACGTGAACCCCTGGGATCGACAGCCGCCGCGCCTCGATCCGGATCCGGGCGGGCCGGTCGAGCAGTTGTGGACCACTTACGACCAGTCCAAGATCGAGCCTGACACGATCGCCCGCCATCACCTGGTGTGGGACATGATCAAGGTCCACGTGGATAATGGCCCGTTCTTTATGGGCTGCGTGGCCAACATGCCGCGCCTGCTCCTGGTCCACAAGGAGATGCGCAACGTGCCGACCAGGGACGAGCTGGCGACTGGTGGCTTTGGCAACCCGTGGATCATCCCGCATCCTGCGGTATGGAATCCAGAGATCTTTTACTGGGACAACCCCGAGGCTCACTAGCACATGCAGGCGTACCTTTGTGGGGAGGAAGGGAGATCCCTTCTTCCCCACTCTTGCAGCGAGGACATCGTTTTCGCCCCGTTCGTGACAGTGGTTTATCGTTTCGGACGGGCGTGAGGCCGTTGGACCCGGTCCTGGACCGAGCTGGAGGGTTTCGGCCCGCAAGACATCGTATCACCGCCGTACATTCCGCAGGCGGGGACGCTGCGCCAATCAATCTGTTCGGCAATCGTCGCTTGGCGCCGCGTCCGCATCGGCGAGGTGTGATGACGGCTATGTCTCCGATGTCCTGCAGTGATCCTGGCCTGGTAGGGTGCCGCTCCATCGAACGTTCACTGAAAGGAGGAGTTCTATGCTGAACTTTGTGATCCGGCGTGTTGGCTATATGTTCGTCACGGTGATCTTTATCTCGTTCATCTCCTTTATCATCACCGAGCTGCCGCAAGGCACCTTCCTGGACGTCAAGCTCCAGCAGTTGCGCATGCAGGGCGGCAGCACGACCCAGTCACAGATCGAGGAGATCGTCAAGCGCTACGGGCTGAACGACCCCTTTTACGTGCGCTATTGGAAGTGGATCACGGGTTTCGTTCGCGGCGACTTTGGCATGTCCTTTGCCTACGACAAGCCGGTGAGCGAGCTGATCTGGTCCCGGCTAGGGTTCACCTTTGGCATGGCCCTGTTCAGCCTCGTTTTTTCGTGGGGACTGTCGATCCCCTTGGGTGTCTATTCGGCCACGCACCGCTATACGCCGTTGGACTATGTGATGACGATCGTTCAGTTCCTCGGCCTGGCGATTCCGGCCTTCCTGCTCGCCCTGGTGTTGGTGCTCTTTGCGATCCGCGTGGTGAAGCAGCAACACGTGATCGGGCTCTTTTCTGATCAGTTCAAGAGCGCGTCATGGAGCTTTGGCAAAGTGGTGGACATGCTCAAGCACCTCTGGATCCCTGTTTCTGTCCTGACGCTGACCAGCACTGCCTGGCTGACGCGCGTGATGCGCGGTAACCTGCTCGATATCCTGAACATGCAGTACGTTCAGACCGCACGATCCAAGGGCCTGTCCGAGCAGGTGGTGATCTGGAAGCACGCCGTACGCAACGCCCTGCACCCGCTGGTGATGTCGCTGGGCACTGCGCTCCCGGCCTTGATCTCTGGGGGTACGATCGTGGAGCGCGTGCTGAACCTGCCCTCTACCGGGCCGCTGATGTTCCAGGCCATGATGAACCAGGACATCTATCTGGCGGTGACGTTCCTGACGATGTTATCCCTGGCAATCGTCATCGGTAACTTTGTGGCCGATCTGCTGTTGGCCTGGGTCGATCCGCGGATCCGCCTGGAGTAGGAGAAGAAAGATGACAGAAGAAAGCGTGGCAGCGCAACGGATCGATCTCGAGACCGAAGCCAGGGCGGACGTCGGGGAGCTGTCGCAGGGGCAGTTGATGATCCGCCGCTTTATGCAGTCCAAGCTTTCGGTGTTCGGCGGGATCGTGATCATCCTCTTTTACCTCATCGTTATCTTTGCCGATTTCGTCGCACCCTACTACTATGATCAACAGTTCTCCGACGGGATCTTTGCCCCGCCGACCAAGCTCCGCTTCCGGAGCGGCGCGATCGGCGTCTTTGGCATGGAGACGGTGCTGAACCAGGATACCTTTTCCTGGGAGTTTACCGAGGACCCGAATACCTTCTACCCGATCAGGCTGTTCGCCCGGGGATGGGACTATAAGCTGTTCGGCCTGGTCAACACGAACATTCACCTCTTTGGCGTGCAGGATCCGGGGCGCGCCTACCTGTGGGGTGCCGATCAGCTTGGGCGCGACGTCTTTTCGCGAGTGGTGCGCGGCGGGCAGATTTCGATGACGGTGGGCCTGGTAGGGGTTCTCATGCAGATCGTGATCGGCTCGGTGCTCGGCACGACATCCGGCTACCTGGGTGGCGCAGTGGACAACCTGATCCAGCGCACCACAGAGCTGATCCGATCGGTTCCTCAGATCCCGCTGTGGGCGGCAATGGCGGGCGCGCTGCCGCAGGATATGCCGATCGTCCAGCGCTTTTTCCTGATCTCGATCATCCTCTCGCTGGTGAACTGGGTCGGCCTGGCACGGCAGGTGCGGGGCAAGGTCATGGCCTACCGGTCGGCCGACTATACCTCGGCTGCCCGGGCAGCGGGCGCGGGCGACATGTATATCATCCTCAACCACATGCTGCCCAACGCGGCGAGCCACATCATCGTCGTCGCCGCATTGACCATCCCTACCATGATCGGGGCCGAGACGGCGCTCAGCTTCCTGGGGCTGGGCATCCAGCCACCCGCCGTGAGCTGGGGGTCGCTGCTGCGCGTGGCGCAGAACGTGACCGCCGTGGTCTTGCATCCGTGGGAGATGATGCCTGCCGTCGCCGTGATCGTCGCCGTCTCTTGTTTTAACTTCCTGGGGGACGGCATGCGCGACGCAGTGGATCCGTACGGCTAAAGGGGAGAGGGCCCAAGGAGGAGAACCGTTGGAGAATAATGACGATATCGTCTTGAGAGTGGAGGGCCTGTACACCTACTTTCATACCACCCTGGGGACGGTGCGCGCATTGAACGGGGTCAGCTATACGGTGCCCCGCGGCAAGGTATTGGGCATCGTCGGCGAGAGCGGCTGCGGCAAGAGCGTGACCTCGCTCTCGATCATGCAGTTGGTGCCGCCACCCGGCAAGATCGAGCAGGGCAAGATCTGGTTCCGTGCGGCGCGTCGTGGCGGCGAGTGGATCGAGATCACCCAGCTCGACCGGCACAGCGAAGAGATGCACCAGCTTCGCGGTGACGAGATCAGCATGATCTTCCAGGAGCCTATGACCTCGCTCAACCCGGTGTTTACCATCGGGCAGCAGATCGGTGAAACGGTGCAGCTGCACCAGGGGGTAGACAGGGAAGAGGCACGGCAGCGGTCGATCGACGTCCTGGAGCAGGTGGCGATGCCCAATCCGGAGCGGATCGTGGACAACTACCCCCACCAACTGAGCGGCGGCATGCGCCAGCGGGCGATGATCGCTATGGCCCTCTCGTGTACGCCGACGATGCTGATCGCCGACGAGCCAACGACTGCGCTGGACGTGACGACCGAGGCGCAGATCCTCGACCTGATGCGCGAGCTGCAGGCTGACATTGGCATGTCGATCATGTTCATTACCCATAACCTGGGGGTCATTGCCCAGATGTGCGATGAGGTGGCAGTGATGTACCTGGGCCAGATCGTCGAGCGTGCGCCGGTAGACAACCTGTTCTTCAACCCCAAGCACCCCTACACTACGGCGCTGCTCAAGTCGATCCCGCACATCGGCAGCCGGAGCAGGGACCGGCTGGCCTCGATCCGGGGCATGGTGCCCGACCCGTACAGCACCGTCCCTGGCTGCCCGTTCCACCCGCGCTGTGACAGCTTTATGCCTGGTATCTGCGACGCTGACATGCCAGAGATCACGCCCGTCGAGCCGGAGCATTACGTGCGGTGCTATCTGTACGAGTGAGGGAGAAGATGACCAACGAACCGATTTCCGACAACGTCCTGCTCCAAGTCCGGGACCTGAAGAAGCACTTTCCCATCACCGGTGGCCTGTTCCGCAAGACGGTTGGCTATGTCAAGGCGGTAGACGGCGTCAGCTTTTACATCAAGAAGGGCGAAACGCTGGGCCTGGTGGGCGAGAGCGGCTGTGGCAAGACGACCACCGGGCGGACGGTCCTGCGATTGCTCGAGCCAACCGGCGGCGAGATCATCTTCAATGACCCCGACCTGGGCCCGGTCCATATCGAGCAGTTGCACAGAAGCGAGATGCAGATCGTCCGGCCCAGGATGCAGATCATGTTCCAGGACCCTTTCTCCTCGCTGGACCCGCGCATGACATTGGAGCGGCTGGTTGCAGAGCCGCTGCGGATCAACAAGGTGATGCACGGACAGGCGCTGCGCAACCGGGTGGGTGAACTGCTCGAGCTGGTCGGCCTGCGCCACGAGTACATGACCCGCTACCCGCACGCCTTTAGCGGCGGGCAGCGGCAGCGCATCGGCATCGCGCGTGCCTTGGCGCTGAACCCCAGGCTGGTCATCTGCGACGAGCCCGTGTCGGCGCTCGACGTCTCGATCCAGGCCCAGGTGCTGAACCTACTGGAAGACCTGCAAGCCCGGTTCGACCTGACCTACCTGTTTATTGCCCACGACCTGAGCGTGGTCGAGCATATCAGCGATCGGGTGGCGGTGATGTACGTCGGGTTCCTGGTCGAGATGGCAACGACGGACGAGTTGTACTACCATCCCAAGCATCCCTACACCGAGGCACTCATGGCAGCGATCCCCAAGCCCAACCCGCGCATGCGCACGCGCCCGATCAAGCTGCCCGGTGAGGTCGCCAGCCCAGCCAACCCGCCTTCAGGCTGCTACTTTCACCCGCGGTGCCGCTATGCGCAGGATATCTGTTCTGAGGAGCGCCCGTCACTGCGCGACATCGGGGGTGAGCACTGGGTAGCCTGTCACTTTGCCGAGGAGCTCGAACTTGCGGGCTTGGAGGCGCAGCAGGCAATGTAGGTGCGTCCCACGGCATTCATAGCGCCTGGAGGGGACATCTGGCAGAGCCGGGTGTCCCCTTTGGCTGTTGAGAGCATAAGGAAGATGGTAGCCGATGAGTGAGAAGAGGCTGGAGAAACAGCAGATCGTGCCCTTTGTCCTGATGTGGATCGCTTCCGCGATCCTTAGCCTAGTCGACTGGTTAGCGCTGCGAGCGGGGATCGGCGCTGTGGCGGCGGTGATCGCCGGGTCGGTATCGATCGAAGCTCAAATGCGGCGGAACTGGTACTTGCGCTGGTCGGCTGCTGCGGTCGACAAGTTCGCAGCGGTTTGTTTTGGCGTCCTGGCGGTATTGAGTATCATGTCCTTCGAGTGGATCTATCGCAGCGCGCTCGTGGAGGGAGTGGGCAAGAAGCGGTTTGCGACGGTCGCTGGCATACAGGTCGGGCTGATCGTCATGTCTGGGATCGCCGTCGGCATCGCGACCCTGGTAGCTGGATAACATCCCGGCAGCAGGGAACTGGGAAACGGTGCGGCAGGGCACTTCTACCGCGCCACCGAAAGGTCGCGTGGCGCGGTAGACGCGAGGGCTACTACGGTAGGGGCGGTGTTCTGTTTGTCCTTGGCCAGGTAAGATCTTGGAGGGGTAAAGCCTATGGTCGCCGAGCTGGAAGCAGATGGGCGGATGTTCTATACACCCGAGTGGTTTGCGCGGGAACAGGGGCGGCGGATGGCGCCGCCACGCGGCCGGCTCGTGATCGCCAGTTGCGTCTCCGGAAGTGAGTTGGCGTCCGACGTCGCCGATCGCTACCGGCAGTTGCTGGGCCAACACGGCAGCGAAGATGAGATCTTGATCCTCCACGACGTCGATTTCCGGTTCGAGAACTCGGAAACGTGTGTTCGGCTGGCCCATCACGTCGGCGGGTACGACGTCTTTTTGTTCCAGTCCCTGGTCGATCCGATCTCGGGGTCGGATATAGACCACAACTATATGGCCTTCCTGATCGCCGCCCGCACCTTTCGCGAGCATGGGGCACAGCACGTGACTGCCGTTCTTCCCTACCTGGCGTACAGTCGCCAGGACAAGCCGACCGAGTTCGAACGCGAGCCGACGACGGCGCGGCTGATGGCCGACCTGTCCGTCGTTGCCGGCATCGATCGCGTGATCGCCTGGCATCCTCACTGCGGGCAGCTCCACGGCTTTTACGGGGACGTGCCCGTCACCTTTCTCAGCGCCCTCTCGATGTTCAGGGAGGTCTTTCGCCACTTTGAGGGACGGGAGGACGTGATTGCCGTGGCGCCCGATGCCGGCGCGTCGAATTTCGTACTCCATTTCTGCCGTGCGCTCAAGCTCACCGGGGCCATCGCCAGCAAGTTCCGCCCCAGTCCAGACCAATCGGTGATCACCCAGATTGTGGGTGACTTTAGCAGAAAGAAAGTAGCGATCATCCTCGACGACGAGCTGAGCACGGGCGGCACGGTGCATGCGCTGGCGCAGAGGCTGCACGAAGACTATGGCATCGAAGAGATCTACTGCGCAATGTCGCACAACCGCTGCCTGCCGGAAGCGCGCGAGCATCTGATCGGTATGCACGAGGAATACGGGCTGCGCCAGGTGGTCGTGACAAACAGCATTCCGCAGACGCCGGCTTTCCTGGAGCTACCCTTTTTCTCCGTGGAACCTCTGTCCGAGGTCTTGAGCCGGACGATCAACCGCGTTCATTATGACCGCTCGGTGAGCGAGGTGTTCCTCGAGTCGTGACCTGTTGTGCGGCCATCGCGGGCTCATTTCTGTACTAGTCGTTTATCCTGGTGGCAGCGCCACCATCATCAACCTTCAGAGGAGAAAGGCATGGAAACGGTCAAGTTGGGACTGGTCGGGACAGGCGGGATTGCGCAGGCACACTGCCGCGCCATTGCCGATGTCGAGGGCGTGCAGGTGATCGCCGCCAGCGACATCATGCCCGAGAACCTGGCCCGAACCGCCGCGCAATGGGGGATCGAGCATACGTTCAGCGACTATAACGAGATGCTCGAAATGGACGAGATCGATGGCATCCTGGTTTGCACGCCGACGGCGGTGCATGCGCCTCCGACGATTGCCGCGCTCAGGGCGGGCAAGCACGTGCTCTGCGAAAAGCCGATGGAGGCGACCCTCAGTGCAGCGACCGAAATGGTGCGGGCGGCGCACGAGACGGACAAGATCCTGATGATCGCGCTCAAGCTGCGTTTCAGCCCGCAGGTCATGGTGGCCAAGCGCGTCGTCGACGAGGGCACGCTGGGCGAGATCTACTACGCCGAGTGTGTGGCCGATCGCCGTCGCGGCAACCCGGGGCGCAGCTTTATCAAGAAGGCAACGGCCGGCTTTGGCGCTGGCGCAGATATCGGCGTCTATGCACTCGACACGGCGCTGTACCTGATGGGCCATCCAAAGCCCGTTTCCGTCTCGGCGATCACGTCGAACTATGTCAGTCTGCATTCAGAGCCGGTGATCGGGCAGTGGGGGCGCAACATCCACGAGACCGAGGTCGAAGATTTCGCCGCGGCGTGGGTGCGCTTTGAGAACGGCGCACGGTTGGTGTTCAAGACCAGTTGGTGCATGCACCTCGATTCGCTGGGGGGGACGTTCTTTCTCGGAACCAAGGCGGGCCTGCGTGTTGGCGTGGGCGAAGTACGCGGGCCGGGCGAGGGAGTGTGGGTCTACCGCGACGAGTTTGGCGCCCTGACCGACGTCACCGTCGAAGGCGTTCGCTCGGTAGAAGGCATCGAGCTGTTCCGTCGGGAGAATGCGGCCTTTGCGGAAGCTGTGCGCGAGGGCCAGCCGTCGCCGATCGATCCAGATGGCATGTTGCTGACCAACGTGATCATCCAGGGCGTGATGGACTCGGCAGATGCGGGAGGCAAGGAGGTCGAGGTCACCGTACCGACGTTCTAGGAAACGAACAGGTGCCCGGCACCGGCAACCTTCGGTTGCATGAGGGATACTGTCGGTCTATTGTGAATATGTCGTTGCGAGGAGCGCTTTTTGCGACGAAGCAACCCCCAACTAGCGCCTCGGAGATTGCGTCGGGCACAAAACGCCCTCGCAATGACAATTCTACAACAGTATCCATGAGGTGCCGGGCACCTGAAGGTCAGCCGTACAGCGGGCCAAAGTTCTGGCAAGCGCGGAAATCGGCCCCCTGCGGGTCCATCGCACCAAAGCAGGTCCAGGCACTGGGCCGGAAGATCCTCTCCTCAGCCACATTGTGCATGTAGACCGGGATGCGCAGCATTGCTGCCAGCGTGATCAACTGTGTGCCGATGTGGCCGTAGCTGATCGCCCCGTGGTTGGCGCCCCAGTTGTTCATGACCGAGTAGACGTCGCGGAATACGCCGCTGC
>Ga0315534_1002673_pt1 | contig 11813 bp, 9 predicted proteins | sample SalMarSW160240MG_FD_203094 | JGI IMG/M metagenome (GOLD analysis project Ga0315534, IMG submission 203094) | Salt marsh sediment microbial communities from the Plum Island Ecosystem LTER, Massachusetts, United States - Salt Marsh Sediment SW1602-40 ... | reverse complement strand
AGATGACGATTCATTTACAGCAGGGGATGATAGTAACTCGTTTTCTTGATCTATGGCGGTTTCATTGGTGATTGTCAAAGGAGTCATTTCTGAGGTGGTAACGTCATTGTTAGTAATAGGAGCGTTAGGAGTGGTATTCCCAGTTGGGAAAGTAGGCATCAAAGGGAAAGCAGTTTCAGTGATTTCTTTAACTTTATCAAGTGGAATCGATTCATCTATTTTATCATTTAAGATTGTACCTTCTAGGTTTAAGAGATAATAGCCTACCTTTGAAGGTATCAAATCTATTTTATAGATCCCAGGATTTTCATTATCTTCATTTACAATAATTTTTTCTTCAAAGTCACCGTTTGTCAAACTTATATCTAGATCATTTAAGGCATTCTCAATTGGGAGATTATTTTCATTATTCGTTACTATTATCTTTATTTCATTTTCTTGATTTACAATAGGTATTTGGTTTGTCCAACCAACTGCAATTGTAATATTATCTAATTTATAACTGGCGATAGAATAGACATTATCTAGTTGTAATTGTGAAAAACATGCTAATAATAATATTGAAATTAAAGACAATTTAAAAGAGAAATTTTTATTTATCAATTCATCTTTTTGCAATTTGACACAGATATTAAATTTGCTATTAATTTTAGTTTGCCTAACATAATTGATTAATGTGTTGAATAAAAATAACTATAGATATATTTATAAGATATTAATAATTTCCTTACGTTTTGACTTTAGCATTGCAGAATTATTTTTTAGCTTCTAACATAATTCCTATATATAGATTTTAATAGCAATATATAAGAAATATCCTTATGGAAAAAATAAATTTACCTTTTAATCATGTGTAGGCAACTTTATAAATTTTTATTCAATAATTGTAACAATAAAAATACATCCAAGAATTAAATAGGTTCATAAAGATTGTCTTAGAATCGAAATAACAAGTTAGGGAAAATATTTGAAATTTTTATAGTGGTATTAAACCCAAGGTAAGATGATCTGATAAAATCCCATTCTTATAATGATATATATATATTCACTAACATGAATTGCATCTACAATTTTTATACCTTATAGATTACTACTGTCATTTTTATTTTACTTTACCTTGTACCAAGTTGGTCTGTATATCATTAGCTGACCTGGGAAAATAAAATTTTATTTATATTCAATTTAATGAAATTAAATTAGAATCGATTGAATTCAAATACACAAATTAACACAGACTCAAATATCAAGAAAGAGATATCAGAAAGAATTACTAGTACTGACTGGAATTTTGTAATTAATGAATTAGATACAAAAGGATATTCTCTGGTATCACAATTTTTACCTGCCAAATATTGTATTAAACTTATTGACGAATATGATAATCCAAGTCTTTATCGAAAAACAATAAACATGAAAAGACATAATTTTGGACTAGGAGAATACAGATACTTCAAATACCCTTTACCTGATCCTATTGGGTTGATCAGAAAAGAAATTTACCCAAAGATAGTACCGATTGCAAATAGATGGATGTTTTTTCTCAATAGGAATGAACGATTTCCAGACAATTTTTATGAACTTAAAAATATCTGTAATGAAAATGGCCAAAAACAACCTACTGTCCTTATCTTAAAATATACTAGAGGTGGATATAATACGTTACATCAAGATCTCTATGGAGTCATATTTTTTCCCTTTCAACTAGTTTTCTTGTTGAGTAGGCCTAATCATGACTTTACCGGTGGGGAATTTGTCTTAACGCAACAAAATCCAAGAGCCCAGTCGAAAGCAATTGTGTTAAATCCTATGTTAGGAGATATGATTATAATTACAACTAATTTCAGACCCATAAGAGGTAATAAAGGATATTATAAAGTGCAGATCAGACATGGAATAAGTGAGGTACAAAGTGGAAAACGATATACTCTTGGAATTATTTTTCATGATGCAGCAAGTTAGTGATACAAGGAATAATTGAATTGGAAAGATGGATTTCTACTCAAAGTAAGACAAAAAGCAATATTCTTCCTAGAGAGGGTATAGTATATTATTATGGTATAATTATGTCACAAGAACAAGCAGATAAGGATCTTGAATTGTTATTATAAAATATTTTATGGCAAAATGATGAAATGGTGATATATGGTAATCGTATAGTTACCAAAAGAAAAGTTGCCTGGTATGGTGATTCTGATTACCTGTATAACTATTCCAATTCAACAAAACAAGCATTACAATGGACTACAGAACTGATAAGGCTTAAACGGATAGTAGAAAAACTGACAGAAGCTTATTTTAATTCGTGTTTGCTGAACTTTTATCATAATGGAAATGAAGGAATTGGATGGCATAGTGATAATGAAAAAATTCTGGGAGAAATTAATACAATTGCTTCCTTGAGTTTTGGTGCAGAAAGAAAATTTTTATTCAAGCATAAACAAACGAAACAGATTGTCTCCCTTGTTTTAGAACATGGAAGCATGCTGTTAATGAAAGACTCTACACAATTGAATTGGCTTCATAGTTTACCCAGGTCTAAGAAAATAAATAAACCAAGAATAAACCTAACTTTTCGAATAATATTGTCCAATTGAGTTAATCGTAGGATTTGTGCAGAATGAGAATATTAGTTATTGATTAATATTTTTTTATACTTTCTTTTGGTGGTTAAGATAATGAATAAAGTAGCAATATTCCGCAATGGTTTATTATGTTCTGTGAACAATTTTAAAAGATTTATTTAATTTATTCTTAAAAAATTTTCTTATATTAACATAGCCTTACCATATTATAATTTTACATTTATTATAATCAGCTCATATAAAGATAAAAAGAATGACTAGATACTGGACTGTATGTTAGGTGACTTAATTTATGAGGGAAAAGGAAGAATTACTGATACAAGGGTATTGAATGCAGAAGAAGACAAGATAGAACATACGCTGATAGAGGATGGAAAATTCAAAGATATCGATGTTATTACGACTATAACATTTTGGACTATTACTGCAAGTAACAAAACAATTTATGGAGAGGCACAAGGCATAATCACTTCTAAAGATTTTATGGATACAGCAACTTGCAAGGCATACGGTATTGGATGTTATAGTGAATCTGGAAAATCAACTTTTAGAGCGGCAATGTTTTTTAAAACAACTCCAAATGGAAAACTTTCGTTTTTAAATAACATCATTGGATTAGTTGAATCAGAAGTAGACAATCTTCAGCATTTAGCTAAGATCTGGAAATGGAAATAATTCATTTCTAAACTTTCTACATTTTTAATATAAATTTCAAGACATAATTTTAAACAATTACCTAATTATAAGTGAATTTTTCTTTATTGAAGAAAATTCTGAATTTTAATATCAAATATATTAAATTATTTGAATATTTTTTCGTAAATATAACCACTGCTAACCATACTAAAAATTAGCTAAAGAACTTTAATTTATCAATTGAACACTTAGTCATTTATAAAAGCTAACATTCACATTTTACATGACTTATCATACTCACATATATTGTTTCAATATGTAGATGAATCTACTGTTACAGTGTTGATCCCAAGGAATCTATTTTCAATAGTTTAATAAAATAATGAGAATAGATAATAGTTATAGATATTTATAAGACAAAACTTGATATCCATAAATACTTCATGTCGTATCTTATTCATATATTTTGAATTGTTAAATTAATATTTGATTTGGTATGCGGAAAATCTAGTTTTATATATTAATGAGTATAACAAAATATGTTTAGAATAGGAAAGTTCAATACATTTATAGAAGAAATGGTAGGTGAGCTCTTAATTTAAGATAATACTCAGCTCCTTTAACCAAAATACATCATTATTATTTGATGTTGTATCAAGAAATATACATGAAAGAGTACAGTCTTCTTTTTGCAGACATGGATAGTAATCATCAAAATATTTTATTCTACTATCAAATCCATATTCGCTATTTCCATCACACTTTTCTCATATGATGAATGCAGATATGTATTAATTTTGTTACATTATATGTTTCGTCATACCATTTACCACCATCTGTATAGATAATATTTTTTCCATACATTTCTTAAGACAAGAAATCTTCAACAATCATGTTTCATTCCTCTGAGATGGAGATTCCAAACACATTTGGAGACCAGTCAATTACAGAACCTTAACCAAAAATGCTTGTTTCCTATCTGAACAATAATTTGTTCTATAATAAAATGAGTTACTCTTTTTCTCATAAATTTACAATAAACTAAATTGCTGAATTCAATTGCAAACAGAAACATAACATCTTTTAATCGCTCTAAATAGAATTAGTACTTTAGATATATCACATAAGCTTCAAACAAGAAAATACAGATATAAAGAATAAATAACAACATATTTAGATTTTCTATTTATTTCAAATTTGATTTTATTCTTATAATAAATAGAATGTTCTTAGCTATATTTTTTGTTGGTTAAATGAACATAGTATTTTAAAAATTTTGAAAAAATTAATATTTATAACATTATTGAAAAAATAAAACTAAACTATGGTAGCCAAAAAAAGGGTTATACTTATAGATTTGAAACCAGAATTGGTTGATTTTAGGTACTGACCTGATCTAACTTCAGAAAATCTTATGGATGAACTCAACAAGTGAAAGGATTCTTAAATCGCTTGGTTACGATGTCCAATTGTCTCTAGTTCACTTGGATGGAACTGCAGATGTAGTTGTAACGCAGAAACTTACAAAAACCTAGTTTGATGCTGTCATGATTGGAGCTGGAGTTCGTACCATACCAGAGCACTTGCTGTTATTTGAAAAATTGATCAATATTGTACATCAATATACACATTCTGCAAAGATTTGTTTTAATACCAAACCTAGCGATACAGCAGATGCTGCACAGAGATGGGTCAAACCATAGGTGTAATAAGCAATAAAACAAATTGTTATAAGAAAAAACCATACCATTATTATTTTTTCTTTAGAAAGTACAAAATACTATTATTGAAATACACTCTCTGATTTTTTAAGTCAATTTTATTCTTATTAATATTAGTAACCAGCTAAATATAAAGGTAGAACCCTGTTACAATGATGATTCTCCTCCCTAACATCAGTGTCAGTGTTTTGTGAATCCTATCAGTTATAACTTAAATAGGAATAATGTATTTTTAATATATATGATAAAAGATAGAATGATTTATGGCAGACATAAAATCTATTATTGGACTCATGCTATTTGTGTCTTATAAATATATTGATCATCAATTTAAAATTAGTATTACTGTAAATAGTCAAATTTGATTTTAGACGTAGAAAATCTTTTTCTATTCTAAAGTGTATAAAGATGTATGGTCAAAATAACAAAATTCAATCTATGTATAATTGGAATGATTGTTGGAATTACTATAATTGGAACACTTCCATTTATTGGATTGACGTGTAAATGGTGTTAATTGAATTGCGACTAAAGATAGACTCCAAATTTTTTAATTTTAAGACTATCATTTCTTATTGATATCTATGTTTTTTGATTATGTATTTTATAATCTGTTTTTCAAATCAATATATGAAGATTATTTTTGAATAACTATTTTAGACCAATTTTAATAAATAATACAAGTCCTAAATAATTATATCATTACAAACCAACGGTTAACTGAAAACAGGATGGAAAATATCTGAGCCAGTCCAATCCCCATCCTGTTGATTTATTATTTAACACTGTTATTGGCAATATTTTTCGGCGCCGAAAAAATATTCAGAAAGATTGGATTTATTTGTTATTTTATTACCTCCTAAGGAAGGTTTTAATTCATTATTTCTATAATTAAAGTTCATATCCTTAGTTAAAAGTATAAAGGTCGTATCCTAATAGCATAAAACAAATAAAAAGAGACATACAAAGCTTATGACCATGATATTCCTTTAATACTCTTTATGAGTAGCAATAATTATTGAATAAAAATGATATACCTCTCTTCTAAAGATTTTAGATTTATTCATAGCTCAAAAAAATGCTGTGTAGGGTTTATTGATTTGGTAAACTCTACTGTTGATACTTTATCAATTATTGATAATGTAAAAGTTGAGGCCTATTATTCTTTATTTATTAATTCACTAACCAAAATCATCAAAAACTACGGAGGAGATGTTGTAAAAAATATTGGGGATTGCCTGCTTTTTTACTTTCCAAAAACTTCTAATAACAATAATCTAAAAGAATTTAATAAAGTTATAGAATGTTGCTTTGAAATTCTTGATAACAGAAAAACTATAAATGAATATTTGATTAAAGAAAATCTTCCTACCTTTAGTTATAGAATAACTGTGGATTATGGTGCTTTAAATTTTGCATTATCTGGAAGTTATAGTCAGATTGATATATTTGGTTCCATAGTAAACATTTGTTCTAAATTAAATTCCTCTGTTTCAATTGCTAACAAATTAATTATAGGAGATAATCTTTACCACTTTCTATCTTCTTTCTCAATAATTTTAAATGTGTATGATTTTTCTTTTATTGATAAATATAAGATAACTGAACAAAATAATTATGGGGTGTATGCAGTTACAAGAAAGAAGGATATTAGTTCCCTTGCTCTTAAACCCCCACTTGCCTCATCATATAATTTGGCTCAATTAAGAGAAACTGAAAAAGACAAAGAAGAACTATCGTTGTCTTTGTCACAACTCACAGATAATAAAAAAATTCGTAAAAAAATAATAATAATTGATGATGATAAAGACATAATTCTAACTTTCAAATCTATGTTAGAAAATAATAAAAATATTAATAAAAATACGAATTATTATGATATCATTACATTTACTGATCCAGAAATCGCAATAAGTTACTTTAAACATAACCTACATTCTCTGAACAACACTCTAACTAAAGGAAGTAATAATATATTAATTATTCTTGATATAAGAATGAAAAAAATTAATGGAATTCAACTTTATAAACAGATTAAGTCTTTAGATTCGACAATCAGAATTCTATTTGTTACAGGACTTGATATCGTAGATGAAATCAAGAGTATGATACCTGGTTTATCAGAGGACCAAATCAAGAAAAAGCCAATTGACGAAAAGGTATTCCTAAAAACAGTAAATAAATTATTGTGGTTAAATTAAAGAATATGAAACCATTTTTATTTTTAAAACAAATAATGCAATTTAATACTATTAAGAAAATATGTTATTGTTGCATTAAAATATAAGAATTATGAGATGAGTAATCTTGTTCTATTTGAAAAATTTCAAATATAAACATTCTATTAAATTTATATTAATTCCATCAATTCCTCTTTTTATTATTTCATTACTACCCTTTTACTATCCAAACATCTGGACATCAACACCAATAGATCATATTTATATCGAATTGTTTGGTACAATTCTTGCTTCCATACTTGCTTTCTATTACATTTCAACAGGATATGTTCTAACTAATAGATTCAGCATGTTCATAGGTATTGGATTTCTTGTCAATTGTTTAATTGATGTTCTACATGTCATAGTATCATTTACAAACATGTATGATGTTTTATTTCTAAAATATTTTATACCTCAAACATGGTTTGCAGGAAAATTTTTTCTTTCTGCTATGCTAATGATAGCAATACTCAAATTTCCATATTTAGTAAAAAAAGAAATTGGTTTTGAACAAGAAAATCTAAGTAATTTAAAATATGATAATATAGAAAGACATAAAAATATAGAAAGTAAAAATAATAAAAATAGTACTCCAAAAACTTATGATTATATAATACTATCATTACTCATTATCTTTTCTCTATTTTTATCATTAGGCTCTTTATTTGTGATATTTCCATTTTCAGTTATTGATGATTTTCCTATTCATCGTATATATGAATTAGTCCCTCTTGTCTTTTTTGTAATTGCATTATTTTATTTTTACAAAAATAAAATTTACCAAGAAAATGATATTTTGTACACAAGCCTGTTGCTATTTCTAGTAATTAATTTTTTCGGACAGATCATAATGGTCCTTTCTGCTACTCCTCATGACACAGCCCACAATTTGGCACATCTCTTAAAAGATGCAAGTTACTTCGTTGCTATTATAGGATTATCATTGTCAAATCTTAGTTATAATATCCAATTAAGAAAAAGTAATGAAATTATAAAAGACCAATATCTCAAATTGCAAGAATCGGAAAAATCAAAAGAGGAATTTATTAATATTGCAGCACACGAATTAAGAAATCCTATTCAACCAATAATGGGATTATCCACCATAATGTTACGTGAAATTGCAGATAAACGAAATAAAGAATACCTGGAATCTATCTTAAACAATTCGAAAAGATTAAACTCATTTATTGAAAATATGTTAGATGTTGCCAAGATACAGAACAATCTCTTGAAAATCAACAAAAAAATAGTTAACTTGAATATATTGATATCACAAATAATAAAGGAATACACTCCCCAAATAATCTTACAAGACAAAAAAATATATTTTAATTTTAAACCTAAAAAAGAAGATCTTATACTTAGAGCAGATCCGGACAGATTAAAACAAGTCATTTCAAATTTATTAGAGAACTCTTTAAACTTCACAAATTCAGGTGATTCAATAACCATAATAGTGGAGCTAGAAAAAGGAAGGAAGGAAGGAAGAAAAAGGGAAGAAAAAGCAGACAGAAATAAAAGAGATAGTCAAACTGTCACAGTAAGCGTAATTGACACTGGAGATGGTATCCCTCCTGAAATTTTTAATAACCTATTTTCGAAATTTAATACCAAAAATAGTGTAAAGGGGTCAGGTTTAGGATTATATATCTCTAAAAAAATTATCGAGGCTCACGGTGGAATAATTTGGGCGGAAAAACCTCTTTCCAAAAAAGGAGCTATATTCAAATTTACGTTACCAATTCAAGACTAAAAGAGAGTAATAATATCTATTTATTTTTCTTACATTAAATCATATAAATGATTGATCTTGAGAAGTAACTACTTATTCAGGCAAAGATGAAAGAGATATTACGTTTTTTCTGGCCAATAAATAATAACTGTAGCAATATTATAGTTTTTTAATAATTAATCCAGTTGGATTGGCTTACCACTATTTCACCTCCAAGTTCGATTAGAATTGCTTTTCTGATTATAATATTATACAGAGAATTGAATAGATTAATGTAATTGTATACATGTGCTAGATCACAATCTCTGTTTTTGTTGTTTTTAGATGGATTGTAATCTCAAAGAATTCGATCCTATCTTTAAAATATTGCATTATTCTGTCGCCAACTTTTTTGGTTGTTCTAATGTAAGATAATAGTCTTATTGTTAAAACATTTTTTTCAAATTTTGACTTGAGAAATTAAAAAATGACAAGTTTAGCTTAAATAGAAAAAGATCTGATAATGGAGTATGGTGCTGAGCCGATATGATTTAATAGATATTGTATGTGTCGTATGGGTCATAGTCTTGGCTTTTTTCATTATTATTACATTAGAAATAATGCTATTAGTTGGTATTGTTTTCCCTATTCTAGTATGGATACTAATAAAAAAAGAACGACGTAGAATTCTAGAATGAGGAAAATAGATCCATCCTGTTCTGCTAATTAAACTATTAAGGATGGAATAACTAGTCTAACTAAGGAAGATAATTTATCAAATCACATATGAATTCTTGCTAGAGGTTATAAAATGGAAAATTTCACTACATCTACTACATTTAATAGTACTTTTTTAATAATTAAAATTTATGGAACAAATAAACAGATACATTCATTACAACTAACTAAAATACTCAGCAGATTGTAAATCCAAGTAATAACTCAATCATTCTTAAAAATACTTCTACAATAACTATGAAAGTCGTACCTGTAAAGGATATTCCATAGATTTCATTATTAGATGAATGCGGTTTGACTATTTTGGTAGATTATTGCAAAGTTAATAATTATTGTGGTTACAGGCTTATATAGTATCCAACACATGATTTGTGTAGAAATTCCTAGTTATTGCAAATAAGGTACATTCTCATTAATCATATTGTATAATCCATTTTTATATTAAAAATAAATATATGGTTTCGACGGGATAATAATTATTTCAATATTGAAATATGAGGTAGTAGTACCCAATAATAGTTTCTATAACCCACATTTTGTTTCCTAATTTGAATTGATTGAACATTGAAACAGTCGCTATTCAACTCCCGACAAGGCAGTAGCTTTCCTTGGATCGCTTATTTAATACAATATTTTTTATTTATTGTTTAGTTTAATTTGATAATTTAATATTCTTTCTTAAAGAAAATGAAATAATTAAATCAATTTATTATACAATATTAACTTTAGATCGCTAAAATTTTGCATATTAAATTTTCTTTATACTAAAATGTCCTTCAAATCCTCTGCTTAATAATAAGAAAACTAAATCCTAGAAAATAATCATGATGATTTTTGAAATGAGAAGAATACTGGCTTAAATTAACACAACTAGATAATGAGAAGGCAAATGACATTTGAAAAACAAATTAAAAAAAACTGTTTTCTTTAATACGAGATAAGATTAAAATTCTTAATTTATTATACCGGAGTTAATTATTTTTAATAATGTAGTAACTTTTCGATTCATTCAAAAGAAGATAATGAGAAAATCAAAGTTGCCGACTATTTCATTGTTAAGCTCCAGACGACTTTGTTAATACTTGGTTTTGATAATTGTTATAGAAAAAAATATCCTAGATAAAACATAAAAATATTTCAACTAGATTGAGAGGTAATAATTTCGTAATTAATATTACCCAATTATTGTAACTTACTTCTAATATAGTTTATTGTTATTTTGCAAGGTATAAAATAAAAATGATATCTCAAATCAACTTTTACTACCTTTTATCATCTATATTCTTATTTGCATTTGCAACGTTTATACCAACAATTTATCCTTTGCATGCAGATAGTAATGAAATTCCCGCTATTGAACAAATATATCTTCCTGAAAGTAAATCTAAATTAGGTTACGTTATACTTTCAACAGATATAAATAATGAAAACAGCAACAAAAAACTTTCTGACTTTATAATCAATATAACTGGAAGCTATGAAGATCCAACCTTCTTTCAGGCCGTTCAATCCCCTCAAATTCAAATCATCCCTATAATAGAAGGATATTATAAAATTTCAATAAATTATGTAGAGGATTTTGAAATACTTCTAGGTGAGCGATGTGAAGGAATATTGAATTCTGGTGAAGTTAAATCCTGTCAAATAAGTGCAGATTATATTGAGGAAATTGATAATTTATCATTTGATAATAAAGCATCAAGATCTTCCACATCATTATTCGAATTATTGTCGCCATCAGAAATACTAGAAAAAGATCAAAAGAATAGATTTGAAATTGCACAAATACCTAAACCATCTGATACATCAAAGGTTGGATTTCTTATTTTATCAACAAAAGTCGTAAATAATAACGGAGGTAATAAACAACCTTCAGATTTTATAATAAATATCGACGGAACTGCTGCATTTCCTTCGTCTTTTAAAGCAGCTCCTTCAAATTTATTACAGGTTGTTTCCCTTAACCAAGGACAATATTCGATTTCGGTTAATGATGTACCTGGATATAAACCAAATTTTGAACTTCAATGTAGTGGTCAAATTGATAAAGGGCAAATTAAAACTTGTCTTATCAACCTGAATGATATCGATACTCCAATTTCGTGTACAGCAGGTCAGCACTTTGATACAACAACAAATAGTTGTGTACCAGACACTCCTCAACCACCTATAACGTGTACAGCAGGTCAGCACTTTGATA
>Ga0315534_1002670_pt1 | contig 11817 bp, 12 predicted proteins | sample SalMarSW160240MG_FD_203094 | JGI IMG/M metagenome (GOLD analysis project Ga0315534, IMG submission 203094) | Salt marsh sediment microbial communities from the Plum Island Ecosystem LTER, Massachusetts, United States - Salt Marsh Sediment SW1602-40 ... | reverse complement strand
GTTCTCAGCAGAAAAGAGCATAACAATTTCACTCCAAGTCCCATTCACTAAATTTCGGGCTAACTGGTGAATTTCGGTTGCATCTTCAATAATTCCAGTCACGTTGGACAGTCTTGCAACTGCATTCTTCGCTTAACTATTACTTAAATACTAAAAGCTAACTAACAATCTTCTTTTGTATTACTTGATTCTAGGCTGTGTATCCAATCATCAACGCGACTAGACACATTTTAGTACGAAGTTACAACTATCACAAAAATACACTAATGCATCAAATTTTGAATTTAACTCCATAATATCACTACATCGTGGGCATTCAACCTCATTGTCTAGTTCAGTTATCACTGGATCTTCATTTTGCTCTGGTAGAGCTTCTATAACTTCGAGACTCTGCTTCTCTGGTGGACTCACACTTTGCGGAACAAGTTTAGTGCGGCTGTGCTTTGACATATCAAATATTTATCAAAAATGATTATTATATGAGCTAGAACTCGTAGGTAGGGGAGAGTGGTGTACACATACGCGCACATTCTCTGTTATCTTTAGTCTCATACATGTAGTCATTTCTTCAGGTTTAATGGCATGATTTTCAGACATGTGTAAAATTGTATTATCGGTTACTGCCTCTTCATTGATTCCATAAATGGCACAATTACAATCAAGTCCGACATCTCCACAGCGAACAGAAAATAGTTGTAAACAGTCTTCGTATGTTTGGGACATTTGAATAATGCAGTAAAATTTGTTATATTTACGGTGTGATATATTGTACTAGGAACTACGTTCTAAGAAATTCTAAGTGTGATTGACACTAATAAATTAAGTCTAGCAATCTAATTTGTGGGTCTGGCCCTAAATCGGTACTCCCCCCACTCCCGGTCTTTAAGTTACTGCCGATTTTATTAACAAAGAGTCAAAAATAGTTAACATACCAAACTGTGATGCCCATGCCTAGCCGTCTTAAAGAAGTCACTCTGGGAGAGATTCCGAATATCACTAGCGATTTAATTGCAAAGTTGAAGAAATTGAAAATCGATTCAGTTTATCAATTGGCTGTTCAGAATCCAATTGAACTTGCATCAAAGTATGAAGATTCATTGCTCAATGTCGAGGAAGTATCATATTCATAGATACTGAGAATACATCCCGGGCCAATCGTGTCCACCAGATCGCCGAACAAAAGAATCTAGATCCAGAGGATATTCTTAAAAGAATCTATCATTATAATGTGTACTCGAGCGATCAGTTAGAAATTCTTATTGATGATCTCCCAAAGTATATTGAACAATACAATACCAAACTCGTAATCGTGGATAGTATAATATCTTTACACTGGGCAGAGTTCTCTGGACGAGGAACATTAGCAGAAAGACAACAGCGGATAGGAAAAATGCCCCGGCATTATGACTAATATGAACGAGATCGAGTTTCGCCAGTGAGAGTATCAAAAAAGATGTTGCACATCAGTAAGGGCTACAGTTCCACAAAGCGCTTGAAAAGCAGTACCAATGGCTGTACAGCTAATAAATTAAATGAGTTTTATAGTCATTTAGTGGGCTTAGAGGGCTTGTAATTTTTGCATATTAATAACAAAAATATAAAAATTAAATATTAGTTTGGCAATAGATAAATCAACGTAAGTGTCTTCTGATATTTAATAATATACATTCTGTAATCATATTAACTAGCATGCGAAAATTATTATAATTTCCACTGATTATTTAAACTAATTCAAATGAATTAAGAAGGTTAGCATAAAAATTCTTTTCTAGATGGTTAACCTCTTGAAAATCTATTTAGTAAAAGCTTATATCGCTAGTTGCCCCTCCGAGTATTAAGTAATACTGACTTGGATAATAAAACAGTGGATATTCAGGTTACGTTAGGCAAAAAGAAGAACGGAAATATGGGATATGATGATAAGACAGTTGAAAATTTAATGAAGTATTTTGAGGCTGAAAGTTATGAACAGCTAGAAGATTTTTTGAAAAACAGTCATATTCCATCATTCAATTAGCCTAAAACCCGCAATTTTTTATATCATGAATTCCTATATATAAGGTGGCTAAAGATTCAAAAGATAAAGATCTTGATTTTATTAAACGATCTGAATCGCTAAAGGGCATGAAACGTTATTTTGGGATCGAAAGCTAGGAAGATGATTACGAATTCCAGAAATATATTAAAAGACATACAACAAATTTACAACATGAAGATCAATCTACCAAAGATTAAGTTACTAGCACTAATTTTCAATATTCTTCCACAAGTGGGATTGATTGCATCAAACAATATCTTATGTTGTCTATAAAATAACATACTGAATTGCAATGGACTGAAAGATGCATCTGTAACCGTTGGACGAGTAATTCGACACCGGCAAAGTTTATCAAGATAAGTGATTCATGAACAGAGCTTCGGTGCAGTAGATGCAAAGGTCTTATCGGTTGGTGGGATGAATCGCCACGTACAAGATTCGACTATTATGTTGGAGAGACAGCACAGATAGAATATCTGGACTGCACGAACCTGTCAGTTCCAAACAAATATTGTTTTAAGATACTCAAAAATAATAATTAGCAACAGCGTGAAACAGGAGATAAACAGTGTGAGAGCTAAAATGAGAGGATTAACTAAAAGAACTATAATATCCCACTCAAATTCTAAACCTGATCTTAATCAGTTATCAGACAATGATTTCTCTGCTCAGTGCAAAGTACTAATAGAAATCTCCAAAAATTTTACATAATACAATCAAAGCAATCTAAATATAGTAACCCATGGCCAAAAATGCCAGTTTATTTAGCCTAGGCAATTTCGATTTACACGGTCCAACTACCTGTATCATACTCGTATTAATAAGCACTATATTGTTACCTGTCTACGCACAGTCAGAGGGTCTAGAGGTCATAGTTAGTAACGAAAGAGATAGAGGGGAGATATGCGTTTTCTCTGAGAGTGAGACTCTACCTTGCAAATATATAGATTTTGGCGATGATGAAGAATTCCAATTTGCCCCTAATTCTGTCCAAGTGGATGAAGAATTCCAGGTTTGTCTTGATGATGAATTGTGTATAACAAGAAACAACAGCCCAGAGAACAAACCAGAGATCGTAATTCTTTCCGAGGTAGTGGAGGAAGAGGCTCAATCTAGTGGCGCCGATTTAGAAGCTCAATCTAGTGGCGCAAATCAGCCGCAAGAAGGAATAACAGATTCAGGGAATGCCTCTGGATTAGTAATATCCATTTTGTTGATTGCTGCTGCGGCGGCTATAGGGATGGGGATAAAGAGACGCTCCCGTAAGAAGAAACAAGAAGAAAGACACGGCTTTCCTGATATTGTAAAAGAAAGAGTATTGAAGAAGCAGAATCATCGATGTGCTCATTGTAGACATCTGTTAAATGTTGTTGATTGGGATCATAAGAATGGAAAGCGCTATGATAATAGTGAATCGAACTGCCAAGCTCTTTGTCCAAACTGTCATGCTGTAAAAACACGTAACAGACGATAATACATTCAGATGACGATCATTGAATTCCGGGATGCATTCTAACATAACAGTTAGATATCAACCTCCCGTCTCGGAGCTTTTCTATATAGTACCTAATGAATTCGCCGTAGAAATGTCTCATGAGCTCACCTGTGAGATTGTCTCGCCCCACTTCTGGGGCCCCCAGTTTAGGTTGGGATCGTACAGAGCATAGCCATGACGCTAGGCTTGATGAGGAAGCGATAGAGGTCATATGCAATGCTCGAAAGTGGGGAAATTAATGTCAATGGGAGACCATATTGTAGGACGTATCCCCGACAGAAAGCAGTGCTCGAATATGCCTATAATGAATTTAGACTAAGATACTGGACCAAACTCATTTGATAACTGAAGAGATGCATTCTCTGTCATAACATTGTATGTTAATGTGTTTGTGTCCTTATCATACATGGGAATTTGATTATTGTTTTCGTCCGATACAAAGACTCAGAGTTATAGTCAACAGAGCTATATACGTTACTATTTCTTCAGTATATTATCATTCACATGGAGAATTATACTATCTCTAATACTCTTTTTATGTAATCTAGAATACCTAATATACTTCGTAGGGCAATAGAAGAATGAAAAGAAGAAAACGATATGACTAGCCCAATCCTTCTCACAGGACAAACCTACAGAAATTTTATTGAAACAGTTCATTCACCTTTCAGTCGTATATCATACAAAAATTCTCTAGAGCTATACATGCAATTTAGAAAGATAAAAGACTGTAACAGACTAATAGAAGAAGATCCTAAAATAATCCAATCCCAACTAATAGACTATGTAATATCGTTGAGAGAGAAATGCAAACCTAATGCAGCTACAATAAAGTCAAGAATTGCTGCCGTTAAAAAATTTTATGATACCAATAATATCGAACTCAAATGAAAGAAAATTAATTCATATATAGGTAAAGGAAGGAAGAGCAAAAAAGATAGACCCTATATCCATTCAGAAATAATAAAAATGTTAGAGAAAGCTGATCAGCGGGCTAAGGTTGCAATACTTTTGATGTGCTCTTCCGGTATCAGAGTTGGAGCTATACCTTCTCTTAAACTTGGAAATTTAGAAGAAATTGAGAAGTATAATATTTACAAGTTAACTGTATACGAAAATGAAGACGAAGAATACATAACTTATTGCACACCTGAATGTATAAAAGCCATTGATTCCTACTTAGGCAAAGACGACCAGTGAAACAAACTCACGGCTTTAGGAAATATTGGCAGACAGTTGCCGTTAACGCTGGAATGGCACGAAACTATTTAAGCACACCGAATTTTTGATGGGTCATAGTTCTGGAGGCTTAGCATTAGAATCATACGTTAGACCATCTGAAAGCGATTTGTTGGAAGGTAATGACAAAATGATAGGTTATGCTAGTATAATTGATGCTCTTACGATAAATGAAGAAAACAAGCTAAGAAGAAAGGTTGAAATACTAACTGAAAAACAAGGCGAAGTTGAGAAGATGAAAGCTAAACATGAACAGGACAATATCTCATATCGTGAAGAGATGCAAAATAAATTCCAACAGATACTTGCCAAAATAGATATTGCAACATTGAAGTGAGGGTAGGATTTCTTATAATGTATTGAACCATGCTACAAAAGTGTACTACTTCTGACAACGAAAGTGTACCATTAGATCATCTTGGACACACTGTCCATGGTTTTGTAAATGCATACCGGTACGATCCTCTGTATATTTGCATAGTAGTGTAATTACAGACATTCTTGCTTCGATTGAGTTACTAGTAGCTTAGTTAATCTGAGCTAAATACATGCCTGATCTAGAATTCTTTAACTATGGATCTCATTATCGAAAAGAATGTACCAGTTAGAACACGGGTACTAGCCTTCGGTACCAGCCTTATTCCTAGGTGCCTATGGCACCAATCTTAGTACTGTACAGTACAGTACGGTACCAAGCTGTACTATTGGGTAAAACCTGGCTGTTGTCGCGGACACCATGGTTAGCTAACTTTATCCTTGTTAGTAATTGTTCTTGCTCCTGACCACAACTTGCCCCAAGGGTGTTCATATATCCACCTTAGACCTTTGCACGTAACGCGCGCTTGTCTAAGGCTCGTGGAGGAAGGGATTTTCTCCAGCATCGCTCGAAGATCTTGGACTGGTGCTCTGCGAGTTTCTTTGAGAATAGTTGAATCAGAACGAGAGGGGTGTTTGGTTCGTAAGGTTCGGTGACATCCAAGAGCACATACTTCTTATCTATCACCTTGTAGTGATTTAATGAACCTGGATATGCTCTCATCTGCAACCTGCCTTCTGTTCTCTTTACTTCAGGTTGAAATATTTCAAGACCATGGGGGGATTGGCTCAGATATCAAAACTCTCAGAGACCCCATTTAAAGCTCTATCAGCAAGCCATATAGCCATCTCCTTGATGTAAGATGATGAGATAGATTGTAGAAGACTGAAAATACTCGATTCTTATTTCACGATAATGAATACGGTCTTCCCTCAATAATTTCAGGCCATGTATTTGGCAGTTGACATCGGAACCAAGAGTTTAGAGGAACAAATGGTATACTCTCTTTTGCTGATGGTAAGGACTATGAAGTAACTTTTCAAATATTTCTGCTGAATTCCAGATACCTGATTGGTTCCGTCTGGTTTACGTCTTTGAATCAATCTTTAAAGTCGAAGGTAGGACACGATATGAACATAAAAGATGATACTGATTTCAAATTTATGCTATAATATCGTCTTCCCATGCTCCCAGCAACTGAAAGAAACAACAGATAGTTATATATCAGTTAGAAAACGCCACAAGTATGGAGCAGCTATCAAAAATTATGGTCAAATTTGCGGAAATTTATAATTAATAGAATAGAATAAAAATAGGACATGACATGTACAATATTTGACAAGCTGAAGCAAATGCTATGAAGTAACATAACATCCATCATATACTCTTTTGATAGTCTTATTGATCACACCTAATATTATCTTGTTTTTCCGAAGATTTGTGGAATAGGTATAAAATGTCTAGCACAAGAGATTGTAACTGTAATCAGCACATGGATAGTTCAAAGCCAGTAGAATATTTTAAGATAAATGGTTCAAGAATTGAATTACGATGCGGTAATTGCAATGGTCTTGTGAATTGGTGGGTAGAACATCCTCGCACACAAAACATTGTACCGGTTAAACGAGGATGGTCTAAAGAAGAGTGTGAATCTATGCGCTAGTCTTTCTGGAAATTAATTGTAGATTCTCGAAATCAAATACTGGATAACTTAGATATCTAAAAACAATATATACTACTGCAAAGAACTTCTTGAAATAGTTGGTGAACTACGCCATTTGAATTTGAATGGTATTGTAGAAACCTTCCATAATCCAGTTGAACTCTGGCAATTAGTTTCTAAGCTACTAAACTGCACAGAATATCCTGTATAATAACTCATAATGGCTATTCTTTGATTAAAACGTATCAGGAATCTACTTTAGATTATCTTTTTTAGCCCTAATTAACACATAATCTAACATTCCGTTCATGGATAGATCCTTCATCTTTAAAGCCGACCTGTACACCATATACTCAACAAACTCAAAGAACATTCTCTGTTTGTACGATGTAAATGATTGTATGAGCCTATGTCTGATATTCCCTCTGTTTCTGACATAATACTCTGCCAAGGGTTCATATACTTGGTGTCCAATTTGTTGAAATTCTTCTATCTGATACCCATGGTCTGCAATAGATCTTGATATTGTATCTGTGTCATAATGTTGTGAGGCCCAACTAAAGTACAGAATTCCAAGTTTTTTCATTAGCTTCAATTTTTTTATAACGCTAATTTTCTGATTCTCCCCTTTTTGTATTGGTTTTAAATCTATAACTGGAATTGCAAGTGCAATTAATCCACCAGGCTTTAAAATGGATCTAGATACTTCCAGAAAATTGGCTATGCTTTGGAAATGTTGTGCTGATTCAAATGCAACGATCATATCAAGCTTATCTTTCCCAAATGGCAGCTTGGATGAACTGGCATTGATCAAAGATATGCGATCAGAAGAAGCCGGAGAGGAATTGGAAGGAGGAAAAATTACCATTTTTCTAGCTGTACTCAACTCCATGTAATTGATATCAACACACAAAATCCTTAGATTAGGATACTCTGATCTCCATTGAACAGCAGGAGATGAGAATCCACTTCCAATATCGGCAATCAACTCAACAGTATCAAATTTAGCGAATTTGCCAAATATCGTACTGAGTTCATATTGTGCATTGACTGGATCATTATCATTATTTATCCAATAACCAAAGTTAAGCATATAATCATTAGAATCATTCACTGCTGTCCGAACATGGGGAGTCAAAGAGTTGTACAGCTTGATGATATCTCTTTCAGTTTGTTTAAAAATCCACAAATTCAATTTCACTGAATAGAAAATCATCAAATAATAAGCTCATAATTACAGATAGTGACTGGTTTAATGGTACTCTCATATATATTATCTCTCACCTTAGATGATATCCCACAGTATACCGATAGTTGATCCATTTCAGGCCATCTAAACAACAATTGCACTTCCAAGAAAATGTCTTGGATGCTATGGAAATTTTCCTAACTTGAATCGATGGTTACATCTTTCGAGGCATCATTGTCTGTAAATGATGCGTCATCAACGTCAGTAATTTCTTGGAAGACTCTCGCAGTTTAGATATATCCATATTTCATTTAAATGATAACAACCCGAAGATCACCACAAGTAAAAAGAATCATGTTAAGTTGTAATTGATAACGCAAATTAGCTAAATATACAAAAAATAGTGAAATACTAATAACCAACAAATTCAATATTATTCACGGTTGGCTAGATTAACAAACAAGTCAAAAGGAAAGATAGTTACACATCGCTATGCGAGCAGGGTGCTCAAAACTAACCCATTAAAAGATCCATATGTAAGAGATGTCTTGGTTTATCTTCCTTCCGAATATACACAAAGTAATTCTAAAGGTTACATTGCCGCTTTTGGTCTTGTGGGATTTGGAGGTCAGGGAAAAATGCTGCTAAATGCGGATCCATTTACAGAAAACATAGAAGATCGAATAAATCGCCTGATTTTAGAAAGAAAATGTGGTCCAATGATCTTGGTTTTGCTTGATTGTTTTACAAGATTTGGGGGAAATCAGTATATCAATTCTTCGGCAACAGGTAGATACGAAGACTATATCATAGATGAGATTGTGCCATTTATAGATAAAAACTACAACACTTCTGCCCATGCTGTATGGGGAAAGTCTTCTGGAGGTTATGGCTCTATCGTCTTGGGCATGCGACATCCTGACATATTTCAAGGCATTATAGATCACTCAGGAGATGCAGGTTTTGAATACTGTTATCCTCTAGATTTTCCTAAAGCTCTTGATGCGTTTAGGGAATCTGGAGGCCCTAAAAAGTGGCTAAATAATTTCTGGAAGAAATCTAACCGTCATCAAAAAAATGATGGGCCACCTTTGAATATTTTTGGAATGGCAGCACATTATTCACCAAATCCTAAATCAAAAGAGATGGGTGTAGATTTACCCTTCGATCTCAATACAGGCGAGACGTTACCTGAGGTATGGAATCGATGGCTTGCTTGTGATCCAGTTAGGATGGTAGAAAATTATTCCGAGAACCTGAAAAAGCTCAAACTGATTTTCATTGATTGTGGCATAAGAGATGAATTCAATCTTCAGTGGGGCGCGAGAATGCTTCACTCAAAACTCGAAAAGATGAACATCAGACATGTTTACGATGAGTTTGATGATGGTCACATGAGTATAAGCTATAGGTATGACACATCTCTTCCTAAGATTTTTTCAGCATTATCATAAGATGAATATTGTAGGAGTGATTTGTTGAGGCTTCGAAAGAAGAGCGCGTAAAAATTTTTGTCACGTTATCATTTTTATTATTTTTATGAACTTTTTATTCAAAGAAGGCATATTGCAAACTGTCCTAGTTAGCCAGTTGAAAAGCCATAAATTTGAGTTATTAATTTTAGTAATCGAATATTATATAGGGTAGTTTTATTTATGAGTTGACTAGGAACTAGAAGTGGATAAATCTTCAAGGGATATATAAGAAGGTGTATTAGGCTACATCATAATGCATGACTGCATCTGAAGATCAAAGGACAGTCACGTCATTATTGGAGCATTTAATTTATTGCCTTTGTCTATTGCCTTACTTTTTAACCCATCTAATAATAATAATAATACGTATATCGCTAGTACTCTTACAAGTGCTGATGGTCGGGGTATCTGTGATATGTTAGCCTTTTACTAGGCTCCAAATTAGAGATTATAATGTCGAACTATGTATAACTGTCCATATTATACCATAATAAGGTATTATAACAAACTTCTAACTATTTCATTAAGGATATTTTGACACTTTCACGCTCGTGACTTTGTTACTCTTGAACTAGTAACGAGATATAGTACTACTGCTGTGCTGAAGGACCAATATAGATGTCAAACTACAAAGCAACGGCTTTTAATCCAATGACCTTTACGTCATGGAGTGTTGTATTTCCTGATAGTTTGTAGCGTTATTAGGTACTCGCATCCATTTGTCAGATGATGCCGTTAAACAAATCATGGCATGATTACAATGAATCACTAATTGAACGCGGGCGTATACTCATGGATATTAAGTTTCTCAGATCAAGGAATATGGAGATTGAGAAGATGAATGAAGGCAAGGTTGGAGCTCCATTTGAATACTCACATATGTATATCCAGTTTTTAGCATTTCTTAAGATTGGTTTTAAGATTGCTTATAGAACTGTTCAAGGAATCGTTAGAGGATTATTTGATTATATCAGGATTGAGGAAATGCATTTTACACATATCAAAAGAAGAATTCTAAAGATTAAACCATCCGCAAGAAATCTAAATCTTGATAATGACTATGGTAAGCCGATAACTCTGATAGTCGATGCATCAGTTCTTACTATAACAAAGAAAGGAGATTACATAGAACAAAAATGGATAAGGAAGAAAAAAGAGTTTGTCAAGCTGCATATTGCAGTCGATGCTAAATCAGAGAAGATCGTATCATTTAGAGTAACTAAAGGTAATGTTCATGACTCCAAAAAGTTAAGTCCTATGATAAAAGAGGTAGCTGAAGAATATAATATTGACAAGGTGTATGGGGATAAGGCTCATGATAATAGAAAGAGTTTCAGCCTGTTAGATGAATTGAGTATAGAACCTGCAATAAGCATTAGAAAAAATGCATCTACTGAAACAAGAGGATGTCCATTAAGAAGAGATGAGGTTTTGCTTATCCGAAAGCTAGGATATGATGGATGGAAGCAACTAAAAGATGCTGGAAGAAGATGGATTGCAGAGTTAGTATTCTCTTCAATCAAAAGAGTATTAGGCGAAGATCTCCTTTCAAAGAAATTTAGAGCACAGAAAGTAGAAGCAGGACTGAAAGTAATGCTTTACAATAAATTCATGAGCTTGTAGACTAAAAAAATCTAGTAAAACTACCATGGTATGATTTCTTTTGAATGAATTAAGCTACAGTCTAATTTCCTGATAATTCTATGACTTTAGTACATGGGGAACTCCAATCAGACTCGAGTTTGCCACTTCCTGTTAGCTTTGAATGGATATCATCGAATTTCATGGCAATAGCGTCTAATGATATGTTAGGGGCCTTATCTTTTCCAGTATATCTCAGGGTGACAGTAATCTGTTTATCTCCAGTTATACTTGCGCCTATAACATCAACTCCGTTTACGAAGCCAGCCACACCAAAGGCACTGTTTAACATAGGTATTTTATCAACACGAAGCCAATTTTCAGTGGTACCTATATACGCTTTAATGAATTCATTGTATGCCTCCATCCAAGCTCTACTATAGTTTTGCCAAAGTGTAATTACATTCTCATTATTCAATTTTAACTCCTGTACGAGATTGTGTGTGTCGATAAAATAAATCTTTGCTGCTGAGCAACTCATTCGATACTACTGGACAGCCATGCCAAACAAATCTTATAAATCTTCTCGGTAGCAGGAATAGTTTGTTACCATTTATACATATGTTGCATCATATCATTGAACAGGCGACTATCCTTTGATTTTAGTACAAATCAGCATCGAGCATCTTCTAAATTTGGTATTAATATTTTTTGTAGACTGCCTAACATAATTTGATACAACTGTCTAAGGATATTGGTCAATACAAATTTAGCTTCTGTTATGAATAGACTCTGTATTCGCTTTGATGTCGACTGCAGTT
>Ga0315534_1002669_pt1 | contig 11819 bp, 22 predicted proteins | sample SalMarSW160240MG_FD_203094 | JGI IMG/M metagenome (GOLD analysis project Ga0315534, IMG submission 203094) | Salt marsh sediment microbial communities from the Plum Island Ecosystem LTER, Massachusetts, United States - Salt Marsh Sediment SW1602-40 ... | reverse complement strand
GTGCCGAGATTGGCGCTCCACAGCGCAATGGCGAGGCTGACGCCGAAGCTTGCGCCCAATGTTTGTCCCGAGGTCTCGGCGATCCTGCGGATCTGGTCGATGAGGATTTCGTAGGCTTGCGGCGGCAGGACGGTTTGAAGGATGCCGAACTGGCGCTCCACCGTGGCCGCGTCCGCCGTCAGGCCGTAAAGCGAGATCGACGCGGTCAACGCTGGAAAAATGGCGAACAGCGCATAGAAGGCGCAGCCGGCCGACACCACCGACAGATTATCGCGGCTGGCTTTCACTGCGACCCTTTGCACGATCTGCCACCATCCCTTAAGGGGAATGTGATAGGGACGCGTGGCTTGGCGACCGACAGTGTCTGGGTTGCGGGTCATATCCCCATGAAGGATCGTGGAGCGGCGAAGACAAGCAGATAATGCTCACGCCCTAAGAGCAGGTTTTCTGCGGCGGCGCCAGACTGAGACAGGAGGGGTGGCCGAGTGGTTGAAGGCACCGGTCTTGAAATGTGAGGCCGACCGTTTTCCCCCATCCCCTCTAGTCACTTGCCCTAGACTTTTCGCGGATTTTTAGCGCTCCACCGCCAACGGTGTCCCTCACCTTCACCTCTATTCCCCGCTGTTCGGTACCAATGACGGTACCAATTAAATCAAGTCATCGGGAGGTAAGTTCAGACGAAGGCCGAAGCTGACATCGCCAAAGTGCTGACCTTCGATGAGGCGCGGCGCATTGCTGCCAACGTTGCTAAACTGCCGGAGCTTTTAGGGGCGAACGCGCCGTTAAAGAAACTGGTTTGTAGTGAAGTCGATGTGATCGACCTCATGCGGGGCAATGGCGGCGTTGATCGATGCTCGAAACCGAGTGAAGGTGCGGCGCTCCGCTTCTACGTTAGAGAGGTGAGACCACGTGCCCCATGGCGGTCGGACGGCACCGTCCACTCGCACAAGCAGTCGTCGAGCCTTGACTCCGGTGAAGGCAACTGGCGAACTTACACGTGCGAGTTCAGGACCGACGATATTCTCCCAATGGGAAACCAATGTTTCGAGGTGCTTCGCCGTCTGATCGGGCGGCGGCTTTTCTTTTTCGTCGAAATCCCAAGCCCGATACATCGGACCGCCCATCGGTCCAACATCGTATGAAGTCGGCTCGTCCACGTAGTAGAAATCATCCCCGGAAACTTCGACGAGATCGGCACAACCGTTATTGTGTGCCCACGCGACTGTTTCCTCCCAACGTCGCATCTTCTGGATGTCGTTGGTGAAGCCCCAGCCACTGAGGATCAGGGCTATTGGTGGAGATGGCGGCAAGCACGTATGGCCCCCAGCGTAGCGGGTCAGCCGCTTAAAGACCTCATGCCACGGCCCTGGGTTCGGGCACACACGTATCATTTCTTCACCAGCACGGAACCCAAGCTTTCCGTCGGGTATCTTAGTCGGCTCTACGCGATTTATCTACGCGTTGGCGCATGAACCCAGGCTGCTATGCTAGGCGCGGCATTGAACGCCTCCGGTTCCCGGCACCGTGGGCGGTCGATCAGATAACTGGCGGCTTCAAGGTGCTGGACGCAAACGGCCCAGCTGTCGCCTAGGTTGGCGCAACCACTATCAAGCGGTACAATGCATGAAGAGATTGCACACAGGGGAGAACTTTCATGCGCACTCGCATCCCCAAGCTCACAGCCGAGATCAACACCATCATCGCAGACCATAGCAACAGCGAGTTGGCAGAAGAGCAAGAAGCGATAGACCTGCTAAAACGTGCAAAGCGTGCCCTCAACTTGGCCAGGGCTAAGTTGCAGGAGGCTGACGTGAAAAGCGCTCCGATTGCTCGCGACAACACTCAACGAAGCTAAACTCGCTGACGTGCCGACCTTCGAATTGGTGTCTGTGGTGTAATAGCGCCAACGCTGAAGCAAGGGGACGTAATGATGAAGGCTTCCATTGCCATAATGGCAACAACCCTCTTGATGTCGGGGACAGCGGTCGCTCAATCCTTAGATATTCCGGAAGAGATTCCCGAGGCGCCGCCAGAAACGGTAGAACCCTTAGAGGCCAATGGACTCGGCGACGGTGAAAGCCCGACAGCAGAGGGTAAACTTCTCATTGAGCCTAACTTTGATTTGGCTCCTGTGCAGAACGAAGCTCTAGGAAAGTCGAGCCCCCTCTATCACGACGATGAGACGCCAGCCCCCGGACTAGTCATTACGATACCTACAGATTAGTCGGTCGAGCAGATACCGGGCGGCTTCAAGGTGTTGGACGGCCTTGGCCGGGCCGCCAATTCTCCTGCCGTGGCTGTTTGGATAGGCATTGCGGATGTGGTGGTCATCTGAGCCTCCCTGTTTTCTGGTTGATTAATAGCCCGGTTTGAGCGGCTCGATTTCCGGTTGATTAAAAGCCCTGTCCGAATGGGCCTTGTTACCCGGCTTCGTGGTTAGCGCCTTGGGGGTCTTGCCTCCGGCCTCACGGCTAGGCGTGGCGGAATGAGTTAAGACTTGGTCGTCGTAGCCGCCCTTGTTCGTGGCGGGGCCCTTGTTTGTCCCGGCATCTAGGTCTCTCTTCATCGTCTGGAGACTATCCACGAGTTCACGTTCGGAATTCGAGGGCTCGCCAGCCCAAACCGAAGCGACACCGAAAGTGGAAGCGACCGCGTATGCGGCGATGAGCGTATAAAGCGTAGTGGGGAGTATGCGTGTCATTGCGACCTCCTGAACGCGTTAGGCCCCCCAATGTGATGCGTCACTTCTGCTTCTTCTTGGGACCTTCGGGGCAAGCGGTGCCGGCAACCTTTAGTGTGAACGGATCGTCCATCATCGGCTGGCCTGTATCCTTCACCGAGCAAGCATTATACTGCTATTCGCGGTGGTCTGCGATCATATGTGTGGAGGTAACTATCAGTCGTTTCGAGGTCCCACTGATGGTTCGGGTCACGCCTTCCTCGCGCTACCTTACACCCTTGGCGCATGACCCCAGGCTGCTATGCTCATCCCGGGTGCCCCATGGACGGTCAAGAAGGAGGGCAGCAGTTAACCGATTACCTCCATCGCCAACCAATCCCGCTTCGGTGCCGGAATGACATGAGAGCTGCGCTATGAACGCTAAGCGGGGGCTGTTCAGGCTATGGATGGTCGCAACGGCTCTTTACCTATTGCTGGCCGCTTTCTTCCTTTTCGATTTCGATGATGTGAGCAAGGAGTTTGCAGCAGCAGCGTTGCTCGACCGCATCAATGCTTCTAGCCATGAGACATTGGTGCCCATCGCGTGCGAAAGTGCCAAAGGCCAACGTGAAGCGCATATGGCCTAGATTTTACAGCTATCGAGGTGCCACCGACGACCAGTGCTTGTATAGGCTTTCCAGGTTCCGCACTCTTTTCCCAGAGTACAACCACCTTTCGGAGCAAGTGCTTGCCTTCAACCTTCCCTCGCCACGTCCCTGGGCTCTGTTGGGCAGGGTGGCGCTGATCGCGTTCGTACCGCCTCTGCTCCTGTTAGTAGTTGGCTCTTTGCTAGTATGGGTAGTCGGCGGATTTAGACGAGGCTCTTAAAGCCGGCTTGGACAACCCGGCCGGAGCGACGCTCGCAACGGCAATATGCTTTTCACTACCTTGGCGCATGATCCCAGGCTGCTATGCTTGGCCAAAAGCAATAGGAGGGGGCTGTCATATCTGATCTTTTTGCCCCCATCGCTAACCTCGTCAGCTGGCTGCCCGACTGGTTTGAGTACCCGTTGGTGGTGCTTTTCGTGGCTTGGCTCATTTGGCGCAGAGCAAGAAGACTGGCCACCATCTTCGGCCTAGGTTTAGTGGCTTGGGTCGCCATATCTTCAGCACGGTCCTACGCTGACCATGGCGATCCGTACCTTGCGCTGCGCTCCGGTTTTGACACCCTAATCGAGCAGGTACGGCAAATCTTAAACTAGACATGCCGGACAACCTTCGATAATGCGCGGCGCATTTCCGTGAATGTTGCTAGGCTGCCTGAGTTGTTGGTCAAGGCATTCCGCTCTCGGCGCGGCGGCGTGGGCGCGCGCTCGTTTATTTACGACCCTTCCTTGTATGCTTTGGGGGCTTGCTCGCATGCAAACCCTTGGCTCCGTTGCTGAAGTTTTTCTTCATGCTGTCGGCGCTTCCGCCTGTGGAAGGTGCCCCCGCACTGAGCCTGCCCGTGCTCCTCAAAAAATCTTTCTGTATGACATTCTGCGCTAAAGCCGTGCTGCTTAGAAACGTGAAAAGCGCGGACGCCGTGATGAGCGTACAAAGCGTAGGCGGGAGTATGCGTGTCATGCAAACCTCCTGAACCGTAGCCTCCAGAGATGCTTACTTCTGCTTCTTCTCGGGTTTGTCTTCGGACCCGGCGTTCTTCAGGAGGAACGGCTCATCCGGCATCGGCATTCCCGGCTTTGGCTCGGCTGAGTCCGCTTGCAGGTTCTGCTGAGACTGAGCCTGTCCTCCGCTCGACTGAGCCTTATCGGTGTTCTGCGCCGCCGCCCCGTTGCTCACAAACATCGAAAGGGCGAATGCCGCGATGAGCGTACAAAGCGTAGTCGGGAATATGCGTGTCATGGAAACCTCCTGAACCGTAGCCTCCAGAGATGCTTACTTCTGCTTCTTTGAACCAGACTGCTGCTGAGATTGCGTCTGTCCCTCATTCGATTTAGCCTTATCGGTGTTCTGATCTGCATCCTTCTCTTTGGGTTTCTCATTGCGAGTGTCACCTGCACCGAGGTGTCCCACGCCGGGACCTATGCCGCCCACGCCAGCAGCAGCGGAGTTAGCCAACACCGTCGAGAGCGTGGACGCCGCGATCAGCGTGCAGAGCGTAACTGAGAATATGCGTGTCATCTGAACCTCCCTGACGTTGGCTCCTCACGATCGGGCGACGTCAAAGGGAGAGGCTCTAACCGGGGACAGGCTTTAGCCCAATCTAAGGAGCCTACTACATTCTATTATAGCCGTTTTTTACCCTCTTGTCCCGCTCTAGTGAATGCAGTCATTGCTGTTAGCGGTTGCTAGGGGAGTGCCACAACCTTGGCGCATGACCCCAGGCTGCTATGATTGGCGGTAGGGGTAGTCCAATGGGCACACCGGAGCGAGTAAGCCGTGGCTTTCACAGGCTCACCGTTTTCTTGGCGGCATCGCTGTTGGTTGGCGCACCAGCTACTGCCGCCTGCGTCGGTGTTAACAGCAAGACCAAGCAGCGCCAGTCGGTCCACCAAATTTATCGGACGAGCGTCAGTCACCCAAGGCGGTATTTTGCCGAGTCCACGCACGACCCCGCTTCAGGGCGTCCGGTAATCATCTACTATCGCAGATACGCTCAGGCCCCTGCCTACTTTAAGAGTTTCGTTCGTGCCCATGAGTGCTGTCACCACCTTGGACACCGAAACGAGATTGCAGCAAACTGCTGTGCGTTGAGGCGGCTAAGATTGTCCCCAGCCTCAACGGCGGCCTTGCGGAACTACATTATCTCCAGAGACGTAAACAGTGAGACCAAGAACGACCACAACGGGCAAGGAAGAGAGTTCTGGAGCAAGACCGAACGCAGTTGCCCGACCGTAGCCCGTCGCTAACTCACTTTGAGGCCGAGTGGGAGGGTCACGCGCGGCTTGGCATCAGGAACTCGGGGACGCCACACGGCTCCACCCCTTTGGCTATGCACACGTCCTTCCAGATGGCGTCAGGCGTACTGCCTTCCTTCTCTGACAGATCCTCCAGCGTCGGGGCGCCACTGTCAGCAAAACGCTGGAGCAGGCCAACCATGAGCTCGTACTGCTGACGACCGTCAATATCGAAGAAACCCTTTTGCATCACGCTAGATGCTCCAAAGTGCGTGTGACCGTTCATAAGAGGAATGTGGTTATCGCCGTCGGTCCAATCAAGCGAGCGTTTAGCCGCCTGCTTCTATTCTTGCGATGCTGACCACGCGGGGGAGCCAATGAGGGAAACTCCCATGACATCACGCGGCGCACGGAACTTCTATCGATGTCCAACGTTGAGAGCCTCGCACTGGGGTATCTGAGGGGCGTTGCGTAGCGAGGGAGTTTAGCAATGCGTTTGTTCGAGAAACTATCGCGGCAGTCAGCGTCTATAGACGTCAAAGTCAGCGGCCAGGTCGGCGGGAGCCAATACGTGGTATTCAGCGACGGCTTTGTTGTGATTGAGACGCCAAAGGGCCTGTACCGCTTCAACACTCCGGGAGAGTTGGTTTCGCAGGTACAGCCTCTCATCTCAGCCGACAACCGCCTCGACTAGATTAGACTGCTTTCTTCGTCACAGCGGAGAACGTTGGCTCCCGCATTCCATGCCCTAACGTGGGGCGGCCTTCGGGCTCCCCCTACCTGCATGTGGGGGGAGCCAATTAAGGGAGGCTCCCATGACATCACGCCGTTTCCCACCACCATGGCAAGTCGAGCAGATACCGGGCGGCTACAAGGTGCTGGACGCTACCGGCCAAGCCCTAGTCTACGTCTACGCTCGCGAGACGCCTGAACAAGCCAGCATCGCCAAGGTGCTGACGTTCGATGAGGCGCGGCGCATTGCTGTGATGTGGCGAATCAGGATCTGGCGCTTCACCATTGCAAGCTGTGCCGCCAGGGCCATCAGGCACGCGTGGGCTGCCGGTGGTATGCGCTCATCCTCGCCCCTGGTGATGAGATCCAACAACTTCTCGACGCCGTTGCGGCCAATACCGGCAACAATGCCGAACTCTGCAAGATGCGCCCGGATCGCGTTGACCAACGCCGTACGCTCGCGAATAAACAACTGCCGGGTCCGGTGTAGCATCAGGACCGATTGCTGCTCAGGGCTCTTGATCGGCACAAAGCGCATCGTGGGGCGTTGAACCGCTTCACAGATCGCCTCAGCATCGGCAGCATCGTTCTTGTTGCGCTTGACGTAAGGCTTCACATAGCGCGGCGGCATTAGCCGCACCTCATGGCCCCACATTCTCAAGCTCTCGAGCCCAGTGATGCGCAGTCGCACAGGCCTCAATGCCGATCACGCACCCCGACAGCTTGCGAAAGAAGGGCAAGACCTGAGACCGCCTCAGTTGCCGACGTACGATCACCGCGCCGAATGCATCAATCCCGTGAACTCGAAAAACCGACTTGGCGATATCCAAACCAATCGTTGTAATCTCTTGCATGGATGGCTCCTCTCAACTGGGATCGCTTCAACAACAGCAACCACAGTGTGGCACCTGGATGCCGGTGGAGGAGCCGTCCACAGCATCAAAAGCAGACATCAGAGTCCGGACCTTAGCGGCGTCTACAGCGCGTTTCGTCCTTAGGACGGCCGCAGAAGCATCAGGGCGTTGGACACGTAAGTGTCAGGATCGCGGGGATTACTGGTTCTTCAGGCGGTCCGTACGGTATGTGAGAAGACGGGGCTGTCGTGGCTGGCGGCGGGCTTCCGGCTGGGCATTCTCCAATTCGTGCGCTCACGTCGTTCGCTAATACCTCGCCGGCATTGTTACTAACTGTCAGTGGCCCTAATGCATCACGTGCTGGAAGCGTTTGTTCGGTGAAGCCACCCGTCCCATCGGGCAGGCGAAGTAGTAGCGCCCGATCACTCTCATTTTGGATAGTCCGCATAATGACAGTGTCGGATACGGTGACTTCAGCAGGTTCGTTCAAAGACTGGTTACCCGAGCCTCGAATGCGAAGCCTGTACTTCCAATCAGGCACTTCATGCTGACAGACAAAATCAGCGTAGAGAACTTGATCTACTGTTGTTTCGATGATTGTGACGGGGCTGAATTGACCCCAATATGGAACCCCAGGGTCAATATTAACTGAACCGCTTTGCGTCGGTGTGAAGGAAACCGAACCAGATTGGCGCGGATCTGCCGCCGGCAATTCCGCCGTTAACGGCGCGGTGCCTGTTCGTACCGTAAGATACGTTGGTTGGACGCAGGTTCCTGAGACAGTACACTGGTTCACACCGAGAGGGCTTGAGCAGGTGCCCGGTGCGCAATAAGCCCAGTTGCAGGCGCCATCGAGGCAAAACTGTCTAGGATCGCCACAATCAACGGCGGTTACACAAGGCACTGGGATCCTGGGCTGGCAGTTCGCGGCGCTGCATAACGATGTGTTAGGAGCCCACGTAACTGTCACATTGTCATTCCGACAAATGTAGTTGGGGCCGGCAGCAACGTTTGCCCCATCGCAGCCGATTGCTACGCAAATGGGGGTACGGTCCAGGGAAAACAAGTCTTTAAACCAAAAACCCAATCCTATAAAACCGTAAACCATCCCGGCGCCACCCAAGAATGCACCAACGCCGGGAATAAAAAAATGCCACCACTTTAGCTTAAGGGCCCTCCGTTGGCTGCTGCTTCTTATAATCCAAAAGAGGACCAGCCCGATGATCAGTCCTACAAAGGCTCCGAAAACGATCGCGTTCGTGGTTAACCGATCATCAAAAATCGAACTTGGGATCGAATTCTTCAATGTAAGCATGTTGCCCTCCTGGCCGCTCAAGGAGACAACTTAACATTCGTGGAACTGTACATCGCTAAACTGGCATCGGCAACAAGGCATGCGTACCGAGGCTATCAATATGCCCAGACTGCGCTGACCGATCGCATTGATGCGCTGCCAACAACGCCCCACGATGCGCTTTGTGCCGATCAAGAGCCCTGAGCAGCAATGACCGTGCGCCATATCCACCGCTTGCTATCGCTCATCCTCGCGTCGGCAGTGAAGGCTAAGAAGCTGAACATCTCTCCAATGGCAGCCGTGCAAACCACGCCAAGGGTGCCAAGTCCAAAGATCCAAGTCCTCGACAACGAAGAGATTGCGGTTCTGTTCGCTCATCTACGGAGCCGCCCGCTTTACATGCCGGTCATGCTGGCAGCTTCCACCGGAATGCGCCGCGGCGAAGTTCTAGGTTTGCATTGGAAGGCCGTGGACCTAGACCAGGCAACCTTACAAGTTACCCAGGTGGTCGAGCTCGTCGGCGGCAAGGTCTCACTAAAGGAACCCAAGACCGAACGCAGCCGCCGCACCATCGCACTTCCCGATCGGCTTGTTCAGGAACTCCGCACCTACCGAAAGGAACAGTGGGAACTCTGCCTAAAGCTCGGCGTCGGTAAGTTCGAGCTGGTCTTTCCCAATTGGGACGGTCAGCTTCGCAACCCCTCGCACTTCACCAAAGCTTTTAGTCGCGAGGTCGCTGCCGCCAAGCTGCCGCATGTCACGTTCCACGGGCTGCGCCACACTCACATAACCCACCTTCTGAGGAGCGGCGTTCCGGTCCACGTTGTCTCAGAGCGGGCGGGCCACGCTAACCCCACAGTCACACTGAACACCTATGCCCACCTGCTGAAAGGCCAGCAGGAGAGCGCAGCCGCTGAGTGGAACAAAACGCTCCAGTTGGCGCTGCCCAAGGAGTAATGGGGACCAATCGGGTAGCATTTAAGCCGCAGACGGATCATATAAGCGTTGAAACTCAACACGGAGGGGTGGCCGAGTGGTTGAAGGCACCGGTCTTGAAAACCGGCAGGCGTGCAAGCGCCTCGTGGGTTCGAATCCCACCCCCTCCGCCAATCGCCGCATCTCCGACGACCAATGAACCACCTCGTCGTGATTTCCGGCTGTTCCGGCGGCGGCAAGTCGACCTTGCTCGCCGAATTGGCGCAGCGCGGTTATGGGGTCGTGGACGAGCCGGGCCGGCGCATTGTCAGGGACGAACTGGCGAGGAACGGCACCGCGCTCCCCTGGATCGACGGCGCGGCCTTTGCGCGCCGCGCGATGGCCCTCGCCCACGCCGACCGCGCCGCCTCGCTGCAGTCCGCCGACTGGGTGTTCTTCGATCGCGGCCTGGTGGACGCCGCAGCGCATCTTCAGCAACTTACGGGCGAGCCGGTTCTCAAGTCCCTCGCCGAGCCCCGGCTCTATCATCGGTGCGTCTTCCTCGTCCCGCCCTGGCCCGAGATCTACGAGATGGACGCCGAGCGGCGGCACGGCTTCTCCGATGCCGTCGCCGAATACGAGCGTCTATTGATCGCCTATCCGGCGCTCGGCTACGAGATCGCCGTGCTGCCCAAGGTCAGCGCGGCGGCGCGCGCCGAAATCATCTTGCACATGCTGGAGGGATAGAGCCCCCGCCCGCTCCGGCGCCTATCGGCGGCTAGGGTCTGCCCTGATCGTTATACGACGGCCCGCCCCGATCGCTACGGCCGAGCCCACGCGGCCCCCCGATCAGCCAAGAGACCCGCTCACCGCCTTGCGGCTGCTCTTCGGTGCGGGCTTCTTCGCCTCGCCGGGGTGCCGATCGGGCGGCCATCGGCTGACTGTCCATCCCTTGCGAGACCGTCCATATCAGCGGCCGCTCCATTCGCCGGCAGCACCGTGGCGGCGTCGCCTTCGGCCTCGTGCAGTTGCGCCGTCGTCAGGTTTCGTGCACCGGCCAGGCTCGCACCGCACAGATTGGCGCCCGCCAGGCTGGCATCGGCGAAATCCACGCCGTCGAGTTGGGCATCGCTCAGATCGGCCCCGGAGAGATCGGCGCGTTCAAGGCGTGCCTCGCGCAAATCGGCGTCGGCCAGATCGGCGCCGCGCAGATCCGCCCCCGTCAGAGTGGCGAAGCGCAGGAAGGCATGCCGCAACCGCGCATGGGCGAGGTTGATGGGTCCGCCGTTGATAGGACCCATCTGACGGTCGCCAATGCTGAGCGCAACGCCGACGAGATTGGGGAGGATGGATGGGTTGTCGGCCCGCCACTCGTTCCAGGGTCTCGGGCCACGACGTAGAAGTTCGACATGTTCGGAATCAGCGGTCACAACGCAACGCCTACAACGCTCAACGCAACACACTCAACGCGACAAATGATACGCACGAACTCTACACAACGAGCTGCGGCGAGCGTAATGCAGCGGCGATCTCGTCCACAAGCATTCTGTGACACCCGTGGCGCAACGCCGCAGGTTCAGCGATGCCTGACGCGCAAAAGAAAAGAGCCGCTTAAAAGGCGGCTCTTTCCGATTGTCTTTGGTCTTGACTGTGACCGTCGCGGCGCAGCTTGGGATTAGCCGCCGATCCGTGCGGTCCCGGAGCGGCCGTCATCGCGAACCCAGCGCACGTTGGCGCCCTGACGGGTGAGCTTGTAGCAATACTGCTTGCCGTTCATCCAGCTCGTCCACTTCTGGCAAAGCTGGTCTTCGGCGACCCACCACTTGCCCGAGTCGCTGGACCCGTCGCCGCGGGAAAAGCTCGCCGCCACCGTGCCCATCTTGCCGGTCATACGGCCGTTGGCCGAGTATTGGATCGGCAGCTCAAAGCCCGAGACGTTGAGATAGACGGTCTTGCCGCTGATCGCGCTACGCAGGGCGTCGCCCGCGAGCTGCTCGGCGCTCAGCGCTGTGGCCGGAAGGGCGAGGCCCACGGCCAGGAGGAGTGTTCCAGTCTTCATTGCTTCCCCATATTGTCTTGGAACTGACATGAAGGGGATAGCGCCCTCCAAACTTGGTGAATTTGGGGCTAAGCAAAGGGTATTACGTGACAAAGTTAAGGGGTTTTACCGCCTGGCGTTTCGCCCTCCCTCAACCCTTCGCCGCCCCCTTTGCCTTCTTCGCTTTAGCCTGGGTCCTGCGCCGCCTGCGCATGGCCAGCACGTTGATGATCTCCACACCCGCCGAGAAGGCCATGGCGAAGTAGATATAGCCGCGCGGGATATGGAAGTGGAAAGCGTCGGCCACGAGCGCGGCGCCGATCAGCAGCAGGAAGGACAGAGCCAGCATCTTGGTCGTCGGGTGGCGTTCGATGAACGCCGATACGGGCCCCGAGGCGAAATACATGACGGCGATGGCGACCATGAC
>Ga0315534_1002667_pt1 | contig 11825 bp, 8 predicted proteins | sample SalMarSW160240MG_FD_203094 | JGI IMG/M metagenome (GOLD analysis project Ga0315534, IMG submission 203094) | Salt marsh sediment microbial communities from the Plum Island Ecosystem LTER, Massachusetts, United States - Salt Marsh Sediment SW1602-40 ... | reverse complement strand
AAAAATGAACATTCTCCATAATGTAACAGCAAGCCAGATGAAAACGGACCTTCCTGATTTTGCACCAGGCGATTCGATATCGGTAAATGTGAAAGTCATAGAAGGTAACAAAGAACGTATTCAGACCTTTGCCGGTATCTGCATAAAACGCCACAATGATGGCATTAATTCTACATTTACTGTTCGCAAGATTTCCAACGGTATAGGTGTGGAGAGGATCTTTCCCCTGCATTCTCCCCGAATTGAGAAAATTGAACTGGTCCGGCGGGGAAATGTAAGACGGGCAAAACTTTACTATTTGCGCGAATTACAGGGAAAAGCAGCCCGTATTAAAGAAAAAAGTCAGTAATTTGTTGCAGTTCAGCCACTCAATGCCGGGCGGCCTTAGAGCTTGAAGTGATTATCGCCAATAAACCAGTACATTCTCTAACCGGCATTTTTCAAATCGGATAATAATGGCACATGATTTCTTCTTTCTCTGTCCTGTATGTCTGGCAGAAGATTCCATCCAGCATTCACGTTGCACTGTATGCAAAACTCAATATAAATTTAAAAATGACCAGCTGGTTTTTAAAGACCAGCATTGGTCCTTTCCCGATTATTTCCGGTGGGCCCGGGAAAATCTGAAAATTAAACGGGAAATCGGTGAAAATAAAGAAATCTTTGCCGAATTTTCCGGGAGCGAAAGTCCGGATGTGCTGAGAGTCAGCAACCAGGCAAAATTGCGGCAGGGTTTAAAGAAAGTGAACATATCCGGTCCACTTGGGTTGTATCAGCGTGAATTGGAAATGCCCCGTGAAATTGGAGAGGGTCTGCTTGTCTTTTTAAATCAAGGGTTCAGTTTCCGTGGAGATAAAATAATGCTTACCTTTTCCTTTCAGGACATTACTTGCGTAACGACAAATAGCCACTATTTTGAATTTAAAATAAAAGGTGAGCCATATTATCAGATCGATTTTCTAGAAGAGAGCCCGCTGAAATATGAGCTACTTCTCCGTAAACTGTTGCTGAATTACTATGCCCAGGATAACAAAACACCTATTGAATTTCAACCCAGAGTAATCTTTCAGACCCGTGAATATGGGAAACCGGCTAATTTTATTCATCCTCAGAAAGAAACTGATCTATCCATTCATTCCCGGATTTTAAGAAGTATTCTGCTTTTCATTCTGCGCTTGTTTTTCAGAATATATCTCAAAATAGAAATAACCGGTAGGGAAACGCTTGCATTATATTCCCCTTTCGTGTGTGTTCTGAACCATCAGAGTATTTTTGATCCATTTATCATTTTAGCTTTTCTTTCCCCGCGAATTGGATTTTTAACCAAAAGCACCTCCTTTTCTAAAGGAATTGAACGCTATTTTCTAAAGTTGGGGCTATCCATACCCACGACGAGACATCAGACGGATCCGGAGGTGATTCGTCATATTATTGGCTACTTAAACCAGGGGATTCCAGTCGGTATCTTTCCGGAAGGTGAGAGAAGCTGGGATGGACATTTGCAACAGTTCAAGCACAGTGTGGTGAGATTGTTGGTTTTCCTGAGACAACCCATTATTCCAATAAAAATCGAAAATGCCTTTCCCTTTATGCCCAGATGGGCAAAATTTCCGCGTAGACAAAACATCAAGTTAAAAGTAAAACCGGCTTTCTGTCTGGTACCGGATATTTTCTCACCTAATGATTATAGGATTTATCTTGAATCTTTCTTCAAAGAGGAGCATGAACTGGTAGCATAAAGTGACCTCACATGGATGTAATGGTCAATCATCAATTCCGGAAGTAATTTTTTATGGTATTCTTTGAGGGAGTGATGTTTATATTCTTGTGGTCATGATTGAAAAAATATTGAATTTAAACAGATAAAATTTCTAATATTTCCATCTGATGAGACTCAAGCGAGCTTTATCATTTATTTCGCTATCAATCCTTTTGTTATTGATCTTTTACTGCGCCCACAAAGTCGCCCCTTCGGGCGGACCTGAAGACAAAACGCCTCCACAGATTGCTAAACATTTTCCCAATGCAGATAGTGTGGGTATCCGTCAACTGAAATATATCGAAGTTGAGTTTAGTGAATCCATCCGACAGTCAACCCTACCCGGTAATTATTGGATGGTGCCGGAAGTTGAGGGGGGGCTTGAGGTTAAATGGAAGGGTGGAAAGAAGATCCGTTTCTATCTGCAGGACAGTCTGGCAAAGAACCAGACCTATGTCTTCACGCTGGGGACGGGAATAAAAGATCTGCACAATAATGCAGTGGAAGCACCGTTTCAGCTGGCATTTTCGACCGGAAAGAAGTTGGACAATGGGCTGATCACCGGAAAAGTCTACGCGGACAGAAAAGAACAGGATGTTTTTATCTATGGTTACCCGATTGGTCCGCAAACCAATCTGGATTCGCTTTTAGTTAGGGAAGCCAAATACTACACCCAGATCGATCTAAAAGGAAATTACCAGCTGAATTATCTCCCTTATGGCAAGTACAGGGTGATTGCCCTGAAGGATGAGGACTATAATTATGTCTACAACAAAGGTTCGGATCTCATCGGTTTGCCATTCATGGATGTGCGACTCGACTCACTGGAGCCGTCTTTTTCGGAACTCAATTTATTTCTTATTCAGGAAGATTCCACCGGTCCCCTAATCCGTTCAATTGATACGGTTTCCAGAAGGGAGATTAAAGTTGAATTTAATGAACCGATCCAGTGGTCAAAATTTAGTTTAGAGGTTAAGGAGTCATCCGGGAAAGTTCTCAGCCGTCCTATCGCTTTCAGTTATGATAGATCCAACCGGACGCTTTTGACTGTATACTTTTCTGATTTACCGGAAAAGAAACCAGTTATTCTGGCTTTGGGTGGGGCAAAGGATTTGAGCGGAAATCCCTCAAAGCCAGTGGTTCTGCAAAAAGGTTTCACCACAGCGACCCATCCCGATACCACCAAACCTCAGTTGCTGAATATTACTCCGCAGTCCAATAGTACTGCTATTCCCTATAATTCGCACGTCTCCGTCTCCTTTAATATGCCGGTGGATTCAAAGGCTTTTAAAAACAGTTTTGCAGTACGAAATGAGGATAGTCTGGCCGTGCAGGGAAGAATTAATTTCGAAAATTTGAGTCAGCCTGAATTTGTCCCGGATTCTCTGTTGAAATCCTACGTTCAATACACAATTACTGTTGAATTGCAACAGCTGCTGGATTTGTTCGGACGGTCATTCCGGGATACCATTATCACCGCCAAATTCAGGACCGAGGACTGGTCAAATCTGGGAGAGATCTCAGGGAATGTCTATGTTCCCGATTCCACCTGGAAAATGACGATTGTCCGGGCAAAACCTATCCGGGGTGTCCAGGAATATTCAGTTGAAAGTCCGGTGAGAAAGCCATATCAGATTGATTACTTACCGGCAGGTTCTTACCTGATGGACTGTGTAATTGATATAAATGAAAATGGGATCTGGGATAAGGGAGAAACTTCACCCTGGCATTTTGCTGAGCCTTATATCACCCTTCCTGATACAGTTACTGTCCGGAAACGCTGGACCACTCAGGGTATAAATATTCCCTTTATTTTCAGGAAATCGAAATGAAATCTGATATTCCTTTCAGTAAGATGCATGGAGCCGGAAACGATTTCATTGTCATCGATAATCGGCTGAACCATATAAAGCCCGGTGAAATTCAGTTAATTAGCAAGTTATGCGACCGGCATCTGGGAATTGGTGCAGATGGGCTGATGTTGATACAATACGAAGATCCCGTCCGGTTTCGGCTTAGTTACTTTAATGCAGATGGTGAACCGGCAGAAATGTGCGGTAATGGGGCCAGATGCGCGGTGTTATTTATGCATCTGATGTATCCGGAATTGTCCCATTTTGAATTTAAAGTGGGGAACGTTGAATATTCAGGAGACATGACTGGGCCAAAAAGAGTTCGGGTAATCTGGAATGAGGCACCGCAATTTATTACCGGAAAGGATTTGAGTAAAATTCTTTCCCCTGATTTCGAACGATCCGCTTTTGTAAATAGTGGTGTACTACATCTTGTCCTGCAGGTTAAGGGTAATCTGAATGAACTTGATATTCGTAAATGGGGACTGTACTACCGGCATCATAATTTTTTCCAGCCGGTTGGCACTAATGTAGATTTTATCAAAATTGCCGATAATAAAATTCATATCCGCACCTTCGAAAGAGGTGTGGAGGGCGAAACGCTATCCTGTGGTACGGGGGCACTGGCTGCCGCAGCCGCTGTTTTGGATTGGGGATATCTGAAATTGCCAGTCCAAATTATTACTCAAGGTGGCACATTGCAGGTAGGATTACATGAAAATGATAAGTATTGGCTGGAAGGTCCGGTGCAAACGGTGTTTGAAGGAAAATTTAGCAAATCTGATTTTTAAAAAATTCTCCGAGGGCTGTAATAAATCTAATTTATAATAAGTATTATTCAAAGTTGCCGAATAAATTGGGAAAAAATTCTGAGGTTTAAAAAATATTTTAAATTTGAATAAATGAATCAAGGCGTATCTTCATTTTAAAACTTGGAAATATTGGGTAAAAATTTTATATTCATTAAAAAGAGCAGGGAGCAATGAATCAGAAAATTGGAATCCTCCTAATTGCAATAGTATTGCTTGTCAGTTGTGCCGGACCTTTTAAAAAGAAACCTAAGGAGCCGGAAGAATCCCCCGAAATTGTTGCCGAAAATTATGTCAGCGACGCTATTGATTACTACCAGGCTCAGAACTACCGGAATGCAATAAAAGGCTGGAAGAAAGCCCTGACCATTATTCCGGAAGATGCGGAAGTGAACAATTTTGTAGGTTTGGCCTATCATAAGACCGGCAAGTTGGACAGTGCCATCATCTATTTTGACGATGCGGTAAAATATGATTCATCTTATCATGAAGCCTGGAATAATCTGGGTTATATGTATTTCCTGCGCGGAGATTACGATTTAGCTCTTAAATACTTTGACCGGGCATTAAAGGCAAATCCCAATTATTATCAGGCCCGGTTAAATAGACAGAAAACTTACGATATTTTGCAGGGCAAATTAAAAATCCAGGCATTTGAGCTTGTGGAAAAATCAGCTAAACTGGATAGTCTGGAACTCCAGATCAGGAATTACCAAAAGGCGCTTAAGATCGATTCCAATTATGTGGATGCCTGGAATAATCTGGGAGTTGCCTATTACTATTATGGAAATCTGGACAGCGCTGTTATCTGCTTTAAAAAATCTTTGGACATAAATGCCGACTATCCTCCTGCCCATAATAATGCCGGATACATTCTGGATGCGCTTGGAGAGTACGATCAGGCCATTGCCCATTATCAGAAGGCAATTCAGTTACGTCCCAATTACATGATCGCCATGGCCAATCTGGTGGATGCATATGTTCATAAACGGGATTACAAATCTGCCCGGGAGATATTGGATGCGATGAGGAGAACGAATCCACAAAATTATCTGGTGAGGGAAAGAATTCAGGATTATCAGGAGCTGCTTTACGGAAACATGCCCAAGGGAGGTTATTAATATGAAAATGTTCGCCATATTGATGGCGGGGGGAGTTGGGACCCGGTTCTGGCCGCGCAGCCGGGCAAAAAATCCGAAACAGGTTCTGGATATCATCGATCACGAAACGATGATCCAGGCAACTTTTCGCCGGACGCAAAAGCTGGTTAAACCCTCGAACATTTTTATTGTTACCAACCCGGATCAACAGGAAATCATTAAAAATCAAATACCCAAAATTACCGATAATAATTTTATTATTGAACCGTTTGGCCGGAACACCGCACCCTGTATAGGTCTGGCTGCGCTGGCAGTTCAACAAATCGATGATGAAGGTGTTATGGTTGTTCTGCCCGCAGATCATCTTATCACCAATGTAAAAGAGTTTAAATCTGTCACCATGCAGGCTGCCAAATTTGCCTTTGAGACAAGTAATCTGGTAACCCTTGGAATAACCCCCGACAACCCATCCACAGGCTATGGTTACATTCAAAGAGGGGATTTTGTACAGAAATTTAATGGGCACAAGATCTACAAGGTGAAGACTTTTGCGGAAAAGCCAAATTTTGAAACCGCCCAACGATTTTTGGAAAGTGGCGATTTTTACTGGAACAGCGGAATGTTTATCTGGAAAGCCTCAAAAATATTAAAGGAAATCGAAGAAAAATTACCCGAGCTTCACGAAGGCTTGATGGAAATTAAACCGGTTCTTGGTAAAAAAAATCAGGTTTCTATTCTGGAAGATGTTTATCGCAGGTTGCGCGGTATTTCCATCGATTACGGAGTGATGCAAACTTCGCAGGATGTTTATGTGATACCGACCCAGATGGGCTGGAATGATGTCGGCAGCTGGGAAGTGGTATATGATATTTCCGAAAAGGATAAGAATAAAAATTCCGGGGAATACAAAGACATTGTGCAGGTCGATTCCGGTGAAAATTATGTCCATGCGCCAAATAAGCTGGTAGCCATGGTTGGAATAAAAAACCTCATCGTTGTTGATACCGGAGATGCAATTCTGATTTGCCGGAAAAACAAAAGCCAGGATGTGAAGGAAATTGTCGAACAGCTTAAAAAAACAGGGATGGATGAATACATTTAAACAGAAAAAAAGGAAACCAAAAGCGCCAGTTATCGACCAGGAAAAGCAATTATTGCTGGAAGAACTTCTGGAAATCGTACGGCGGCAGGACATTGAGGTGAGAGTTGAACCCGGCCGATTTAACGGTGGATTTTGTTTGGTAGGTGAAAGAAAAGTATTTTTTATTAATAAAGATTATCAGATAGATCAGAATATTGATGTCGTATTACAGTATTTGAAAACCGTTGAATTGGGGAATGTTTTTTTATCTCCCAAATTAAGATCCATTCTTGAAGAAAGTGAGATAAACCTTGAGGAGTCATCATGAAAGATACCAGAAAATCGGCCCGGGTAGATGCCCAGTTGTTTATATCCTATGACGTGATAGATGAATCCGGAAGAATAACCTATTCGGGAATGGCGTTAAGCCGGGATTTGAGTCGCAAGGGAGTGATGATTGAAGAACGAATATCCTTCCCGGTGGACTCGAAAGTTCAGATGCATCTCGGCGTGGGAGAAGATGTGATTCATGTCGATGGATACATCCGGCACATTGAAGAGGTGAGTGAGAATCTGTTTTATATTGGTGTGGAATTTGAGCAAATGAATTCCGAAACATTGCATACCCTTTCTCAGTTTTACCCGGAGATTTCTAAATAACAAAAATTCCTTTCTGCGGCTAAGTTTTTTTAATTCTTGCAAAGTAATATTTTATTATATATTATTAATTTTACAGGTGCTGTTTAGATAATAAAAGTGAAACAAAAACTTCCGGGGATTATCGCAAAATCAAGATACAATCTACCCTTTAAGTAGGAAAATTTTTTCCTATCAAAAATAGGTAAAATGCCTCCAATTATCGTTTTATGATGAAGTATATTCTGCAGTTAAATTACGAAAAAATATCTGTTTAGTAAAAAACTATCAAAGCGTGGTACTATATTTGCCCTAAATAACCATAAGTATAATAAATTCAAACCGGAAGAGGAAAGGAGGATGCATGATGTGAATTGTTTTGAAAGGTGCTTGTATGGATTTAAACTCACTAAATTAAAAGGAGGAGTTATGTTCAAAAATTTTATTACTGTTTTTGTTGTGGTTTTACTGATTTTTTCAATTTCATTTGCAGGTAACTTTAATGAGCAACGCGCTCAGAGAGTGACACCTGCAGATGATGAAGCTTTTCTTCAAAGAATTAAAGGAATGACCAGTAATGTAAACCCAACATCTATCGAAGCGCGATCCCTGCTTGGTGGTACCTGGTACGATTATGAGACAAATAATATCACTGCCAGGCAGAGTGCTTATGCACTGGATACTCCGGATGGACAGGATGGTATGCATTTCGTTTATTCGAAAATAGCTACGAACGGCGGCCAGCGCTATGTAACTTACGATTATTATGATTTTGGTCTGGGTATTTTTTATGGTAATCAATCTGTTGATGAAACCCTGGGTCGCACCGGCTGGATCAGAGTAGTGAACGGACATGATGATGTACCCTTGATGTGCTTCCATAGCCCGATTTTTCTATACCAGGATGCATCTGAGGCGGCGTATCAATTTAGTCAAATAGTAAGTGTTCCGGGTATAGGCAATGCAGCTGTATTCCCGGGAATGGCACTCGATGGTGACAATGTCGTATTAATGGGCCAGTTAGCAAATTTAAACTATGTTGGTGGCGATACAGTGATGGTCTCGACTGACTATATGGCCTCATGGACCGGTAGAAATATCTGGCCGCTGGAAGATCCGCTAACCACAGATCTGGGTGTTGGTGAAATGTGGCCATCAATCAATCCACAGGATCCCAATGAATTTTCCGTTCTTTATGCGCCTGATGTGACCGCTACTTCTCCCAATGGTCAGATCAGGATGGCTACTACTACAGATTTGGCAGCCACCTGGACAACCATGCAAATATGGGATGATGATGCAGTAACTCCGGAAGGCAGCCAATACATTATTGAAAATTTCGCCCAGATGAATGGAATGTACTCCGCTGATGGTGTTTACCATGTGGTTTTTGGTGCCGTTCAGGGAGTCGCGGATACAGCAACCTCTGCCGCAATTGATTATTGGCCGATTCTCTATTGGAATACTCGTGATCAGCAGATGGTGGAACTGACCAGTGATTTTTATAGCCGCCCAACCAATCCGACTGTCCAGACTGCAATGGGCACAAATAGACCCGGTAATGGATTGGGAAATGCCTATCCTTCCATTGCTACCGGGAACACTGCGGATGAATTGCTGGTTGTCTGGCAGCAATGGGAAGATGATGGCGCCGGCGGTATTGTGCTACTGGATGCTACCCTCGCTGCTGCTACCGTGCAAATATATGCCACCGATATCTGGGGTTCATACTCCAATGATGGTGGCGTTACCTGGAGCGATCCGTTTTTTGTCGCCGGAAATCCGGCAGAATCCGATATTTACCCGATGCTGCCAGAACATTTCCTCTGGAATGCCACCAGCGATTCTATCTATATTGATCTGAATTACATGTACGATAACAATCCGGGTTGTTCTGTTTTCGCTCCTCCAGCTAATCAGTCCGATCCGTCGGAAGCCGAGTGGTATTATGAGAGAGCGGTTGTAGCTGCAGTTCCCGCTGGTGCAATTGCCGGGAATGTTTTGGTGGTTGATGGCTATCAACTTGCCCAGAATTATCCGAATCCCTTCAACCCAACGACTAACATTAAGTTCGAACTGAAGAAAACCGCCAACGTCACGTTGGATGTTTTCAATACGCTGGGACAAAAGGTGTCTACGCTGGTAAATAGCAAATTAGCCGCCGGTCCGCATGAAGTCGCATTCAATGGTAAAGATCTGGCCTCCGGGCTGTATCTCTATCGCCTGACTGCAGATAATGTTACCTTAACCAAGAAAATGATGTTGATGAAGTAATATGGTATTTATCAGGCCAACCCGGTGTGATCCGGGTTGGCCTGTGTTTTCGCATAACCACATATGGGTGAGTTAGATTTTTCTAAATAAGTGATTTTAGAATAGAGTGAGTGGGAGTGGAAAGATATCTAGAGGGAATAAAAATTTTTTCTTACGATTTTTAATTTTTTGGTTTATGTGTGGTGACGATGACTGTTGATGGATATACCGGTATAAACTTCTTCTGAATATAGGTGCTTGTGAACATTAATATTCGAATCAAAACTTTGAGATATAGAGGTAAAACCTTAAAGCATAGGATAAACATTTTTTGGAGGAATTAGGAATGGTGAACAAATTTTTGATCATTGCAGCAATGTTACTCCTGGTGCCTTTCTTTCTTTTTGCAGGCACCACGGGTAAGCTGAGCGGTGTGGTTACCGACAAAACTACCGGTGACCCGCTTATTGGTGTTAATGTAATTGTGGAAGGGACAACCACGGGTGCTTCGACGGATATCGATGGTTATTATGTTATTCTTAACATCCCGGCCAGTGTTTACAGTATAACATTCAATTATATCGGATACCGGACAATTACTTACGAGAATATCCGTATCGTGCCTGATATTACCACACGCCTGGATGTGGGTATGGAAGAGACTTCCATTGAATTGGGCGAGCAGATCGTGGTTGTGGCGGACCGACCCTTCTTCGAGGCATCTGCGACAAATACCGTTCGGGTTATGGAATCGGACGAAATTAACCGAATGCCTATCAAGGGTGTGAACAATGTGGTTGCCGTGAATGCCGGAGTAGTGGTTCAGGATGGTAGTGGGGGTGAATTGAACAATGCTACAATCAATGTCCGGGGTGGTCGGGGAAATGAGACTCTGGTAATTGTTGACGGTATTCCTTATAATGATGCAATTTTCGGAAATTCTGCCGGATCAGTCCCCGATGCGGCAATTGAACAGCTATCTTCCCAGTTAGGAGGGTTCAGCGCAAAATATGGAAGCGCTCAATCCGGAGTAATTAATATTGTGACGAAAGGTGGAAGGGCGGATTATTTTGGAAGTATTGAGGGTGTGAGCTCAAATATTACCGATGCCTATAACTATAATCAGGTTACCGGTACTTTTGGTGGCCCCCTATATCCTGGAAATCGAAAATATGATTTCTTCTTGTCCGGTGAATATATTTATACGGATGATGCCAGTCCGAAATCATCCGGGGTTAAAATTCCTTTGGCCGGAATTGATCAGAAAAAGCGTGACGATATGACCGGTGATCTTATTCGTTTTACCGGCAAACTGAATACTCAATTTACCACAAATCTGAAGGCAACCCTTACTTTTAACGGATCAATGCGAGATGACAGACAATATATTCATTCATACGCCAAGAACAATTCTTTTCATAATCCGAGAATTGAGGAAGATGTATACGGCGGCGCATTAAAAATCTCCCAGGTTTTCACCGAAACGGCTTTTATGGATCTGATTGTCAGGTATCGCGATCAGCGTTACCAGCGGGGTGACGGGTACTGGTATGAAAATCGTCTGGCTTATGGTGATGCCGATTTAAATGCGGCCAGAGGATATGAATTACCATTCAATGCGAATGGAAATTCTGTTGAGCGGGATCAATATGGCGTCTTCTATGACGCCGGTCATGTATGGCCTGCATTTCAGAGGTACCGCATCCAGGCAATGGGCGGAGACTTCAATTTCACCAAACAGTATAAGTCCCATCTCATTGAGATTGGTGGAACACTTGAACAGGATATCGTGCGTTATTACTGGACTGGCCCAGTCTCCTATGCTATTCAAAAGGATACCAGGACATTACTTGAACGCTATTATGCCGGGATGTATAGTTATTATGGTTATGATTTGTTCGGCAATGAATATAATAATGATGATCGCATGATTACAGTGAGCGGTGATACTTTTGAAGAAGCTGGACCTAAAAAGCCAATTATTGGGGGCTTCTATATTCAGGATAAAATAGAATTTGAGGATTTTATCCTGAACCTGGGTGCGCGTCTGGATTACTTCGATCCGGCTTTCAAGCGAATTAAGGACGTTACCAGAGTATTGGGTACGGATGGTGTACTAACAGCAGATGATTTCGAACAGGCCCCTACTGAGGCCTATGTCAGTCCCCGCGTCGGATTTGCCTATCCGATTACCGTTCGTACCGTATTCCATGCTCAGTATGGTGTATTCCGCCAGATTCCTGAATTATTTGATCTTTATGATAGCTGGATAAATTTAGATGATCTGGAGAGTATGGACGGTCAGGGTCAGAATCTGGGCCACTTGAAAATGGA